>Ga0180432_10011747_pt1 | contig 10285 bp, 7 predicted proteins | sample SS_ome_10_FD_132414 | JGI IMG/M metagenome (GOLD analysis project Ga0180432, IMG submission 132414) | Hypersaline lake sediment archaeal communities from the Salton Sea, California, USA - SS_1_MS_2 metaG | ecosystem: Environmental > Aquatic > Non-marine Saline and Alkaline > Hypersaline >...
CCTACCGTGTCTAGAGGGCGGGTCGGGGTGCGGGGTGTGGATGGGGGGTGGGAGTCTGTGGATTTGGGGAGTGGGTTGGGAACTTGGGTGAATGGGAAAAGGCTTCGGGCGGGGGAGGGGGCGCCGATCGAGGTCGGGGACGAGATTGAGGTGGGGATCGTGGCGATCAAGTTTCTGGGGGAATGTTTGGGGGATGGGGGGGATACGTGGGAGGTCGCCGGGGAGTTGGTCAGGGAGCTGGAGGTGGTGAAGAGTGAGACTGCGGTCGGGTGGGTGGGGCCCGGGATGATTGCTCCGGTCTTCGGGATGGCGGCGGGGATTTTGGGTCTGCTGGCGGCGGTTCTTTTATGAGATGTCGACTTTCAGTACCTGGTTGCCGATCTGGATGCGGTCGTCGCTTTTCAATGTGTGGTTCTTGCGGATGCGCAGGTAGGTTCCGTTGGAGGAGCCCAGGTCGCGCAGGTGGCAGTCGCCTTCCTTGTTGCTCAGCATGCAATGTCTCGAAGAGATGAAGCCGTCCTCGGGGAAGCGGACTTCGCCTTCCTCGCGGCCGATGACCAGCTCCGGCTGGGTCAGCAGATGGATTTCGCCGATCTTGCCGCCTTCGAGGACCTGGACCAGCCTTGCCCAGACCTGGGGGGGCGGGCTGCCCCAGAAGGTGCTGTCGTCGCCCTGAGGGGCCTCGACGTTCATTTGCTGGAAATCTCCGGGAACCTCGAGGCGCAGCAGCTGGCGGCCGATGCGGAAGTAAGTGCCCGGGTAGATCTGGACCTCGCCGGTCATGCGGTAGTAGACGCCGTTGAGGCTGTCCAGATCGGTGATGGTCAGCCCGCCTTCCTTGAATACCAGATCGGCGTGGCGCGGGGAGATGTAGGGGTCCTTGGGGAACATGATGATCCCGTTGGTCCGGCCGATGGTGGTCTTCTCCGCCGCCAGGTTGAAGACGGTGCCCTCGGAACCGTCCGGCTTGACCAGGATCAGGCGGGCCCGGGGCTTCTGGGCGACTTCGGGGGAGGCGACGTGCATGAACTGGGTGCGCTTGACAACCTCTTCGCCGATTTTATGGCCGCATGCCGAGCAGAAGACGTCGTCCGACTTGAGCACGGCGCCGCATTTGGGGCACTTGGCGGCAGGCTTGGGCTCGGGAGCAGCGGCTTTAGGCTCCGTAGGCGGCGCCGCCGGCTTGGGTTCCGCGGCCTGCTTGGGTTCCGCGGCCGGAGCCGTAGGCGCCGAAGCCTCCGGCGTAGGCGCCGCGGGCTTCAGCGGGTTGCCGCAGTCGAGGCAGAAGGTGAAGGAGTCGTCGTTTTCACGCCCGCATTTGGAACACTTGATCATCGTCCTGTCCTCCCGCCAGGCATTCAAGCACCTCGCCTCGTTTGCTGTCAAGACAGACCTCAGGGTAGACTCCGACCCGGGATATGAAGCGTATCTGCATAGTCCTGGTGCTGGCAGCCGCACCCGCGTGCGGAGAGGCGGAGAAGGCCGTGCCCGGGTACCGGGTCGAAGACGGCGTGCTGGTCGATTCCGATGGCCGGGCCCTGTATCTGCGCAGTATTAATGTGCATGCCTCGGCCAAATATCATCCCGATCACATCATTCCGTTGACCGGCGAAGAGGTCTCGATCCTCTCGGACAGCGGATTCAACTCCGTCCGCCTGCTGACCCACTGGGAAGCCGTCATGCCCGAGCCCGACCAGATCGACCGGGATTACCTGGAGGTGTACGCCGAGGAAGTACGCAAGCTGGCCGACGCCGGATTCCTGGTGGTGGCGGATATGCACCAGGACGTCTGGGGAGATCCGTTCGGCAACGGTGCGCCCGGCTGGGCCTGTCCCGACGAGCTCAAGGAAGGCTACCAACCGGTGAGCCCCTGGTGGATGAACTACTTCGAGCCGCAGGTGGAGGCCTGCTTCGATCGCTTCTGGTCGGACGAATCGCTACAGGACCAATTCGCCGCAGCCTGGACGGAAGTGGCCGGGTTGATCTGCGAGAATCCGGCCGTGGTGGGCTTCGATCTGATCAACGAACCCTGGCCCGGAAGCGGCCTGAGCGATGCGGATTTTGACGGCCGGATCCTCTACCGCTTCTACCGGCGGGTGATGGACGCCATCGAGGAAGTCTGTCCTGCGAAGGTGTTTTTCCTGGAGCCCTCGCGCGGCTATGACTTCGGATTGATAGATCCCATCGACTTCAACGAGGCCGATCGCCGGCGGGTTGTGCTGGCCCCCCATTTTTACCCCCCGGCGGTTCATGATGAGCCCGGCCGCGAGTACGACGGGGACGCGGCCGCGCTGGAAGAGGCCTGGCTGGAGCTCTACCAGATCTACCTGGATCAGGACGTGCCCATGTGGTTCGGGGAGTTCGGCGGGCTCATCCAGAATCCGGGATTCGATCTGTATATGCAGCACATTACCTCGATCTTTTACCGGCACTTCACCGGCTCGGGTTTGTGGGCGTTTTCCTACGGCGACGAGGGCTTTGCCTTCCTGGATTCCGGCGGGGAGCGCCAGGCCATCTTCGACCCGGTCTGCTCGGTTCCCACCCCCATCCGGGTGCCTTCCCCCCCCGGCACAATGCTCCCGGATTTCGAAACCCCCGGACTGACCCTGGCCTTCGAGTGCCGCCGCGGGAGGAAACTGGAGGTCCGGCTTCCCGCCGGCTACCAGTGGACGGTTGCATCCGACCCCGCCAACCTGCTTTCGGACGATCTGACCTGCACGGGCAATGGCCAGATCCGAGTGGATATAACCGGCACCGTGATCGCGGGTCATGCAGTACGCCGGCGAGCGCCTGGAGGCCGCCGCCCGCTGAACTAGAGGTTGACTCAATTGGCGGTTTTTAGGATTCTATTCAGTGCATGAAGAAAGCGCGGCTGGCCATCCTGGTCTGGGGAGCGTTGCTGCTTTGCCCCACGGCGTTCGCCCAGGAAGAGGGGGAAGAAGAGCTGGAGGTGGATCTCTTCTTTGCCCCGGCCGAATCGGTCGTCTCGGCCGCCCGCCGCGTCCAGCCGCTGGAACGCAGCCCCTCGGCCATCACGGTGCTCACCCGCGAAGACATCGAGGCCTCCGGCGCCCGGGTGCTCTCGGAAGCCCTGCGCCTGGTGCCCAGCATGGACATCTACTCGGTGCAACCCCACTGGAACGTTGTGGGTATACGCGGTGCTACTTACATGAACTCCGACACCATGTTGTTGCTGGTGGACGGCCGGGACGTCACCGTAGAGCTTCTGGGCGTTCCCATCTGGTCGTACCAGCATTTCTCCATGGACGACGTCGAACGCATCGAGGTGATCCGCGGCCCGGGCTCGGCCCTGTACGGGGCCAACGCCTTCGCCGGAGTGGTCAACGTGATCACCCGCGCCCCGGGAGAGGGCCCGACGGTTTCCGCCTCGGTGCGCGGGGGGGAGTTCGGCTTCATGGAGCTTGCCGCCCGGGGATCCCGCAGATTCGGCCCGGTGGCCGTGGGAGTCAGCGGGGGGCTGGTCGGACACGATCTGTTCACCGGCCGGGATGTCAAGGCGGTGGAGCAGGGCCGGGCCCGGATTACTTCCAAGATCGATCTGGGAGAGGAAACCAGCCTGCTGCTGGATTCGGGGTACTACCACATATCCGGCCCGTTCCGGATCGATGTAGGCGAGAGTTACCTGTTTGCCGGAGCCAACTTGTTCGCCATGGTCCTCTTCGAGCACGCGGGCCTGAGCGTCCAGGCGGTGTACGATCACTTCGACTTCGACGGAGACTTCGGGCTGGGACTCTATTACCCCGACCTGGGCGTGGACGTGGCCGATGTCCCCCGGACTGTGGCCGACGCGGACAAGGCCGGCCTGGTCGCCCAGTATGACCTGGAAATCTTCCACAACCATCTCACCTGCGGAGCCGAGTACATCTTTCATCACTACTATGCGAATATTTTCTGGGATTCGGACAAGGATGTGCCCGACCGGACCCATTACGAGCATCGGGGCGGACTTTTCGTCCATGACGAGCTGGACCTAAGCGCCCTGCTGGACGATTTGGCCGCAGCGGAGATTTCCCCGTTGTTTCTGACCGCCGGCCTGCGGGTTGATATAAACTCGGCGGCCAAGGAGGAGTTAAGCCCTCGAGCGGCCATTGTATGGATACCGCTGGAAGGTCACAGCATGCGGTTGGGGAACGCCCACGCATTCTTGAAGCCCACCTTCTTTGAATCCTCGCTGGATGTGCAGCTGAACGACGTCAACAATCTTGGCATCGACCACATGGATCTGGCCAACCCGGATCTGAAAAACGAAACCATCGACAGCCTGGAACTGGGCTACGACGCGGGATTTCTCGAAGGCCGCCTGGTTTTCCGCCTGAGCTTGGCCTACAACTGGTACCGCGACACCATCGGATTTCTGGTCGAGCCGAACGAGATGCACTACCTGCCCGGAGGTATTCCCGATTTGAACGGGCCGGGGTTCGGGTATACCAACGATCCGGTCGGTGAGGACGGCTACAACGTCGAGCTGGAGATCATCGCCAGGCCGACCGAGCGGTCGCGCCTCTTCGCCCAGGCTTCCTACCGGGATGTATTCAACGCCGACACCGGCGATTCGGATATTTTCGAACCGGCCTGGCAGATGGCATTGGGCGCCGACCTGAGCGGCGCCTCCGGGTGGACCGCCTCACTGCGGGCATTTTTCACCGACGAGTATCTGTGCGGATTCCGGGGCCCCGAAGGCGTGTTGGTGGATGAGGTGTACGTCGAAGTTCCGGCGGGCTGGTTTCTCAACGCCCGGTTCGCCTGGACGCTGGTTAGAGAACCCACCCTGGTCAAGGCGGGGGTGGAGGCCTTCAACCTGCTGAACTTCCGCTACCGCCAGTACGGCGGCCTGGACATGGTCAACCGCTACGACTTCTGGGGCGAGACCGTCGGCCGCCGGATCACCTTCTTCGTACAGGGCGAGATCTAGAAAGCGAACTCCAGGTTCACGGGGGGGGCGGTGAGGTTGTAGTCCTGGCAGAAGGCGTGCACCTCGGCGGTGCCCTCCAGGCTGCTCTTGACCATGGTGTCGGCGTTCATCGGGCCGAAGGAGCGGGTGATCTCGGCTTCGTCGTTGGGGAAGAACCCCACTCCCGCGGGATTCTGTTCGCGCAGGCTGAACTCGATGGCGGTCCCCGCAACGAACGGCTCGCATTTGTCGTCCTGCCCGGTGGCGATCACCTTGATGGCATCCACTCCGTTGGGCGGCACTACCGCGGGATCGGGCATGGTGGAGAGGGACAGGTAAGCGCCCTCTCCCGGATCGCACTTGGATTCCTCGGAGCCGCATGCGCTCAAACCGGCAACCATGACGGCCAGTATGATTATTGTATTTTTCATGGTGTCAGTCCTCAACAATGCGGGCGGTAGTCTCGCCCACCAGGAGAAAGGTCATATCCGCTTCAAACCAGCGCTCGATGGACCGATCGAAAAGCACCGACACCGATGCGGGAAACTCCTCGTCGGCCATCCACAGGACGTAGGTTACCGGGATCTGCTTGAAGGGCCAGAAGCGCACGGCCGCATCGCCATGGTGGACCGGCTCGCCGCCCAACTTCCTGCCCCGGGACAGAAAGGCCTCCGGGTCGGAGCCGAACCGCTCGGCAACCGGCGCAACCGGCAGCGCGTGGGGGCCCTGGAAGAAGGTCACTCCGCCCGGAAGGTCCTTCTCGGTGATTTCCTCCCCGGTCAGCTCGCCGCCGGAGGAAGTCAGGTAGCGTATCAGCAGGACCTGGAAGGACTGAGTCAGCACCCGTTGCGGATCCGGTTGCAACTCGGCGATGCTTCTGGCTACGGGGTCCACCCGGTAACGGGCGTTGAGAAACCCCACTTCGACCGCACGGGGGGAGACCGACAGCAGATCCTGCCAGTGCATCGGATTCGGCGCCGCGCAACCCATTTTTCAACCTTATCGAATTTTGCCCGACGGCGCCAGTTCACGCTTGTTCTTTGCTTGACCTGAGGCCCGACCTGCTACACAATCCCTTGAAATCTCAGGGGTGGTCGGAGGATGAACAACATGTCGCCGGTCAGAGGCAGGAGCAAGTACAAGGGCACCATCGGCATCCTTACCGGCGGGGGCGATGTGCCCGGTCTGAATCCCGCTATCCGGGCGGTGACCATCCGGGCCATCCGTGAGGGGTATCGGGTTATCGGCATCCGCCGCGGCTGGTCCGGGCTGGTGGACATGGCCCAGGACAAGCACTGCGACGCGGACTGCTACCACGTCCTCTCCGAGGAGCTGGTCAACAAGATCGGCCGCAGCGGCGGCACCTTTCTGCACTCATCCCGCTCCAATCCCGCCAAGGTGAAAGAAGATGAGGTCCCCGCCCACCTGCGCAGCAAGTACTATGCCGACATCAACGATCTTACCAAGGAGGTTCTGAGTAATCTCGAGTACCTGGGGATCGACTACCTGGTGCCCATCGGCGGCGACGACACCCTCAGCTACGGCTCGCGGCTGCACAAGGAGGGCGTCAAGGTCATCGGCATTCCCAAGACCATGGACAACGACGTCCCCGGCACCGACTACTGCATCGGCTTCTCCACCTGCGTGACCCGTACCATCGAGCTGACCCACAGCCTGCGGACCTCGGCGGGCTCGCACGAGCGCTTCCTGATCATCGAGGTGTTCGGGCGTTACGCCGGGTTCACCTCGCTGATCCCCACCATGGCCGGGGCGGCCAACCGCTGCGTCATCCCCGAACACCGCTTCAACATCGAGCACCTGGCCGAATTGTTGATGGAGGATCGCTACACCAATCCCAGCAGCTATTCGGTCTGCCTGGTCTCCGAGGGGGCGGTCTTCGAGGGCGAGGAAGAGATGGCCTTCGAGGGTATGGAAACCGACGCCTACGGCCACCGCAAGCTGGGCGGGATCGGAGACCTGGTTTCCGCCAAGGTCAAGGAGCTCTCGCCCAAGTTCAATCCCAAGGGCGAGAGGATCGGGGTGATCAACCAGCGCCTGGGCTACCTGGTGCGCTGCGGCGACCCGGACGCCATCGATTCCATCGTTCCCATGGCCTTCGGCAACCTGGCCCTCAACCTGATCCTGGAAGGCCGCCACGGCCGCCTGATCAACCTGCGCAACGGCCGCTACGACAACGTTCCCCTGGAGGTGGTCGACGGCCCCTCCAAGGTGGTGGACGTCGATCGCTACTACAACAAGAAACGCCTGCGCCCGCTGTACAAGTCCTTCGACTCCAAGCCACTGTTCATAATGACCAGCGACTACTGATTGGACTCATGCGTACCCTGGTCGTCCTGCTCGCCTGCCCGACTCTGCTGGGAGGCTGCGGCGAAAGCGGGGAATCCTTTTGTGGCTGGCAGACCGGCGCCATGGACCAGGCCGGGCAGCGTTTCCCCGGCTGCAACGACGCGGTCTGCATCGGCGAAGCCATCCAGGTGGTTCCCTCAAACAGCCTGCCCTCGCGGGCCCGGACCCAGGAAGCCAACAACAACCTGGACGTGGTCTCGCACAAGTGCCGGGTTTTTCTGGCCTTCCGCACCGCCCCCAGCCACTTCGCCAGCGCCGAGACCCGGCTCTACATAGTCAGCTCCAAAGATCAAAAGACCTGGCGCTTCGAGGGCGGATTCCACCTTCAAACCGATCTGCGCGAGCCGCGCTTCCTGTCGTATAAGGGCGAACTGTATCTCTACTTCGGCGTACTGGGAACCGATCCGCTGGATTTCCATCCCCAGGGCATGATGGTCAGCCGATATCTGGGAACCGAGCGCTGGACCGAGCCGGAGTGGTTCTACAAAGAGGGCTTCATGCCCTGGCGCACCAAGGTGGTCGGCGGGGTGCCCTATATGCTGGCCTACGTGGGCGGCGAGAACATCTACGACGTCAACGGCGAGCCCATCCGGGTGCACTGGCTGACCACCGAGGACGGCTTCGAATGGGTCCCGGTGGTGCCCGAAAAGCCGGTGGTGATCGAGGGCGGCGCCTCCGAGACCGACTTCGTATTCCTCGACGACGGCACCCTGATCGCCGTCTCGCGCAACGAGGCCGGCGACGAGCACACCGGCTGGGGCTCCAAGATATGCCGGGCCGAGGCGAACGCACCGGGCGAGTGGCACTGCGTGGGCGACTACAAGAAGTACGACTCGCCCCTGATGTTCAAGCATGACAACGTCCCCTACATAATCGGCCGCCGCAACCTCTCCGAGACCGGCGACTACTACCTGGGCCACACCGACAAGACCCCCCAGGACCAAACTATCGCCTACCAGCTGGACTACTGGAACTGGCCCAAGCGCACCTCATTGTGGAAAATCGACCCGGAAAACCTGACCGTGGAATTCGTCAAGGACTTCCCCTCCAAGGGCGACACCTGCTTCCCCGGACTGCTGACCGCCGAGGAGGGCCTCTACGAGGTGTACAACTACACCTCCCCGCTGGACGGTGAGGACCTGTCCTGGATCGACGGCCAAACCGGCCCCACCCGCATCGTGCGGACCGGCTTGAAGTTCGAGTAGGAGGGGATGATGAATAGGTTGATAGGGATCCTGCTGCTGATCGCCGCTCCCGCTGCGGCCGAAGAACTCCAATACGACAACGACAACGGCCGCTACCGGATGAGCAACCTGGTGGCCGGCAACGCCGAGGCCATGCGGTTGACCCCGCTGCATCCGGCCACGGTCGAGTCGGTGCGGATCAAGTTATACAAGGGCGGGGAGGTGGAAGTTCACATCTGGAAGGACATCGGCGCTCACGAACCGGAGCTGGGCGAGGACTTGATACCGCCGATGACTCTCCAGGCTCCGGTCAACGAATGGCTGGAGATCACCCTCCCCGAACCCATCGAGGTGTGCGCCGAGTGCCACTTCCACGTCGGGCACGTACTGCTCGCCGACGACGGCCCCACGCTGCTGCTCGACACCAGCGAGGACACCGTCTCCCGGGCCAGGGCCTACATTTACAGCGAAGATCTGGGCATGATGCTCTGGGCACCGATCTCCAACGGAGAGACGTTCCCTCACTACCTGGTCAGGGCCACGGTGACCTACCACGATCAGATAACCGAAAAACGGTTCACCGACGTCTCCGAGGAAACCGGCTACGGCAGCCCGGGAAACGTCGTGGCGGTGGACTACGACCAGGACGGTGACGTCGACGTCCTGCAGAGCAGCCGGCTGCTGCGCAACGATGATGGCGTGTTCACCGACGTCTCGGAGGAGGCGGGCATTGCCGGTTATACGGGCGCAAAGGGCGGCGTGTTCGCCGACTACGACCGCGACGGGGATTTGGACTTGTTTTTGATGGTGAATTCCTGCTGTGACGAGCAGGAGGCCCAGGGAATCCACGACCACTTGCTGCGCAACGACGACGGAGTTTTCACCGACGTCACCGACACCGCCGGCACCTATGACTATTGGCCCAACGAGTCGGCTTCCTGGGGCGACTACAACGGGGACGGGTATCCGGATCTCATTCTGGGCGGGTACATCCGCTCCGGGACCACCGCCGATCCGACCGGAATAACCCTCTTCCGCAACAACACCGACGGCACCTTCTCGGACTTCACCACCGCTTCCCGCGTCGACTTCGTCCCCGCCAAGACCTTCCGCACGCTTCCCTGGGCCGACTACGATCAAGACGGCCGGCTGGACCTCTACGTGGGTAACTACAAACTGAACATCAACTACATGTTTCACAATCTAGGGGGGTACTTCGAGGAAGTGGGAGAGGCCACCGGGACGGAGGGGGTTCTGCAGTCGGACTGCTATGGGCATACCATCGGCGCCGAGTGGGGGGACATCGACAACGACGGCGATCTGGATCTGGTGGTAATGAACTTCGCTCATCCGTGGGGACTGGCTTTCTCCGACCTGCCCAAGATCTACTTGAATCCGCTGGGGACCGGCTCGAATGAGTTCGTGGACGTATGGCCGGAATCGGGGATGCTGTACGCCGAGACGGCCTTCGAGCCGGCGCTGGGCGACTTCGACAACGACGGGGATCTGGACGTTTTCCAGACCAATACCTACGCGGGACGCGAGTCGTATTTCTTTCAGAGCCGCCTGGTGGACGACGGGCAGTTGCGTTTTTCAGAGATCAGCTACTCCTCCGGCGCCCGGGTGTACCGCGGCCAGGGGGTGGTCTGGGCCGACTTCGACAACGACGGAGATCTGGACCTGTTTTCCAGGGGCCTGTTCAGAAACGACGGGCCGGTGGGCAACTGGCTGAAGGTCCGCCTGGTGGGCGGCGACGGCCAGGACACTTTCGGAATCGGCGCCACCGTCACCGTCGAGGCTGGAGATCTGAAAGTCACGCGCC
>Ga0180432_10011748_pt1 | contig 10285 bp, 10 predicted proteins | sample SS_ome_10_FD_132414 | JGI IMG/M metagenome (GOLD analysis project Ga0180432, IMG submission 132414) | Hypersaline lake sediment archaeal communities from the Salton Sea, California, USA - SS_1_MS_2 metaG | ecosystem: Environmental > Aquatic > Non-marine Saline and Alkaline > Hypersaline >...
GCGTGGGAGAACGACCGTAATAACCGGCAATCCAAGATCAACTGGCACTTTTTCACCAACGATGCACGTATTAAACTCAAACATCTCTATCCGAAATTATAAAGGTTACAAGGTACTAGTACAACAATTGCATCGAATCCCTTGGATTTACAACGCTTGATACCCTCCGCTACCAACCTGGAACCGATACCCTGTCTCTGAAGATTCGGAGTGACGGCCATAGGAGCCAGCCCGGCCAGCCTTATTCCCGAATCATCACCTTCAAGTGCGACGGGGGTAAAAAGTATATGACCTATTATGCTGCCATTTCGTTCCGCAACCAGTGATATGTAAGAAATGCCGCTTTTCCTGAGAGCATTGACCAGATTCGCCTCTTCTTCAGTTTCAAATGCGGCGGCATTCAATTCCCGGACGCCTTGAAAGTCTGACGGTGTCTCCTCGCATATTTTAATGTCTTGCATCATTCTATTTTACACCTTCGTCTGGTAAATTCGAAGATCAAAGTAAAAAATTCTGTGGGTAGCCGGAGCATCCGATACGGACGAGATTGGAGCATTTGCTCCAATCTACCCTGGAACAGCAGGTACAAGCCCCATTCAAGCAGGATGATGGACGAAACCAGCAGCGCAAACGAGCAACGTTCTAGCATGTAATAGTGAGCGATGCAATATAGATGTCGGGGCGTTCAATTGAACGCCCCGACTTCGTGTAATTCATGCGGAAGCAGGAGTCAAATAGGGTATGTGGTTTGGATTCCCGCCTGCGCGGGAATGACAGGGGATAAATGCCTCTCTTGGTATAACGAAAGTCTATTTTCGGAGTAATAACTTAATATGGCCGAAGAAAAAAACCACTTGACCAAAACCTACCACGATGGTAATCTTTGGTCGAGGCAGGAGCGGGTATTGACTGAAGATAAGAGCAAGCAGGACAGCCATCGCGTTGCCGTTAGCGGCGATGTCGAGGTCTCTGCTTATCTGGAGATTGCCGAGGAGAGAAGAGGAGAGCAGCCGCAGGCGGAGCCGGAAGAGCGATTAGCGCCGGAACGTGAAGCGGTGGTGATAGTCGACTTCGGGTCTCAGTATAGCTGGCTCATCGCCCGACGGGTGAGGGAATGCCGCGTATACTGCGAGGTCGTTCCCCATGATGCTCCCTGGGAGAGCGTTGCTTCTCTTCGGCCCAAGGGTTTCATACTCTCCGGAGGTCCCGGCGGTGTTTATGACCCGGGAGCGCCTCAGGCACCGGCCTACGTTTACGAAAGCCATCTCCCTGTGCTGGGTATCTGCTACGGAATGCAGCTTATAGCGTACCAGCTCGGCGGTAAAGTAACTCCGGGTGTCAAGCGTGAGTACGGGCTGGCCGTACTTCATCAGAACTCGGTAGATACACCCCTGTTCGCTGGTCTCCCCCCTGAGATGCCGGTCTGGATGAGCCACGGTGACCGGATCGAGGAGATGCCCCCGGGATTCATGTCGTTAGCTTATACCGATAACTCCCCGGTTGCCGCTATGGGCAATGACGAGGGAGTCATCGGCTTGCAGTTCCACCCTGAGGTTGTTCATACGCCGCAGGGCAAGAATATTCTGAAGAATTTCCTCTATGAGATGTGTGGCTGCACCGGCACGTGGACTACCGGCGGCTTCGTCGCTGAGAGCGTGGAGCGGATTAATAACCAGGTAGGCGATGGTAGAGTTATCTGCGCTCTGTCAGGAGGGGTGGACTCAGCCGTAGTGGCTACGCTGATTTACCGCGCCATCGGGGACCAATTGACCTGCATCTTTGTGGATACCGGCCTGCTGCGCCGGGAGGAGGGGGAAAGGATAGACAATACCTTTCAAAAGAACATGAAGATGAATTTCATCCATGTTAATGCCGCCGATAGATTCCTGGATAAACTCAGCGGCGTGGTTGATCCTGAAGAGAAGCGTCACATCATCGGTGAGGAGTTCGTTAAGGTTTTCGAGGAGGAGGCTGCCAGGATCGGGCGGGTCGATTTCCTGGATCAGGGCACTCTCTACCCCGACGTTGTCGAGAGCGCTCTTACAGGAAGTCGGGCGGTGGCGACTATAAAGACACACCACAACGTGGGAGGACTGCCCAGCGTTATGAATCTTTCCCTTGTGGAGCCCCTGCGCTATCTTTTCAAGGATGAGGTGCGGGAGGTGGGGCTGGAACTGGGGCTGCCCGAGGAGATGGTATACCGTCAGCCCTTCCCCGGCCCCGGCCTGGCAATTCGCATCATCGGCGAGGTGAACAGGGAGAGATTGGAGATAGTCCGTTCTGTTGACTGGATCGTGATGGACGAGATAAAGAACGCCGACTTGTACCGCCAGCTATGGCAGAGCTTCGCCGTGCTGACGCCGGTGAGGAGCGTGGGCGTGATGGGAGACTCAAGGACCTACGGATACATGGCGGCGGTGCGCGCGGTGACTTCGGAGGACGCTATGACCGCTGATTGGGCGCGTCTCCCTTATGAACTGCTGGCGCGAATCTCCAACCGTATCGTTAATGAAGTGCCGGAAGTTAACCGGGTAGTCTACGACATTTCCTCAAAGCCTCCATCGACTATTGAGTGGGAGTGATTCTGACCAATAAGGGGGCCAGTCTATATCGTTCATTACTGTATGTTGTGGGGCTATGCTGTAATTCGTGTTAATCCGTCATGCTGATATGCAATCAGCACCACGAAGGATGAAAATATATTTTCGAACAGTTAACATTTGAGACACCGTTCGTGGTGAGCTTGTCGAACCATGAACGGCCCTTCGACAGGCTCAGGGCGAACGGTTAAGCCCTATTTTCAAAGCAATGGTGAATTGCGATTGAGGAGTAATTGATTGCTCAAGGTAATGGTCGTTGGCGGTGGGGCGAGGGAGCACACCCTGGTCTGGAAGCTCCTCCAGTGCAATAGGGTGGCGGAGGTCTTCGTTGCCCCGGGTAACGCAGGTACGGCCGCTGTTGCGCGGAACCTGGATATATCTGCAACTGACCGGGATGCTCTGGCGCAGGCGGCCAGAGAGCACAAAATCGGCCTGGTTGTCGTCGGCCCCGAGGCGCCTCTGGCTGCGGGCATAGTCGATATGCTCCAGGGGTTGGGCATACCTGCCTTTGGCCCCAGTGGCGAGGCAGCGCTCATTGAATCGAGCAAGGTCTACGCCAAGAGGCTGATGCATAAGTACGGCATACCCTGCGCCGAGGATGCCATCTTCTCTTCTTTTGACGAAGCGAGTAATTATGTAAGAAAGCAGCCTGCCCCTGTGGTAATTAAAGCTGACGGGCTGGCGGCGGGCAAGGGGGCGATAGTCGCTCAATCGACCGAGGAGGGTCTGAAGGCGCTTTCGGATATCATGGAGGCGCGGGTATTCGGCGATGCCGGTAACCAAGTGCTTGTCGAAGAGTGCCTTGTGGGGCGTGAGACAAGCCTGCTTGCCTTCACCGATGGCGAAACCGTTGTTCCCATCGTGCCCGCCCGTGATTACAAGAGAGCGTTCGATGATGACCTTGGTCCCAACACCGGCGGCATGGGGTGTTACAGTCCCCCGGGTTTCTTCGATCACGAGTTGACCGATACTTTAACCGCAAATATCCTGGAGCCTGCCGTGCGGGCGATGGCACAGGAGGGGAAACCGTATAAGGGGGTAATTTACGCGGGTTTGATGCTTACTTCGGAAGGCCCCAGGGTACTGGAGTTTAACGCTCGATTTGGCGACCCTGAGACTCAGGTACAGCTTCCTCTTCTGAAGAGCGATCTGGCGGATATCATGCTGGCGGTAATAGATGGCACGTTAGACCGGGTAGGGGTAGAGTGGAGCGACGGGGCCTGCGTCGGGGTAGTAATGGCCTCCGGCGGGTATCCCGGCAGCCACAAAGTGGGCTTTCCCATTGCGGGGCTGGACGAGGTTGATCCGGGCATTTTGCTCTTCCACGCTGGGACAAAGCTGGAGGGCGGAAGGATATGCACTGCCGGGGGCAGAGTGCTTACAGCGGCGGCTGTCGGCAAATCGGTAGCTGCGGCGAGGGAGAAGGTTTATCAGAACCTTCCGCTCATCCGTTTTGACGGCTGCCATTACAGGAAGGACATTGCTGCGGAGGAGGTATAGTCATGCCTTTAGTCGGTATAGTTATGGGGAGCAAATCGGACGCTGATGTAATGCAGCCGGCGCTGGATGTCCTGAATCAGCTCGGCGTAGATTATGAAGTTTCCGTGATCTCAGCTCATCGCACTCCTGAGAAAGCACGTCAATATGGTGTCAGCGCCCGGGAGCGCGGCCTGGAGGTGATAATCGCTGGCGCCGGTGCCGCAGCACACTTACCCGGCGTTCTCGCTAGCTGGACTACTATCCCGATAATCGGTGTCCCTATACCAACAAGTGATGTAAAAGGACTGGATGCGCTTCTTTCTATCGTTCAGATGCCCGCAGGGGTTCCTGTGGCCTGCGTTGCCCTGGGCTCGGCAGGTGCTAAAAACGCTGCTTACCTTGCCGCCGAGATTCTGGGACTTAAGCATGATAAAATAAGGGAGGCCTACGAAAACTACCGCGGCGAGTTGAACAGGGGTTAGGCGGGTGAAGCTGGCGTGGGTAGAAGCCCGACATCGGGCAGCCTGACCACCGGGCGAGGATAAGCCGCCGGCAGATTACGATTACTGGGGTGCAGGTATGATTGAACGCTATTCCAGACCGAGGATGAAAAAGGTCTGGTCGGACGAGAGCAAGTTCGACAAATGGCTTCAGGTGGAAATCGCCGTCTGCGAGGCCTGGGCTGAGCACGGGGTGGTACCCGAGGAAGCGATACCCGAGATCAGGAAAGCCTGCTGTGACCTGGGACGCATGGAGGAGGTTCTAAAGGAGACGCATCACGATGTGACTGCTTTCCTGAGGGCCGTTTCCGAGAGCATTGGCGAAGAGAGCCGTTATATACATCTGGGACTGACCTCCTCCGATGTAATGGATACCGCCCTCGCTCTTCAGTTGGTCGAGGCAGCGGACATTCTGTCTGAAGACATCGCCGGGCTGACAACAGTAATTGAGAAGCGCGCTCTGGAGCATAAACATACCATTATGATGGGGCGTACCCACGGTGTTCACGCCGAGCCGACCACGTTTGGCCTTAAGCTTGCCCTCTGGGTTGACGAGATGAGGCGGAATGCCCATAGATTTGCCGAAGCAAGGAAAGCTATTGCCGTAGGCAAGATATCGGGCGCAGTGGGCACGCATGCCACCGTCCCCCCTGAGGTAGAGCAGGCCGCCTGCGCCAGGTTGGGGCTGGAGGTGGCCCCTGTGTCCAGTCAGGTCGTGCAGCGCGACCGCCATGCGCAGTTCGTCACCACACTGGCTATTCTCGCAAGCTCTCTGGAGAAATTTGCCACAGAGATCAGAGGGCTGCAGCGTACCGAAGTCCTGGAGGCGGAGGAACCTTTTGAGGAAGGGCAGACAGGATCATCGGCCATGCCTCACAAGCGAAACCCCGAGCTTTGCGAACGCGTCTGTGGCCTGGCCAGGCTCGTTCGCGGACACGCACTGACCGCGATGGAGAATATCGCCCTCTGGCACGAGCGCGATATCAGCCATTCCTCTAACGAGCGCGTCATCCTGCCAGACTCCTGCCTGGTGCTGGACTATGTGCTCAACATTTTTATCTACGTGATGAAGGGGCTACAGGTCTACCCCGAGCGGATGAAGGAGAACCTGGAGCTGACCCAGCGGCTGGTATTCTCGCAGCGGGTGATGCTGGCATTAATTGATAAAGGGCTCTCGAGAGAGCAGGCTTATAAGATGGTGCAGCGCAACGCCATGAGGTCGTGGAAGGAAAGAGAGGGCTTCCTGGGCCTTCTCCGGAACGATGCAGAGGTCTGTGAGCATCTTAGCGAATCCGAGCTTGAGGATATTTTCGACTACGGGTACTTTCTGGGACATGTAGATGGGACATTCCAGCGTATCGGGTTGGGGTAGAGGCAGCAGGTTGGCGGTAGGGAGTTAGAGGGAGGGGGAAGTAAAACACCCTCACCCTGACCCTCTCCCGTCAAGGGAGAGGGGATACATGAGGCGATGTGACATTCCATCGCGTTGGGTAAAAACAGTCTGGTCACATGCTTTGAAGATTTGCCCTTGTCGTCAAAACATGTTTAATTCTGTAAGTAAGAAGTTGCGAATGGCTGAGTATTTTATTGCTAATCTTAAGAATTTAGCAGATGATGCAGGTGGTTTCGCTTACATTAGCAGTTCCAAGAGAGTCGAGGCCGATGCTAATTTGGACGGATTCTTTTTTGAGATCATAAGCGCAAAGGAGTTCTTTTTACAGGAGCTAAACAATAAATACAACTTACATTTGAAAATCAAAGATGTTAAAGAAGATAAATTACTTGCTTCAGATATGCCTCAAGATGCTAAAAGACAGGTAGAGAGAATTAAAAATTTATTAAGCGATCCAGACACGTGGCTTTGGAGGATTAACCACTATCGCAACACTGCAGCACATCATCGTCTGTTTCAAAGAGGCTTTGTTGCAACATCTGGAGATAAGCAAGTTCGAGTATATTTATTCAAGGATCCAGATGAACCTGAGAAGGGTAATTCAAATATTGAAGTGATACCATATTGTGAACAATCGCTTAAGAAAGTAGCGAATTTTTTAGAAGATATATATTCTAAATTATGAAATGAATATCTGAAAGGTTATTATGTCAGTACTGATCGAGACCGACCTGCCTAATCTCTACTACCGGGGCAAGGTGCGTGATACCTACGAGATGGAAGGCGATCAATTCCTCCTCATAGCTACCGACCGTGTCTCTGCGTTCGATGTTGTCCTGCCCGCTGGCATCCCTGACAAGGGTATTGTCCTTAATCAGCTATCCGCCTTTTGGTTTGAGCGGACATCTCACATAGTGCCCAATCACCTGATAGATGTGGTGAACGATGTCAACTGGCTCAATAGCACCTACGGAGAGAAGGTATGCAGCGGCTACTATTCATACCCTCTTTATGTCGCCAGGCGCTCCATGATCGTAAGAAGGGCGGAGCGCATCGATGTTGAGTGCGTTGTTCGAGGATATATATCCGGCTCGGCATGGGAAGAGTATCAGAAAAGTGGCGCGATCTGTGGGATAACCCTGCCGGAAGGGCTCGTGGAGTCCGAGCAGCTCCCACAGCCGATATTCACTCCCACAACTAAGGCGGACAGCGGTCATGACGAGCCGATTACCATAGAGGAGATGAAGAGCCTTGTCGGTGAGGCACGGACCCGGGAAATCGTGGAGAAAAGCCTGGCGGTCTACGATTATGCCGCGCAGTACGCGCGCGGCCGTGACATCATAATCGCGGATACTAAGATGGAGTTTGGCACGGTCAACGGCAAGCTTATCTTGATTGATGAGCTCCTCACCCCTGATTCCAGCCGTTTTTGGGATGTGGGAATTTACACGCCGGGCAAGCCGCAGCCCAGCTTTGATAAGCAGCCTCTTCGAGACTGGCTCTCCGCATCGGGATGGAATAAGAAACCACCCGCTCCCGATTTGCCTCCTGAGATTGTTGTGAGTACGGCAACAAGATACCGTGAGGCCTATCAAAGGCTTACAGGAAAGGAATTGTAAATGTACCTGGCCAGGATATACATCACGCTTAAGCCTGCGGTTAACGACCCTCAAGGGCTGACTGTTAAAGATGGCCTGCATATGCTGGGATTTGACAGGGTTCGAAGCGTGCGAGTGGGAAAATATATGGAGGTTCGTCTCGATGAGGCGGATAGCTCGGATGCTGAGGGGCAGGTGCAGGATATGTGCCGGAAGCTTTTAACCAATCCGGTAATCGAGGACTTCAGGTTCGAGATGGAGGCGATTAAGGACTGAATTCATTTCGGCCTTACGTATCTATATATAGATAAACGGCTTTATCTGTCTTATCCGGCAGGGAGCTTAGACGGTATCTGTAAGACTATTCGCCCGGTTTGACAACCCTCATTGCTGGTGTTATAAGTGACTCCACCATGAGTATGACTCTCAATATGATTTATGACGCTAAGGGAAGGAGATAATTACAGTGAGCGAAACCGCCGGAGATAAGGGCACTATAGACGTCCGCGAGATGAGTGTGGAGGATGTTGAGGGCATTCTGACTATTGAGAGAGAGGCCAGAGGGAGCAACAGGGCAGTCACCTATGCGCCGGTGCCTGACAGTTGTATAGGTGGCGAGGTTGATAATAGTATTGTAGCAGAGGAAAACGGCCGCATAGTCGGTTTTATACTCGGTCGGGTTGTAAGTTCACCGGTCGAGTTGAGCAACGTTGCCTGGATAGAGTTGATTGGTATTCTCCCGGGGTACCAGCGCCGTGGCATCGGTAAAAAGATGATCGAGGCCTGGAAGTATCTTTGTAGAGAGAAGGGGATAAAGAAGGTACATGTGATGATTAACTGGCGCGACTGGTGGATGCTGTCCTTCTTTGAATCTCTGGGGTTTTCCCGGGGAGACCTTGTTGATTTCTCGGCTGAGCTTTAGCCTTTAATTTCGTCGATCTGGTAACGTAGTGTCCCGACGGGGGCGATTACTTCGACCACTGCCCCGATCCCATTATCCAGCAGAGCCTTACCTGTGGGAGAGGCGATGGAAAGCTTGCCCTTAGCAGGGTTAGCCTCGCTTGGACTTACCAGAGTGTAGCTCAACTGCTCGCCGGAGTCCATCTCTCGCAGGGTCACTGTGCAACCTACGCCAACGGTTTTCGACGCTTTTATTTTTTGCTTGATTATAGTTGAGGCCTGTAGGGTTGCCTCAATTTCCCGGATTCTGGCTTCGATTTGCCCCTGATGTTCCTTGGCTGCCTCTAGGGGTGCGTTTTCTCTAAGGTCTTTATCCGCGGCGGCAAGGCGTAACTGATCGGCAATGCCGGGTCGCTCTCTCTTTAGTGCGTCCAGTTCTGACTCCAGTGTGGCATATCCCTCCGAAGTGAGAGTAACAGGTTCAATCTCTACGGAGCCTTTTCTTACAGAGCGGCCCTGTTTGGCCTTGCTCACACGGAGATGAGGAGCGAGGCTAATCTCGATCAGCTTTTTCTTCTTGGCATAGGAGAGAAAACTTCGGACGGGCTCGAGCTTTTTCACAGGGTCGGTGACAAAGGAGCTGATGTTATCACCATAATTCCCTATCTCCCTGGCGTTGAGCCCGTTTATCGGTCGTTCCGCGCCATACCAGCGAACGAACCTGTTAAGCTCCTGCTGGCTTTCCCTCTTTTGCTCCGGAGATAGCGTGGCCAGAAATATAGTCACCGCTTCGGATAAGCTCACGTTCCGCTGTTCAGACATTTAATTCGTTTTACCTCTTTTTACACATGATGGTGAACACATTTTAAATGTTTGGCCAGAGTGTTGTCAATTAACAGGGGGCTCAGGGTGAAGCGGACGCCTGGTGGAAAACCTATAGAGATATAGTAGTATTGGTAAAAAATCAAAAGCATCAGGACGTACATCCCAAGATAGTGCAGGGAAGACTCGGGCATGCTACAATAGCCGTGACTTTGAATACTTGCAGCCATGTATTGCCGGGAATGCAAGAAGCGGTAGCTTTGAGTTTTGAGGAAGGATTACTCGATAGCTTGAGGGTATCGTATAATAAATCGTTTAGTAGTCAGATAAGTTGAAAGAAATTCCCTTATCTGTCATAAAAGCTACTAGTAACTCAGGATGTATCCCCCAACCTACGCTTAGAAATTGGTGTTCTTCAACTTCACGACCATTTCTTTTTACTTTGGGGCTAAATCCCAAATCATAGTGTTGTGTACGACTCTGAATAGCCCATACTGTACCATTTTCATCGAAGATAGGTCCCCCACTCTGACCGAGAAGCCCGGGCGATGAAGTCTCTAAGTACTTTATTTCATACTTTTCATCCTTTGAAATTCCAGCGAGTATGTTTCTGGTATACATACCTTCTATCGGGAAAAAAGGTAGTGGAAGTACTCCGGGCGCCAATTCAAATATGCCTTTGCTTTCATTAAAAGACGCCTCAAATTTGTGAAGTGGAAAACCGAGCTTGCATAAATATGTACCGATTCTCAGGCCTTTGCTGGGATCTTTGAATACAGGATATTTCTGAATTTGAGTAGGGTCAAATGGTTCTAACCTACCGATAAAAATATCACCTTCTGGAAGAACAATTATTTCTTTAATAGATACATCTGCGTATTTCGGACCAAATCGGCCGCCTTCACGGAGCAAACCGGCCACCCTGTCGGAGCAAATCGGCCACCACCGGTTAAGGTTTAAAGCCTTATAAAGCACGGGAATGGGGTGAGGGCA
>Ga0180432_10011749_pt1 | contig 10284 bp, 3 predicted proteins | sample SS_ome_10_FD_132414 | JGI IMG/M metagenome (GOLD analysis project Ga0180432, IMG submission 132414) | Hypersaline lake sediment archaeal communities from the Salton Sea, California, USA - SS_1_MS_2 metaG | ecosystem: Environmental > Aquatic > Non-marine Saline and Alkaline > Hypersaline >...
AGTACCCCGTGCCGCCGGCTGCCAGCATACCGACCAGCGCCCGGAGGGGTGAATCCGGCCCGGAGCCCCCCAGTACGTGACGGGCGCCCCGCAGATCCGCGAGGCAGACCAGGGCCGCCAGCCTGGTCGGCGGGTCCAGGTCGCCCCAGGCTTCGAGGCAGAAGCGCAGGATGAGGCGGTGACCGAGGGAGTCGGCCGCCCCCGCGGCGCCCGCGTCGAGGGCGGCCGTTCCGCCGGCAAGATGTCGGGGATCGTATCGTTCGAGAGCCTGGGTCGTGCGGAGCCTGTGCCGCGGGGGCAGTGCCGCCAACACGACTCGGGCGGTGTGCATCCGGCTCACCAGCTTCTGCATGCTCGCTGCTCCGGGGCGATGAGGCAGCCCCTGTGGCCGTCAGGGGCCGCAGCGCCGGGCACCCGCAACGGGTGGGCGCCGTGTGGTGCCGGGCTTTGCCGAACCGAGTCTACGCTCAGGTATCGTCGCCGGGTGTCGCCGTTCGACATGGGCTGACGGGTGTATTGCCAGCCCGCCGCATCCCGTCCGCAGCCGGCTAGGCCTCGGCCAGGCCCTCGCGAATGGCGAAGCGGGTCAGTTCGACCCGGTCGTGGATGTCCAGCTTGGCCATGATGTTGTTGCAGTGCTTGTGAACGGTCTTGCTGCTGCGGGAGGTGAGGCCGGCGATCTCCTTCTGGGAAAGACCCCGGGCAACATAGCGGAGGATCTCCAGCTCCCGGTTGGAGAGTGTGGAGGCCCGGGAGCGCCCCCGGCCGGCCAGCCGCACGCCCCCGCGATCGACGACGATCCGGGCCTCGACCTCGGGCGAGAAGTGCCGCTGGCCCGCCATCACGCCGCGGATGGCCTGAATGACCGTCTCGGGCGGCTCGCTCTTGGTCAGGTAGGCGGCGGCCTCGACGGCCAGAGCCTGGTCGATGTAGGCGTCGTTGAAAAAGGCGCTCAGGAAGATCAGCCGCGTGTCGGGCAAGCCGGCCCGGATGGTGCGGGCCGCCTCGAAGGAGGTCACGCCGGGCATGTCGATGTCCAGGATCACGACGTCCGGCCGGAGCCGCTCGGCCTCGGCCACCGCGTCGGCGGCGCAGCCCACGCAGCCGACCACCTGAATCCCCGGCTCGCCCGCCAAGCGGTCACCAAGCATCCTCAGCACCAGGGTGTGGTCGTCCGCCAGCAGTACGGTGATTGCTCCGCTCACGCTTCGGTCTCCTCCGACGCACCGCCCGAGACCAGGCTGACCGCCAGCCGCTGGAGCTCGGCCATGCCGAACGGCTTGCGCAGCAGGGCGGTGTGCGCGTCCAGTTGGTCCTCGATCGACAGGTTCGTTCCTCCGGTGGTGATGATGACCGGCACGGTGCTGCCGCCCTCGCGGATGGCCCGCAGGCAGTCCAGCCCGTTTCGCTGCGGCAGGTCCACGTCGACCACCAGCAGCCCGGCGTCACCGCCTTGCTCGGTGAAGCACTGCATCAGGGCGGCGCCGTCGGCCGCCTCCAGAACCTGGAAGCCGCTCTTCTGGAGGAAGGTCGCCAGCATGCTGCGCACGTTCCAGTTGTCCTCGGCGAGCAGCACGAGTTCTCCCCGGGCCCGGGCGGGCGGCTCTGCCGGAGCGGCGGTGGCGGCGGCCTGCGGCTCGTCCACCACCGGGAGGATGATCCGGAAGGTGCTCCCCCGGCCGGGGGTCGACTCGACCTCGATGCGGCCGCCGTGCTCCTGCACGATCCCGTGCACGATGGCCAGCCCCAGCCCGGTGCCCTGGCCGCGGGCCTTGGTGGTGAAGAAGGGTTCGAAGATCCGCTCCCGTGTCTCCGGCGGGATGCCGGTGCCCGTGTCCGAGACGGCCAGCTCGGCGAAACGCTCGGCCGGCGGCGCCGCCCCCTTCCAGCCCCGGCGGGCGGCGTCGGCGGCCGTGCCCGACAGCTCCGCAACGCGGATCTCCAGCCGCCCGCCGGCGGGCATGGCGTCCCGGGCGTTGAGCGCCAGGTTCATGATCACCTGCTGCAACTGGATGCCGTCCGCGTAGAGCCAGACCGGCGGCTCGCCGGGCGGTTCGGTGGCCATGTGCACCGACGCCGGGACCATCCGCTGGAGCAGGTGGGCCGTCTTGCGGACCAGCTCGCGGAGCTCCACGCGTTCCTTGTGCGAGGGCACCTTGCTGGAGAAGGTCAGCAGCGAGCGGGTCACGCCGGCTGCCTGGCGGGTAACCTCCCTGAGACTCTCGACCGCCCGCCGACCGGCGGGGTCGTTCGCGACCGCCATGTCCACCTGATCGCTGTAGCCGTTGATCGCGGTGAGCAGGTTGTTGAAGTCGTGGGCCACGCCCCCGGCGAGCTGGCCCACGGCTTCCAGCTTCTGCGACTGGCGGAGCTGCTCCTCCAATTCGCGCCGGACCTGCTCCGCGACCCGCTGCTGCTCCAGCGCCCGAGCGAGCTTCAGGTTGCCGAAGCTCAGGTGGGCAATCAGGTTGGCGAAGCGGGCGTAGAAGCGCATCACGTGGTCCACGGTCTGGCGGCTCCACCGCGGCACGCGGTCCAGGGCCTCCAGGTAGGATCGCTCGTCGAAGCCGTAGCGGCGGGCCTGGGCCCGGAAGGCCTCGCGGTCGGGCAACTCGTCCTCGAAGAAGAACTGGCCGAGGAACAGGTTGCCCAGGTGCCGGTCACCCACGAAGAGGGGCGTGGCGATGTCGTACATGCCGTTGCGGCACAGGTACAGCTTGTACTCTCCGGGGCTCACCCCCGCAGAGAGCACCGTGTCGCTCTCGAGGCAGTTGCGGGCCGTCTCCGGGTGGCGGCGGTGGAACTGCGTGCAGATATCCTGCCAGCCGGTGGCCACCAGCACGTCGCCCCTGTTGTCCACGATCCCCACGCCGATGCGCGTCACTTCGTAGAACTCGTCCATGACGGCCTGGATGGCCCGCGTGTCGATGACGTCCGCCAGCTCCAGCCTCCCGAAGTCGCCCTCGGGCGAGAGAACCGCGTCCAGCTTGGCCCGCACCCGCCCCTCGCTCTGCCGCAGGGCTTCCTCGGCCTGCCTGGACTCGGTGACGTCCACGTGGGTGCCGATGGCCCGCGCCGGGCGGCCGGCCGCATCGCAGATGATCGACGCCTGGGCGAGGATCCAGCGGTAGGAGCCGTCCCTGTGGCGAAAGCGGAACTGCACCTCCCACTGGCGCCGCCCCTCCGCGATCCACTGCCGGATGGTCTCGAGGGTGAACTCGAGATCCTCAGGGTGGACGCGGCTTTCCCATTCCTCCAAACCGTCGCCGATCTCGTCCTCCCCGTATCCGATCTGGCTCTTCCACTCCCGGGAGTAGGCCACCCTGTCGGTGGCGAGGTCCCAGTCCCAGAAGCCGACGTTGCCCGCCTTGATGGCCGACTGTTGCCAGAGGAGGGCCTCGCGCAGCTCCTCCTCGGCGCGTTTGCGCTGGGTGATGTCGGCGGCGATGGAGAGCAGGCGGCGGGTGCCCTCGACCTCGATGATCTCCGCCGAGTAGAGACAGACCAGCCGCGAGCCGTCGGCCCGGGTGAGTTCGAGCTCCAGGTCGCGGACGCGCCCCTCGCGGTCCAGGGTCTCTTTCAGCCGCCTGCGGTCCTCGGGCGTCACGAGTCCCAGCTCGGTGGAGGTGCGGCCCCGGGCGTCCTCGCGGCTGAAGCCGGTGGCGCGGACGAAGGCGTCGTTCACCTCGAGACAGCGGCCGTCCTCGACTTCGCCGATGGTGACCAGCAGCGGAGCGGCCTGGAAGGCTTTGGCGAACTTCTCCTCCGAAGCCCGCAGGGCCTGTTCCGCCCGCTTGCGCTCGGTGATGTCCTGTCCGAACTCGAGGGCGCCAACGACGTTGCCCTGGTCGTCGAAGAGCGGATGCCCGCGCAGGAACCAGGCGCGGCCGTCGGGCGTGAAACGCTCCATCTCGTGGGACCGGCCGGTCTCCATGGCCGGCAGCACGGGACAGTCCGGACACGGCCTGTCGCACCCTCCCCAGAGCTCGTAGCAGTGACGCCCCACCAGGCTTTCGGCCGGAAGCCCCAAGGACTCCCCGGCGGCCCGGTTGGCCCAGAGGATGCGCAGGTCGCGGTCGTAGGTGACGAACAGCTCGGCGGTGCTGTTGAGAATCAGAACCTTGTTGCGCTCCGATTCCCGCAGGGCCTCTTCCGCCCGCCGATGTTCGGTGATGTCCGAGAAAGAGATCACCACCGCGTACGGCTCCGGCTCCCCGTCGCGGAACAGCGGGTTGGTGTTGAGGTTGATCCAGAACTCGCGCCCCGACCCGCGGACCTGCATGAGCACGTCGGTGCAGGGTTCGCCGGTGCGCAGGGTGTGCATCGAGGGGTGCTCGGCCGCCGGGAACTCGGACCCGTCCTCGCGGAAGGTGCCCCAGTCGCGGCTGAGCGAGGTCTCCCGGCTGGCGTCGTCCTCACTGATGCCAAAGACCTTCTGGGCGGTCTCGTTGAAGGCCAGGGTTTGGCCGCTGCGGTCCTGCAGGATGATCCCCTCGTGCGCGGCTGATACCACGGCGCGATAGCGCGCTTCACTGGCCCGCAGAGCCTCTTCAGCCAGCTTGCGTTCGGTGATGTCGGACACCACGGCCAGGGCGCCGCTGAAGCTGCCCTCCGCGTTGTGCAGCGGCACGGTGGAAAGACTGGTGTATACGGAGACGCCGTCGGTGCGGCGGAACTCGAATTCGTGCCGCTCGGCCAGGCCTTCCTGCCGGCGGCGGAACTGGTCCCGGGCCGCGGCGACCTGACCCTCGTCCATGAAGTCGAAGAACGGCCGCCCCACCATCTCGTCGGGCGTGCAGCCGAGCATCTCGGCCATGCAGGGGTTGACGAAGGTGGTGCGGCCTTCGGCGTCGATGGTCCAGATGCCTTCCTGGGCCAGCTCGACGAGCCGGCGGTAACGCTGCTCGCTGTCGCGCAGCCGCTCCTCCGCCTGTTTGCGGTCGGTGATGTCCTCATGGTTGCCGATCAACCGCAGGGCGCGGCCGTCCGGTGCGCGCTCGACCACGCGGGCCTTGGTTCTTATCCACCGGTAGGCACCGGTCCGGGTGCGCAGGCGGAACTCGTTCTCGTAGTTGTCCGGCGTGGTGCGAAGGTACTCTTCGGCGACGGCGAGCGCCCGTTCCCGGTCCTCCGGGTGAATCAGGTCCCGCCAGCTCTCGAACGTGGCCGGAAACTCGCCGGGTTCGTACCCCAGCATGGTGTAGTAGCGGGAACTGAAGGCAAGCCGGTCCCTCGCAAAGTCCCAGGTCCAGATGCCGTCCGTCGTGGCTTCGAGGGTGCGTTGCAGTTCCAGCTCGGCCTGCCGGCGCTCGGTGACGTCGTGCGAGACGCCCAGGAACGCCACGACGCGACCTCCGGCATCCTTGAGGGCGGCACCGCCCGAAGTGTGCCACCGCCAGCCGCCGTCCCGGTGGCGGACGCGGTAGGTGACGTTCCTGGCGGTCTGCCCGGTGGTGGTCACCTGCTGGAAGAGCTCGTCGCACTCCGGGAGGCTCTCCGGGTGGACCATGTCCGCGTAGTGGGTGCCGAGCAGCCCGGAGGGCGCGAAGCCGAGCTTCTCGCTCACGTTCGGGGAGAGGTAGGTGAAGGTTCCGTCCAGATCGAGGGTGAAGATGATGTCGTTGGCGTTCTCGACCAGGCCGCGGAATCGGGCCTCGCTCTCCCGCAGGGCCTCCTCGGCGCGCTTGCGATCGGTGATGTCCTGGGCGGTGCCGAACATCTTCAGGCGACGGCCGTGCTCGTCCCGCTCGATGCGGGCCTCGTTGTGAATCCAGAGCAGCGTGCCGCTCCTGGTGACCACCCGGTAGTCCAGGGCGAACCAGTCCTGCGAGTCGAGGGCCTGTTGAACGGCGCCTTCCCAGATGCCGACATCGTCCGGATGCACCAGAGATCGGGCGAGTTCGAAGGAGGGCTGCTCGGAGCCGGGCTCGAGCCCGAAGATGCGGTACACCTCGTCGGACCAGCTCGCCTGCCCGGTGGCGACGTCCCAGTCCCAGTCGCCCACCCGAGCGACCCGCTGGGCCCGCTTCAGCCGCTCCTCGCTGGCACGGAGTGCCGCCTTGACGGCTTCATGATCGGTGATGTCCACGCCGAGAACGGCGAGGCGGTTGACCGTGCCGTCCGGATCGGGCACCGGGGCGATGATGTTGTCGATGCATCGCCCGCCGCGCTGGTCCGTGAACCGCGCGGGATGGCGCGACTGCAGAACCTCCTCCACCTTGCGGCGCCGGATGTCGGCCACATCTTCGGGGACGCGGTCGTAGATGTTGCCGCGGAGCAACTCGTCGCGGGAGGTGCCCAGCCGGGCGGCCACCTCGCTGTTCGCCTCGACCACCCGCCCGTCCGGCGTCATGATGAAGGCCGATTCGGGGATGGCCTCGAGGAAGGTCCGCAGGGATGCTTCGGTCTGGACGACGCAGCTGACATCCTCGATGGACACCAGGACCAGGCGCCGGCCGCCCGCCTCCAGCGGCACGGTCGAAACCAGCAGGTCGGCGGGGTCACAGCCCCCGCGGCTCCGGAGGGGCAGCCTCGCCCGGATCTGGACGCGGGCTTCGCCCGTCTGCAGCGTGTGCAGGACAGTGGCGCGGACCGTGCAGGAGGCACAGGCGGGCCCGAAGCCGCACCCCCGGGGATCGGCCAGAGCGTGCAGGCACCGCAGGGCGTTGCCCTGGGGTGCCCCGAACATCCGCTCGACCGGCTGCCCGGCGAGGTTCGCCGCCGCCCGGTTGACCTGCCGCACGCGTCGATCCCGGTCGACGATCACCATGGCCACGGGGTTGTGGTCGAGGATGGCGGTCAGCCAGCCGTGGCTCTCCCGCAGGGCCGCCTCCGCCTGCTGCTGCTCGGCCATCTGCTGCAACTGCCATTCGACCTCGGCGGCCACCGCGCCCGCGCCCAGCAGCTCCCGCGGGGGGAGGTAGTGCGGGTTGCGGCAGACCCGCCCGCCGTGAATCACGATGGGGTGGGTACGGATCACATCGCGGATGATCTCCGCCGGAAAACGCGCTCGACTGTACTGGCAGAGCGCCAGGCAATCGTGGGCCGGGAAGAAATCGTTCAGCCTGGCCTCGTATTCCATCAGCCGCTCGACGCCGGGAACGAGGTTCAGGGCCCAGGTCATCTCGCCGGTGATGCGCAGGCCGGCAAAGCCGTCGGCCCGGGCGTCGGCGGTGGCCCGGGCCAGCAGAGCGATCATGCGGTCCGGATCGAAGGACCTGTCGCGCAGGTACGATTCCCCCGCGGCCAGCAGCACGAGCTGCCCCCGCTCCCGGGCGGCGTCGAGGTCGACCCCGTCGGCCCGCAGCACCGACGGCGTGTCGGTGCCGGTGCTCTCGTCGAACAGATACAGGCACCGTTCGCCTCGCTGCAGTCCCGCCTTGATGAAGGGAACCACGGCGACGCGCTGCTGGTCCGCCGATTCGAAGATCAGGCAGGCGTGGTCGTGCAGAGTCAGACCGGCGATCGCCGCGGCGGACCGGGCGGCCTCCCCGCTGTCGGAGTCTGGAACCAGGAGCTCAGCCAGCCGGATCTCCGACGGGCGCTCCGGATCACCGGGAAGCTTCCGGGGGTCGGCCGGCAATGCGGAAGGTGAGGTCGGCGACATGTTGCCCTCCCGGTCACGCCGCCCGGCAGATGGGTGGGTTCGAGCAGCCGTGACCTCATGCCCATCGAGTATTCTCACCCCAAGTCACCCACGAGGCAAGCGATTCGAGTGCTTTGGGCTTCTTCTGGCGAATGCCGCCCGCGGCGCCGCCACGCGGACCGCTGCACTGCTGAGTGTTCGTAACTCGATTCACACCCGGAGCAGCAGGGCGTGAAGGAATGCAGCGCCGAGTGACAACCCGCGACCCGGCGTCGGCCGAAATACTCTGCATGGTGTATTGCTTTCGTCGCCACCACTGCGCCCAGTACTCGTGCTGCGGCCCGGCCCCCTCCCCGCGAGCCACGCACCCCGAACCGCCAAGCAGTCTGGCTGCGCTTCTGCGCCTCTGGCTGTCTCCCGGGCGCCCCGCCGCCGGACCGCCCACGCTCCGCGTCACAGCCGGTGGCGGCGGCGGTGCAGCGCCGCGGCACGCCTGCTGGCCACTCCAGACGCGCCTGAGTTGCTGGTGCTCAGGTGGGGGGCGAGAAGGAAAGCCCGTTCACGATGAAGCCCGGCGACGTATCGGCAGCCGGGCCGGGCGACGCGGGTTTGGAAGGACAGCAGATGGCGGCCACCCGAAGTCTCGTCGCCTTTGGGGGTGTGTGCCGGGTGTTGAGGTCGCGGCTCGATAGAGCCACGTGGCTGCCGCCGGCGGGAGTGCCGGGTGGCAAAGGCCGCGGTCACTCCAGTTCCAGAACGATCGGCACCTGGAACGACACGCCGAGCTGCTCGTCGAAGTACACTCTCGACTGGATCACGCCGGTCAGCGTGCTCCCGTCGTGGCTGATCTGGCCGTCGAAGATGCTCTCCCCGCCGAGGGTCAGGCTTACGGCCTGGCCTGCCACCGTGGTCCTGGCGGCCAGCTCAAAGTGCACGGACAAGCCGTCGACCCTGGTGGTGGTGCGGGTGGCCTGGACGGTGATATCGGACTCGGCGTAGTGGGCCTCGGTGACCGCTCCGGTCCGATGGTTCACCCAGACCTCCAGATCCTCCGGCAGGCCGAGGACCTCGGCGTCCATCTGCACGTACCGCGAGACCAGCGATCCGTTGGCGAAGAGCAGCTTCTCCTGCACACTCGGGGACACCCGCTCGCCGGCGAACTCGACGATCCGATACAGGCCGTTCAGTGTGGAGGTGGCGGCTGCCGGCGAGGGGAGCGACTGCATGGAAAGCCCGCAGGACACGGGCACCTCCCCGGAGCGGTTGGCCACCTCCACGAAGTACGGCCCATCCTGGTCCAGGGTCAGCCACACGTTGGCCGGCCTGCCGGGGTTGCCCGAAGCTGAGGCCACGCTTCGACTGGCCTCGTCGTAAACGTTGACATCCACGGCGTGCTCCGCGCTTTCGACGGCGGCATGGCACACCCACGTCTCTCCCTGCCTGCCCTCGAAGCCGACGCGCTGCGCCTCGGCGGGCTCGAGTGTCAGCGAGTAGGTCGCGTCGCGGGGCCCGGCGCCGGCCTCGGCGCCACCCCCGCCCGACGAGGAGGCTGGGGTGCCGCAGCCGGCCTGAACGAGCATGGCAGCAGCCAGCGGAATCGAGACGACCAGCGCCGGCCGCCCGCAAAGACAAGAGTGGGTCAACATGGTCGATGCTCTCCTGACGGCGCTCCAGAACCCGCGGCCGGCGTCGAGAGAAGGTGCGCGTCTCGGCAGGGCGCTCCCGCGGCCGACGTACCTCGCTCGGCAGGCGGGCCTGGAACCGGCTTCGCTGGTTGTGGCGCTTCACCTTCCCGGTGCGGTCGTGTTCGCTGGCATCCGGGCACGAGTTGTATCTCGCCCGGAGCCTCCTGCCTGACATCAGGTCATACGTCAAGGATGTACCGGCGGACGAGAAATCCGCCCCGAACCTCGTTCACCGACCCGCGGCGGAGGGTACGCGGTTGGAGCAGAACTCGAGTGCCGAGCGATGATGCCAGCGTAGCAACCGCAGACCGGCGGCGTCAAGCAACGAAGGACCCCATGACCACCCGGCCCCCGGCGGGCCTCGTTCCGCTCGCGGCTCGAGGGGGACTCATTGGCGGCCGAGGCGGCGGAGGCCGGCGTCGAGCAGGGCCGCCAGCAGGATCACCAGGCCGAGGACCACCTTCTGCCAGAAATGGTCCACGTTCAGCAGGTTCAGGCTGTTGTTCAGCACGCCGATGATCAGGGCCCCCACCAGCGTGCCGGGGATGCTGCCCCGGCCGCCGAAGAGGCTGGTCCCGCCGACCACGACGGCCGCGATGACGTTCAGCTCCCACATCTCGCCCACCTTAGGGTCGGCCGCCATCAGATATGCGTCGTGCAGTACGCCGACGATTCCACACAGGGCTCCGGTCAGAATGTAGACCGCAAGTTTCACTCGCCGGACGGCGATACCGGCAAGCCGGGCGGCCTCTTCGTTACTTCCCACCGCGATCACCGACCGGCCGAACACTGTGTGCGAGAGCATCACTTGGAAGACGACGAATCCGACGAGCATTATTAGTACGGGAACGGGGATGATCCTGCCCCAAAGGCCCTCCATTACGAAGCCAGGACCGAGGAACCTAAGGGCATCCGGTAGTTCGTAAACCGGCTGGCCCGAGCAGAATATGAACGCAAAACCACGCGCTACAAGCATTCCGGCGAGGGTCACGATGAAGGGCGGAATCGCGAACG
>Ga0180432_10011751_pt1 | contig 10283 bp, 6 predicted proteins | sample SS_ome_10_FD_132414 | JGI IMG/M metagenome (GOLD analysis project Ga0180432, IMG submission 132414) | Hypersaline lake sediment archaeal communities from the Salton Sea, California, USA - SS_1_MS_2 metaG | ecosystem: Environmental > Aquatic > Non-marine Saline and Alkaline > Hypersaline >...
GACAAACACTGGTGGCCGCAGGCCGAAGCGCTGGTGGGTTATTTCAATGCATACCAGCTTTCGGGCGATGAGGAATTTGTCCGCAAAGCCCTTGCTGTCTGGGAATTTATCAAGGATAAAATCATCGATCACCTTCATGGTGAGTGGGTCTGGGGGGTGAACCGTGAGGGGATTCCCGACACCGGCAAAGAAAAGGCCGGGTTCTGGAAATGCCCTTACCACAACAGCCGGGCCTGCCTGGAATTGATGCGGAGGATCGATGAAACCCTGAACCGGCTGAGATCTGATCAATGATACAATGATAACCTAAACAATTTTCATGATGAAACGCCCAATGACAATCATCGCATGCACCTGCCTGGTGCTACCAGCTGGGAAGCGGAACTGGAAGGTTCATTTGAAATTGAATAAGTCAATTTGAAAAACAGATCAGGATGCAAAACAAGCAGTTTCAAGAACGAATGGAGAGGATCAGAAAGGAACATGAGGCTCTGCTCTCCAGAAAGAATGAGGAACTATTCAGTGTGAATGGCATTTACAACCGTTACCGGTATCCGGTCCTCACCAGGGACCATGTGCCGCTTGAATGGCGCTTTGATTTCAATCCGGAGACCAACCCCGGGTTCATGGAAAGGAACGGATTCAACGCCACCTTCAATGCGGGAGCCATCAAATGGAAAGGGAAATACCTGATGGTGGTCCGGACCGAGGGAGTCGACCGGAAGTCTTTCTTTGCCGTGGCGGAAAGTCCCAACGGGGTGGATCAGTTCAGGTTCTGGGAACGGCCCATCTCCATGCCGGAGACCGGCGAACCCGATACGAATGTGTACGATATCAGGATCACCGAACATGAGGACGGGTACATCTACGGGGTATTCTGCACGGAGCGGAAGGACCCGGATGCATCTCCCGGTGATACCAGTAGTGCGGTGGCCGCCGCAGGGATCGCGCGCACAAAAGACCTGGTGGAATGGGAACGGCTGCCCGACCTGGTGACCTACGGGGGACAGCAGCGGAATGTGGTGCTTCATCCCGAATTCATCAACGGGAAGTATGCCTTTTATACCCGTCCCCAGGAAGGATTCATCGAAACCGGCAGGGGAGGAGGCATCGCATTCGGATTGTCGGACAAGATCGTGCATGCAGAGGTGAAGGAGGAAAAGATCATCGATCCCAAAACCTACCATACCGTTTATGAGGTCAAGAACGGCCAGGGGCCCGCACCCATCAAAACAGACCGGGGATGGCTGAACCTGGCCCATGGAGTACGCAATACGGCTGCGGGACTGAGGTACACCCTTTATATGTTCATGACCGCCCCGGACGATCCGTCCCGTGTGATCCACCGGCCGCAGGGGTATTTTATGGGACCCCTGAAGGAAGAACGGGTCGGGGATGTCTCCAATGTGCTCTTCACCAACGGTTGGATAGCAGATGACGATGGTACCGTTTTCATCTATTACGGCTCCTCCGATACCCGCATGCATGTGGCCACTTCCTCCATCGACCGGCTGGTGGACTACTGCCTGAACACTCCGGAGGACCGGCTGCGGTCAGCCGCTTCTGTGCAGACCGTTAACCGGCTGATAGATAAGAATAAGGAATATCTTGGCGGGTAGAAAAAAACATGCCTGTATCCGCTCATTATACTGCAGGCCGGAAAGGGGTTCGGTTGCCGATTTTTCAACCGATTGCACTTCGGCGGGGAAAGTGTAATTTTCAGACGCTGGAGAATCAGCCAGACAATGGGATGCTGGTATGCTGCATGCAGGTTTATCCTCGAAGAGCCCCTGGAGGTTCACGCGGCAAATAAAAAATTCAGACCGATGAAACAGAGATCCATACACCTGAAAACCGCCTTCCTGTCAGTTCTTTCCGCATTGATATTGCTTCCACCATCCTGCCATCGCGCACAGGCACAGGAATCGCTGCTGAAGGATGCGTATGGGGACCAGTTCTATATGGGAGCCGCATTGAACCGCTGGCAATTCTCGGGAAGGGACACCCTTTCTGCGGGCCTGGTGAAAAAGCATTTCAATTCCATCTCACCGGTTAACAGCATGAAATGGGAAAGGATCCATCCCGAGCCTGGAAAATATAATTTTGGTCCCGCGGACCGTTTTGTGGCATTCGGTGAGGAGAACGGGATGCACATAGTGGCGCATACCCTGGTCTGGCACAGCCAGGTGCCCGGCTGGGTGTTCCGCGACAGGGAAGGGAACCTGGTAAGCCGGGATACGCTGTTGCACCGCATGCGTGACCACATCCACACGGTGGTGGGCCGTTACAGGGGAAAGATCGACTGCTGGGATGTGGTCAATGAAGCGGTGGCAGACGACGGTGCCATGAGGAATTCACTGTGGTACCGGATCATCGGAGAGGATTTCGTGGAAAAAGCTTTCACCTATGCCCGCGAAGCCGATCCGGATGCCACCCTGATCTACAATGACCATTCACTGCCAAATCCGGACAAAAGGGACGGGGTGCTCCGTCTGGCAAGAAAGCTTCAGTCAGCAGGCATCCGGGTGGACGGTATCGGGTTGCAGGGTCATTACCACCTGGACGATCCGGATATCGGGGACCTGGAAGCCAGCATTGATTCATTTGCCAGCCTGGGAGTGAAAGTGATGATCACCGAGCTGGACGTCTCTGTATTACCCTGGCCCTCCATGCCCGCAGTAGGTGCGGATGTCAACCGGCGGTTTGAGGTCAGCGATGAGATGAACCCCTACCCCGGGGGCCTTCCCGATTCGGTCCAGTCAGCACTGGCTGACCGGTATGGAGCGCTTTTCAGCCTTTTTTCGGAACACGGCGGACAGATCGAGCGGGTTACATTCTGGGGGGTCCACGATGGTACATCCTGGAAGAATCACTGGCCGATCCCGGGGCGCACCGATTACCCCCTCCTGTTTGACAGGGAAGGGAATCCCAAACCGGCCTTTGATGCAGTGATCCGCTCAGCTTCAGAAAGCAACAGGATCAGGAACCCATCACCACTTTCACCTCCTGGGTACTCCCCTCCTCACACAGGGGAAGAACCGGACCGGACAGTTTCCTTCCGTTCATGGTGATTTCTTTGATCCCCCTGGATACATGGTCCGGATTGGAGACCTCGATCCGGTAGGTGGCCCCCCTGAATTTGCGCGCCACCCGGTAGCCTTCCCATGCCTTCGGGATGACCGGATCAATGAGCAGGCCGTCATAACCTGGCCTGATCCCCAGGATATACCGGGTGATGGCATAGTAATTCCAGGCAGCTGTGCCGGTAAGCCAGCTATTTTTAGCCTCCCCCGGGAGATGGGCATCTTTCCCGGCGATCATCTGCGCATATACATAGGGTTCTGTACGGTGAAGATCGCTGATCTCCTCCAGATAAGGCGGGCAGATTTTCCTGAAATACTCCCAGGCAGCATCCCCGTTACCCAGCATGGTCTCCGCGATCATGATCCATGGATTGTTATGGCAGAAGATCCCTGCATTCTCCTTATACCCTTCCGGATAGGAACTGATCTCCCCGTATTTCAGGATGTATGAAGTAAAGGCAGGATTGTTCAGGACGATCCCATAGGGACAATCCAGTTTCTCCTTTACCGAGTCCAGTGCCCTCCGGGCACGACCGTCCCCGATCCCCACACCCGCCATGATGCATATACCCTGGGGTTCTATGAAGATCTTCCCTTCCTCGCACTCCCTGCTGCCTACTTTTTCCCCGAAGTGGTCATAGGCCCTGATAAACCAGTCACCGTCCCAGCCATGATCATCCAGGGCCCTGTTCATCTCTGCCAGGTGACCCGCAGCCCTGTCCGCTTCTTCCGTCCTGTCCAGCTTCCTGCACAACTCTTCGAAGACACCGCCGTAAAGCAAGAACAGCCCTGCGATAAAAACCGATTCAGCCACTCCCCCCTCCCTGTTCTCCGTGGTCTGGAAGGATTCACCGGGAGTATCCGAGAAACAGTTCAAATTCAGACAGTCGTTCCAGTCGGCCCGGCCGATGAGTGGAAGGCGGTGCGGACCCAGGTTATTGACCACGTGGTAGAAGGACCTTTTCAGGTGTTCGAACAGGGTGGCCCGGTTGGAGGGATCGTTGTCGAAGGGCACCATCTCATCCAGGACCTGCCAGTCGCCCGTCTCCCTGATGTATTCATCGGTGGCCAGGATCAGCCAGAGCGGATCATCATTGAAATTGCTGCCTACCGCATCATTTCCCTTCTTGGTCAGCGGCTGGTACTGGTGGTAAGCCCCACCATCCCCGAACTGGGTGGAGGCGATGTCGATGATCCGCTGCCTGGCACGTTCCGGGACCTGGTGTACAAACCCGATCAGATCCTGGTTGGAGTCCCTGAAACCCATTCCCCGCCCGATCCCCGATTCGAAAAAAGAGGCGCTGCGGCTGAAATTGAAAGTCACCATGCACTGGTACTGGTTCCAGATGTTCACCGAGCGGTTCAGTTTTTCGTCCGGATGCTCCAGCCGGTATACCGACAGCAACCGGTCCCAGAATTCTACCAGCTCTCCGAACGCCCGGTCCACCTGGTCAGGCGATTGGAACTTCTGGATCATCTTTTCAGCAGTTTTTTTATTGATGACCTGGTGGGCGACGAACTTTTCTTCCGGAGGCACCTCCACGTAACCCAGGATGAAGACCAGCTGCTTCTCTTCTCCCGGCTGGAGCTCGATCTCCAGGTGGTGGGAGGCCACGGGCGACCAGCCATGGGCATGGGAATTGCGCGACCTGCATTCGGTCACCGCATCGGGGGCATCAAAACCGTTGTAGAGCCCCATGAAAGCTTCCCGGTCCGTATCAAAACCCGCTATGGCTTCATTGACCGTGTAGAAAGCATAGTGGTTCCTCCGTTCACGGAACTCTGTCTTGTGATAGAGGGTGGATCCGCTGATCTCCACCTCCCCGGTGGAGAAATTCCGCTGGAAATTGGAAGCATCGTCCAGGGCATCCCAGAGGCACCATTCCACAAATGAGAAAAGGGAAAAGGAGCGCTTCCGGTCGCTGCGGTTGGTGAGCCTCAGCCGCTGCACCTCCCCGTGATAGCCAGGAGGTACCATATAGAGCACCTCGGCTTCCAGCCTGTCCACCTCCCCGGTAAGTATGCTGTATCCCAGGCCATGTCTGCACTGGTACCGGTCAAGCCCGGTTTTCACCGGTTTCCAGCCGGGTGACCAGATTTTCCCGTTTTCATTGATATAAAAATATTTCCCCCCGTCGTCGACCGGCACGTTGTTGTACCTGTAGCGGGTGATGCGCCTCAAACGGGCATCCCTGTAAAAACTGTACCCCCCGGCAGTATGGGTGATAATGGAAAAGAAATCCTCGCAGCCCAGGTAGTTGATCCAGGGGTAAGGGGTGCGGGGATTGGTGATCACATATTCCCTGCGGTTGTCGTCAAATTTTCCGAATTTCATGAGTGTTTCAGGGTTTAATGGGTTTGTATTTGAATTTCAGCCGGAACCAGTCCTTCCGAATCAGCCTGCAACACCATCCTGCCAGGTTCATATCCGGATTTAATCACCACCAGGCACAGACCGTTAAAGGCGCTTCTCCGGGATGCCCTGAAAGGTTCCATGCTGGTCTGAAGTCCGTTATCAACCCCGGTGATCTCACCGGGACCGGTGAGATGGAACAAAACCAGGTTGTCCGCATCCGGTACCACCCTTCCCTGCTTATCCACGATCTCCACGGTCACAAAGGAAAGGTCCCTACCATCTGCACGGATCATTACGCGGTCGGCCTTCAGCCGAACCCCGGCAGGCGCACCGGTTGTTTCCACCACACCGGTAAGCTCCCTGCTTTTTGACATCCCCCTTGCCTCCAGTCTTCCGGGTTCATAAAGGACCCGCCACTGTATGTGCAGGGATCCACCCTCCTTCTCCCGGACCCCGAGCGATTCCCCGTTCAAAAAAAGCTCCACCCGGTCACAGCTGGTATAGGTCCAGACATCCACCGTATCCCCCTTACTCCAGTTCCAGTGGGGGAACAGGTGAAGCACAGGCTGTTCGGTCCACTGGCTCTGGTAAAGGTAATAGGCATCCTTGGGAAAACCGGCCAGGTCGAGGATCCCGAAATAACTGCTCCTGGAGGGCCACCCGTAGGGGGTGGGCTCCCCAAGGTAGTCAAAGCCGGTCCAGACAAACATCCCGGAAACATGGTCAAGGCCGTGCACGGCAATAAGGGATTCCTCGTGGGTGGAGCCCCAGGGGACATGGCAGTTGTCATAGGCTGAACAGGTATGATCTTCATTCATCCCGGGATAGGTGCTGTCATGCCTGACAGGCCAGATCCTGATCCCGTCGGAAGGCATGTCGTAAGAACCCCGGGTGGCCAGGGCCGAAGTTGTTTCGGAAGCGACGAAAGGCTGCCCGGGAAAATCTTCAGGTACTTCACCGTACCGGGAGAGGTGGTAATTAAAGCCGATCACATCGAGGGCCCCCGAACGGAGGATACTGTTCCCGGTTGAGGTATGGTTGCATCCGGAGGTGACCGGCCGGGTATCATCCAGTTCCCGGACAATGGCAGCCAGCTTTCTGGCTTTTTCCATACCGGATGAATCCCACTGCTCCGGGATCTCGTTGCCGATGCTCCAGAGGATCACGCTGGGGTGGTTCCTGTCCCTTTTAATGTGATCGGTCAGATCACGTTCATGCCACCGGTCCCAGTACAGATGGTAGTCATAAGGTGTTTTTCCCATTTCCCACATGTCGAATGTCTCGTCCATGACCAGGAATCCCATCCGGTCACAAAGATCCAGCAGGATCGGGGAAGGGGGATTATGGGCGGTACGCAGGGCATTGCAGCCCATCTCTTTCAGCAGTTCCAGCTGCCTTTCCATGGCCCTGGGATAGGCTGCCGCGCCCAGGCAACCAAGGTCGTGGTGGTTGCAGACACCCTTCAGCTTCAGCGGCGATCCGTTCAGGGAAAATCCGTTCTCAGGATCAAAACGGAAATGGCGGATCCCGAATGGAGTGATCATCCTGTCCAGCAGCTGCTCGTCGGAACGTATCTCTGTGACAAGATCATACAGGACCGGGGCATCTACCGACCACAGGGCCGGGTCCTCCACCTGCAACTGGTGTCCGGCAGTTAATACAGCATTCCCCTCCACTTCATGGTCCGTTGAGGTTTCGGCCAGACTTGATCCCGCATCATTGCGGATGATGGAGGTAACTGTTACGATGGCTGGTTCCGGAAAGTGGTTGCGGAGGGTGGTAGTTACCTTTACCGTGGCCTCTTCCTCAGATACGCGGGGAGTGCTGACAAAGACACCCCGGTGATTTACATGGACCTTTTCGGTCATAACCAGCCTCACATCGCGGTAGATTCCCGACCCCGAATACCAGCGGGAATTGGGCTGAAGGGAATTGTCCACTTTCACCGCAAGCACATTGGATCCCGGGGTTTCCTGCAGATAGGGAGTGAGCTCATAGCAGAAGGAGATATAACCGCAGGGCCGCTTCCCCAGGAAGTGACCGTTGATCCAGACCTCACTGTTCTGGTAGATCCCGTCAAATTCAATAGATACCAATTTTTCACCGTGCTCTTCGGGAATGGTAAAATGCTTCCTGTACCAGCCGATTCCTCCCGGAAGTGCACCACCTCCCGGGGTTGCAGGATGTTCAGGGCTGAATTCCCCCTCTATGCTCCAGTCATGGGGAAGATCAAGCCTGCGCCAGGTGGAATCATCAAACCCGGGGTCTGATGCACCGGGAGCATCGTTCAGGATAAACAACCAGTCCCGGTTAAAAGAACGGGTGATGCGGGGGGATGGACGTTCGGGCGCACATGCATCCAGTATCGTCAGCATGCAGATCCCTGCAAGGATCGTCATCGATGGGTATTTCATTGCGGCAGAGTAATTACAGGTTAATTATTGAATAAACAATTCATAAATATACGATAAATCGAACGTGTCCATTAACTTGCATGATGTTATTGAAACCATGCCAGACCACAAAAAATACCTGAGAATTGCCATCGAGGAAGCGTACACGGGGATGAGGGCTGACGAAGGGGGACCTTTCGGCGCGGTCATCGTCAGGGATGGGAAGATCATAGGAAAGGGACACAACAGCGTGTTGAAAACCCATGATCCAACCGCCCATGCTGAGATCAATGCCATCCGGAATGCCTGCAAGCTTGTGGGGAATCACCACCTGACCGGTGCGGTCATCTATACCAATTTTGAGCCCTGTCCCATGTGCCTGGCGGCCATTTACTGGGCCGATATCCGCAGGCTCTTCTGCTGTGCAGACCGGCTGGAAGCTGAAAAGATCGGTTTTATGGATAACCGCCTCTACGGGGAGATCGCATTGCCCCCGGAGAAGCGGGAACTGAAACTCACCCGGGTAAGTGTGCCGGAAATGATCCAGCTTATGGATGAATGGAAAAGGAAAGAAGGGAAGATCTTCTACTAGGGGAAGGAGGTTGGATGGATAAGTTTTAAGGAGATTTGTGCAAAATATTGAGATCATCTGTTATTTTTATGCTGACTTCTTTCCGCACAACCTTAAACACATACTGATGGACAGACGAGATTTTATGGTAAAATCAGCGCTCGGAGCAGGCGCGATAACGATCATTCCCAGGCATGTCATGGGCGGCCCGGGCTACCTGGCGCCCAGCGACAGGATCATGCTGGGCTATATGGGGGTCGGAAAACAGAGCCTGGGACTGCTGAAAAGAATCAACGAATGCCCGGAAACCCTGGTGCTGGCCGCATGCGATGTGGACCAGAAAAAACTGGCCCGTTTCAGGGAAGAGGCAGCACGTGCCAATACCGAAAAGCTGGAGGGCGGAACCCAGCCCGTGGAAGGTTACGAAAATTTCAGGGAGTTGCTGGAAAGAAAAGACATTGATGCAGTGGTCATTGTATCCCCAGATCACTGGCACGCCATGATGGCGGTGGATGCCGCCAAAGCAGGGAAGGACATCTACTGCGAAAAACCCATGGCCCTCACCGTGGCCGAAGGCCGGTCCATGGTCAGAGCCACCAGGAAATACAACCGGGTTTTTCAGACCGGGAACATGCAACGTTCCTGGAGAAATTTCAGACATGCATGTGAGATGGTTTATAACGGATACATTGGCGAGGTAAAGGAGATCAATGTAAGTGTTGGGGATCCGGTGATGGCGTGTGAACTGCCCGCTGAACCCGAGCCCGACTATCTGAACTGGGACCTGTGGGTAGGCCCAAGCCTGTTCAGGAATTATAACCAGGTGCTCTCACCCCCCATCGAATATGAAGGATGGCCCATGTGGAGACGGTACCGTGGTTTCGGGGGAGGATCCGTTACCGACTGGGGTGCCCATATGTTTGATATCGGACAGTGGGCGCTGGGCATGGACCGTTCAGGACCGGTGGAGTTCATCCCCCCCGAAGAAAGGTCCAACATAGGATTGCAGATGAGGTATGCCAGCGGGGTGGTGATGAACCACACTGACTGGGGCGAATTCAATGCGGTTCAGTTCATTGGATCGGAAGGCAAAATAGAGGTCAGCAGAAGTTTTTACCGGTCGGACATTGAAGGCCTGACGGAGAGAGAACTGGGAGCAAACGACAGCTCCCTCTATCACAGCGACAACCATTATCAGGACTGGATCGATGCCATCAGGAACCGGACCCGGCCTGTTTCAGATGTGGAGACCGGACACAGGACCGCTTCCCTGTGCAACATCGTCAACATGGCATATACCCTGGAAAGACCATTGAAATGGTCCCCCGCCCATGAGCAGTTTATCGGGGATGATGATGCGGACGGGATGCTTTCAAGGCCCTTCAGGGGAAACTGGGATGTCAATGATTTTTGAAAAGTTGTCAACATAAACTTTTTTGGACAGAGCCCGTATAATTTTTTGTTAATGGTCCAAATAAGAAAAGTCTTATAAAAGTGCCCTGATGAAAAGAGGCTGGGCGTTCTGCATACCGGTTTTTTTCCTGATTCCATTCAAAGGATCCGGACAGGACTGCAGCATTTTGTCCAAGGCCAATGACATCCTGCCCGACAGGCTCTGTTCACCGGTGGAAGTGGAATGGGAAGTAACCTACAGGGGGGTGAATGATGCGGGGACAACGGTCGAGATTTTCTATGACTGGGATGACGGTTCCTCGGAAACGGTGGCCGCCACCGAGATCGATGCGGGGACCAGTACCTGGCAGGCCACAACAAACCACACCTATACCTCAGATGATGACCAGTGCAATTATCACCCGGAGGCCACGCTGGTGGTGAACGGGGTGCTCTGCACCTCCTCCTCCCAGGAACAGATCGTCACC
>Ga0180432_10011752_pt1 | contig 10282 bp, 9 predicted proteins | sample SS_ome_10_FD_132414 | JGI IMG/M metagenome (GOLD analysis project Ga0180432, IMG submission 132414) | Hypersaline lake sediment archaeal communities from the Salton Sea, California, USA - SS_1_MS_2 metaG | ecosystem: Environmental > Aquatic > Non-marine Saline and Alkaline > Hypersaline >...
AGAAGCTCTGGGCCTGCGGCAGCGCCTGTTCCCAGCGCGGGTCCTGGGGCAGGAGCTGGTTGAGGTAATGGTCGGAGAACAGGTACTGGTTGCGATGGTCCGTCCCCATGGCCATGGCCAGTTGCAGGTGGGGGGGCATTGTCGACGGTCTCCTTCTTCATTCCTTAGCGTGAAACTACAAGAAGGGATTGACGATGCGCACACCTCCAATCTCAAATCCATCCTGCATATCCTCGGAGTAGAGCACATCCACCCCGGCGAGAATGGCGCTGGCCACGATCAGGCTATCCCAGAAGGAGAAGCTATGCTGCTCGCGCACCTCCGAGGTCTTGATCAGCGTCGCTCGATCCAGTGGGACGACCGTGTGCCGCCGGTAGAAAGACGCCACCGCCCGGCGCACGTCCGCTTCGGCGACATTCGCCTTCTTGACCAGATTGACGCAGACCTCGTTGATCACCTGCGTGCTGACCGTGGCGTCGTTTGCCTGCACGAGAGACCGGGCTTGGGACGATTTATCCGCGCTCTGACTCTCACTTTCAATGAAAGCGTACAGCCAGATGTTGGAGTCGATAAAGCAGCGGGTCTCAGGATCGTGCATGGGCATCCTCACGTGACAGAGGCGTGAAGTTGGGCACAGGAAGAGGGTGCTCTAACAGCCTGGCGATCAGGTCGTCATCTTCCTGTACCTCTTCTTCCGATAGCAAAATGACTTTTACCTTGTCCCCAAAGCGCTTTCGGTGCGCCTCTGGCACCTTGATCACGCCATCTTTGATCTTGATCGTAAACTCTACGGCATACATCACCTGTCTCCCTGCCATCTGCTTACTCTCCTTCGCGTGCATCCTGAACAAAATCCCTCTCCGTCCCGTGAATCTGCCAATCTGAGGCGGTTTTCATTCCATTGGGACCATAGTATAGTACGGCTGGCCGAGGAAGTCAAAATTCTGTGACGCGAAACGCTTCGTTCGAGGCGGTCACCACGGTGGGGGCGCAGACAAAAAGGGGAAGGCTCTTCTCCTCTATGAGGATGGAGCCTTCCCTTCTCAAACGTCAATCGTCAATCGTTCCAGTGCGTGACCGCCGCCAGGGCTTCGGGTGCTCGATCAGGCGAGTGCCCATCCCATACCACGTGGCCACGCCCCGGCGGAGAACGTGTGGGCCCACCAGGATTCGAACCTGGGACCGACCGGTTATGAGCCGGCTGCTCTGACCGCTGAGCTATGGGCCCGAGACATGCGGTGGTCAAGAGCGGGCGACGGGAATCGAACCCGTAACAGCAGCTTGGAAGGCTGCGGCAATACCATTTTGCAACGCCCGCAGTCGGGGCGGCCGGACTTGAACCGGCGACCTCTGCGTCCCAAACGCAGCGCGCTGGCCGTCTGCGCTACGCCCCGTCTGACGGATGTAAGTATACCGCCTTTGACGCGTTCCGTCAAGGTTATGGGATCCACGACAGCCGCTCCTGGGTCCAGTTGGGCAGGTTGGGGCCCAGGGTGAGGATCTTGCGCGCGTTTTCCCCGCTGGGGTCCATCAGGTAGATACCCCACACCCCGTCGCGGTTGGACACGAACGCCAGCTTAGAGCCGTCGGGGGCCCAGGCGGGCAGGCCGTCGGAGGCCGGGTCGTCGGTGAGGACCACCACGCCGCCGGCGATGCTGAGCAGATAGACGTCCCAGTTGCCGCTGACGTCCGACATGTAGGCCAGCATCTCGCCGTTGGGTGCCCAGTTCAGCCCGATGTCGTTGGCGCTGGCGGTGAGGCGGGTGGGGGGCTGGTCGTCGTCGGGGTTGTCCGCCATGATGCCGCAGGCCCCGCTGGGCTCGCAGCCGTTCCACGCCAGAAGCCCCGTGGGTCCCCACACCGGTCCTCTGCCGGTCGCGTGGATCCTCGGCTCGGACGAACCGTCCAACGGCGCGACGTAGATTTGCCACGCGCCGGTGGTATCCTGCGCGGCGTAGGCCATGCGCCCCCCGTCGGGCGAGAAGGTGGGCCAGGCCAGCCCCGCGCCGGCGGCCAACTGTCGGGGCGTGGACGTCCCGGGTACCAGCAGCGAGATGCCCGGCGAGAGAAGGTCGCGGTATCCCAGCGCCCTGCCGTCCCATATCCAGCAGGGCTGGGACGCGCCAGCGGCCATGCGCATCAGGCGTCCATCGGCGAAGAGGGTATATACGTCGTAGACGCCCGACTGCGTGTTGTAGACGGGATAGGCCAGGCGGCCGACGGTGAAGCCCGGTGGCGGCTCGGTCAGTGTGATGGGCAGCGTGCCGGTGAGGGGCGCGATGGGTGTCGGGGTGGCGACCAGGCATATCTCGGCCGCCTCGGCCTGCTTCTCCTCGATCTCGGCGTCGTTCATCAACTGCAGTGCCTGCTCGTACTGCTTCTCGGCCGGGCACATCTCCCCTTCAGTGTACCACGCGTCGGCATAGGTGACGTGGGCCCGGTAGAGCCGATTGAAGACGTCCTTATAGTTGGGAGCGACTGTGTAGAGCTGCCCGAAGCGTTCGATGCACCGCTCCCAATCCACTCCCCAGTAGCCCAGCGCGGTCAGATATTTCCGTGCCAGGCTGCGTTGGGTCAGCGCCTCCTCGTCGAGGGGGCGCAGCGCCACCGCCTGGTCGAGGTAGAAGATGCCCTCCTCGAAGCGGTCCTCGTCCAGCAGCGCCATCCCCGCATTGTAGAGACTGGTGAAAAGCGCCTCCTCGACCGCCTCCGCCTGGTAGGTCGGGTCCAGGGCGCGCAGTTGGGTGAGCACGGCCGCCGCCTGGTCCCATTCCTCGGCCTCGTAGTGGGCCATGGCTTTCTCGTACACGTCCTCGGCCACGATTTCGTGGGTTTCTGAGGTGGGAGTGGGACGGGTGGCCATGCGTGCCTCGGCTTCGGCGACGCCCTGCTGGGCCAGAGAGTGATCGGGGTCGAGCTCGAGGACGTAGTTGAACTCAGCCAGTGCCAGCTCGTACTCACCAGCGTCAAGACGCTCTATGCCGGCGCGATAATGGTGTTCGGCCGCTTCCTGGCGTTGCCGCTCCCGGTCGCGCTCCCCCTGGTACAGGCCGCCGTAGGCCGCTGCTCCCACACTCAACGTCAGGATGCACAGGAAGCCTATGGCCCATAGAAGCACCGGCCGCAGTCGCTGCCAGCGCGTGGTTTGTTCCGCATCTGAGCCGGGCGCGGAGGGGGCCGGGATAGAGGTGAGTTGCCTGGACCGCCGGGCGCGCATGGGCTGAGTCTCTTCCACCATGGCGCCGCACTGGGGACAGAGGAGCAGATTGTCGGGGACTTGGGACCCACATTCCGGGCAGCGCATTCCACCTCTCTCTTATAGGATCCCCACCTGGCTGTGGTCGCCCAGTGTCAGTTTGTACGCTTTGGGCTTGATGGGGGAGCGGGTCAGATGGACGTGCCGCCCGATCAGGCTGTCCTGGATGCGGGCCGGGATGTCGTGGATCAGACTGTGCTCCAGCACGATGGACCGCTCGATCTCGCTGTCCTCAATCACCACGTCGTGATAGATCGAGGTGAACGGGCCGACGTAGGAATTGACGATGCGCGTCCGTTCTCCGATGATCGTCGGACCCCGAACCACGCTGTTGATGATCTCCGCGCCGTCTTGAACCGTGACTCGGCTGTCCACCTCCGAGTCCCGGTCCACGTACCCCTGAATGACGGGTGTCAGTTCCTCCAATACCCGGCCGTTCGCCTCCAGCATGGCGCTTGGCGCGCCGGTGTCAATCCACCACCCCCGGTGGACGTAGGGATATACCTGGTAATCGTGCTCCACCAGCCACTGGATGGCGTCGGTGATCTCCAGTTCGCCCCGCCAGGAGGGGGTGATGTTGTCCGTCGCTTCGTGGATGTGGTGGTCGAACATGTAGATTCCGACCAGCGCCAGGTCGGACTTGGGCTCCTTCGGTTTCTCGACCAGCCGCACGATGCGGTTTTGTGCGTTCAGTTCGGCCACGCCGTACTGCTCTGGATGGGACACCCGCGTGAGGACGATCTGGCTGTTCCATGCGCTCTCGGAGAACTGCTCGATCAGCCCCGAGATACCGCCCTGGATCACGTTGTCGCCCAGGAACATGACGAAACGCTCGTCGCCCAGGTAGTCCCGGCTCACCTTGACGGCGTGGGCCAGTCCCAGCGGCTGCTCCTGGTGGATGTAGGAGATGTTGACGTCCCAACGTCCCCCTTGGCCGACGGCGGCCTTGATTTCATCGACCGTGTCGCCCACGACGATGCCGATGTCGACGATGCCGGCGTCGCGGATGGCCTCGATGACCCGGAAGAGGACCGGCTTGTTAGCCACCGGGATGAGTTGCTTGGCGCTGGTATACGTCAGGGGGTAGAGGCGGGTGCCTTTGCCCCCGCTGAGGATCAAGCCTTTCATTTCTTCTCCATTTGCCTGGATGCCTAGACCCTTCCTAGACCCTTGATGCGGCGTTGCCTGGCTATTGGCGCAAGACGAGGGGCAGGTAGACCAGGTTCAACTGCCCCCGGCTGATCAGGCCAGTGACGACAATAGAGTGCGTCGAGGTCACTACGGCCGAGCCGCTGAATGAAGCCGGCAGGCCACTCGCTGCCTGATCAAAGTAGTGAGCGGCGTAAGGCTCTACCATAGCGGTCTCTCTCCCGGCCTGGCTGCCGCTTCCGTCGTAGTACGTAACAGCGACCTCGGCCTCGGTGTCTGCGATATTCTGCACGCTGATTTGGGTGACGCCGCCCTCGGCCGAGTTGCTGACGAAGGGAACGTAAAAGGGAGCGCTGCCCCAATCGATGCCACTGTAGCCGGTGAACGTGCTGGGGATGGAGGGCCACGTCGTATCCGCCAGGGCGTCGATGTGATGGCTGCCTCTGTAGACCTTGGCAGACCCCTTGAAGCCGGCGGGCACTGCGGGCGACCACCCTGGATCGTTCAGGCTGACGGATCTGACGGCGTAGGCCGCCAAGGAAAAGGGGCCGTAGGTGGTCACGGTGATCCCGTCCTGGTCGTAGAGCGTGAGGGTATTCGATGTGACCTCCGTCGCTCCCGTATTGTAGACCACGATGGATGACGTATGACGTCTCGTCACGAGGGGCAGGAAAACGTATGGCGCGCTCGCCGGTTCGAGGGGGTGATTGTTGTGAGCAACGGCCTCGCCCGTTTGGCTGTTGACGGCTTTGACCACGCCGGCGACCCGTTTAGAGCTCCCGGTCTCGACTTGGGCTCGCCCGTGGAAATCCGTCCCCAAACCGGAGAGCTCCACTCCATCGTATAGATGCGCGCTGCGCGGTGGAAGGCTATCTACCTGGGAGTAGACGGCGGTGCCGTTCAGATCGTAAAACGTGATTGTGATGGGAGTCGTCGTGTCCTCTGTGTTTTGGATGGCAAAGCGACTGTTCCAGCCCTGGTACCCTCGATAGATGGGCAGCAAGCTGATCTCTACGCCGCCGTCCCATCGTTCCACACCCCGATAGCTCATCAGGCTGTCTCCCTCCCGGTTAGAGTCGAGGGGTGAGTCGGTGGCGATGGCGCCGATGTTCTCTGTAGCGCTGATCAGCACCGAGCCGCTGAAGACGTCGGTTGGCGTGTAGACGCGGCTTCCCAGGGGAGGCAACGTGTCTGTGATGGTGTCCTCTTCTATGCCGAGCGTGTTGAAATAGCGCAGCGTGATGGTGATCGTATCGGTGCAAGTGTTCTGCACGGTCGTCGCCGTGCGCCACCCCCAGGCTGGGTCGGAGCTGACAAAGGGCAGGTAGAGGTTAGAATCCACGTCCCACTTGTCGAAGGCGTTGTACTCTGCCTCGCCCTGGTACCCGGGGCGGGAGGATGCCTCGGCAACGGGGATGTCTGTTGCATAGAGCCCGATCCAAACCAGTACCGTGGCGGTGGCTGCGGCCGCCAGGCCAATAGCGGCGAGGGCTTTTCGTTTTTGGGTTAAGCTCGTTTTGCTCATTGTCTTCTCCCTTATAGCGGGTATCTACTCTGAAAATCGCTGGGGAGCGCCGCCATCCGGGCGGCATACCTGCGAGATGCAGGTGCTCCCCCCCCCCCCGTTTTCGTCCTTCAGGGGGAACGCAGTTGTGGCGATGGCCCGGCAGGACCCAATAGGGCCTGATGCTTAGGTCTAGTAGCCGCCCAGCGTGATGCCCAGCGGTGCGTTGTCCAAGACGGCCCCCACGATGCGCACGTGTACGCGTTCCAGTTGTTCCTTGGCCCGTTCCACGTGCTCCCGCCGGGTGCGGCCGGCTCGGACGACCAGCAGCACGCCATCCGCCTTGGTGCCCAGCACAGCTGTGTCGGTCACGGCGATGACGGGCGGCGCGTCGAACAAGATCACGTCGGCGTGTGCCTTCAGCGCGGCGATCGTCTCCTCCATGCGGCGTGAACCAAGGATGTCTGCGGGGTTGGGGGGCTGTGGGCCGCTCGGCAGCAGCCACAGGTTCTCCACACCCACGTCCACCAGCGGCGGGTTGTCCAGCGCGGTCTCCTCCACGATCATGCTGGTCAGCCCGCGCTCGTTCGCCGTCTTGAAGATCTCGTGCAAACCCGGACGGCGCAGGTCCGCATCCACCAGGATGGTGCGGCGCTCTCCTTGGGCCATGGCTACGGCCAGATTGGCCAGGACGGCGGTCTTGCCCTCGCCCGGGGCGGCTGACGTGACGACCAGCGTCTCAATGGGTTTGTCGAGCCCGGCGAAGGTCAGATTGGTGCGCAGCGTGCGGTATGCCTCAGTCGCAGGGCTGCGTGGATCTGTCAAGGCGATCAAATCGAGTTGTTCAGCCATTGTCTATATACCCCTTGGGTTTCAGTGGATCTGTGGAGGAATGTCACTCAGTCGAGGGGATGGTGCCCATCACGACCAGGTCCAGTTGGCGCTCCAGGTCTTGAGGGTTGCGGACGACACCTGCCTCGATCCACTCCAGGAAGAAGATGATCACGCCGGCGATGACCAGGCCGAAGATGCCCCCTGCGGCGGTGACCATGCGGGTCTTGGGCCACGACTGCGTGTAGCGAGGTTGGTCGCGCAGGGTGGCGTAGACGCGGTCCTCCTTGCGCTGCTGTTGATTCTGGCTGTCGCGCCACTCGGTGAACAGCCTGGCCCAGGTGCGGGCGATGTCGTTGGCCTGGTCGCCGTCGTACGCCTCAACCTCCAGCTTGATCACCATGCGGTCGTCCTCGGCGGCGAAGTGCGCGTCGCCGCGTAGCTGTTCGGGCGTCATGGGTAGCTGAAGCTCGTCGATCACCTGTTGGGCCCAGGAATAGGAATCCGCCACGGTCATGTAGGTGCGCAGGAGCCATTTGGTCGACTGGGTGAGCCCGAGGTCCGGCCGGGCTGGTTCGATGATGATCTCAGCGGTCGATTGGTAGACCGGGTGCTGAAGTTCGCTGAAGATCAGGGCGCTGCCGGCGGTGAACGCGACGGCCACGACGACGATCCACCAGCGTTTATGCATGATGCGGATGTAGTCTCCAAGTTCCATGGTTGAGTATCTCGCTCCTTATTTCCTTCCTTCTCTCCTTGAGGAAACGAGTGCTATTTTACCATAACCCCAGGCAATGGGCAACGAACGTAAGTTCAGGGCAATCGCATTGGGGTGTGTTTCAAATGAGTTGAGCGTTGTTTGTAGTGCGCGCTTCAGCGCGCTTTTACGGCGATAAATCGCCTACTACAAACCAGATTTCAACCGAGATGAAATGCACCCATCGCATTTGAAGCTCTAGCCCTCATCCCTGAGGGCGGGTTCGGCAAAACCGAGCCATTGCCGCTACGCTGCGGGCGTTTTGCGGCGTAGTAGCCGCCCCTCGAGACGAGGGTAAGAGCGTTTATGCCCAAAGGCAATTGTCCTGTACCACTGTTCATTGCTTCGGAATTTCTGCCAATACGGCCAGCCCCATGTCCTCCACCTCTGTGGCCTCGCGCACGGTGGGGTCCAGGTAGTGCCACAGGAGGGCCAACGCGACGCCGATGACCAGCGCCAGCCCGATTCTGACCGCCGGTCCCATCAGCTGGGCGCGCAGCCCGGGGGAGAGCGGGACGGGCGCTGGCTGATCCAGGGAGCGGACGGCCGGCTCGATGCCCTCTAGCTGGGGAAAGTAGGCCGCGCCGTTCGTGGTCAGTTCGGCGGCGATGGCCTCGGCTATGGTGACGGCCTGCCCCGCGTTGGCCCAGGTGAGGTAGACCACCAGGATCGACTGGGCGTTGTCGGTGACGATGGCTGACTGGAGGGCGGCGGGTGTGATAGCGGGGTCTGCTTGGCTCAACCGCGCAGCCACCGCTCGGGCGAAAGCCCCGGTCTCGGCCACGTCGGCCAGACCGTTGGCGATGTACTCGGAGGTCAGCCAGGGGTAGTAGCGATCGTAATCCTGGCTGAGCCCAGACGGCTCCGTCCCCGCCGAGAAGCGCATCACCACCTGGTAGGCAGGTCCTGGCCGGGTATAGGTGGCGGCGACGTAGAGGACGACCACCATCGCCGGGACGACGACCAGCCACCAGCGACGGATCAGTATTTTCCAATACGTTCTCAGTTCCATGTTTTTGCTCCCTGATGGTCTCTGTGCTGATTACTTCGCTACCTTCTCCTGTATGAACCGGCCGAGCTTGTCTCGAAATACCTCCCCTGCGAATCGTTCCGCGTTGGCCCGGCATGCGCGCGGCGAGATGGCGTCGGGGTCGAAAGCGCGCACGGCGGCGGCCAATGCCTCCGGGGTGGGCTCGTGGAAGAAGAAGCCGGTGTCTCCTTCAACGACGGTGTCGTGCGCGCCGCCAGCGGCGTAGGCGATGACGGGACGGCCGGCCGCCTGAGCCTGTACCGGCGCGATGCCGAAGTCCTCTATCCCCGGCAAGACGTAGGCCCGGCAGCGGGCGAACAGATCCGGTAGTTCCTCGTCGGGCACGTGGCCCAGGAAGGTGATATTGAAGCTGGCCCGACCCTCCAGTCGGGGTCGGTCTCGCCCGTCGCCGGCGATGATCAACGGCAGACCCAGTCGGTTGAAGGCTCGTACAGCCAGATCCACGCGGCGGTAGGGGATCAGGCGGGAGACGATCAGGTAATAGTCGTCGTGGGCGGAGACTGGCCGGAAGCGGTGGATGTCCACCGGCGGGTGGATGACCACCGAGTCACGGTGGTAGTAGCGGTGAATGCGCTCTTGAACCTCGTGGGAGATAGCGACGAAGTGATCCACTCGCTGGGCAGCCCCGTAGTCCCAGCGACGGAGAAGGCTGACCAGGGGACGCAGTATGGCCTTGAGCGCTGGCGGGATCGCCTCCCGGGCGGCATAGGTTTCGAAGTTCCACACGTATCGGGTGGGGGTCAGGCAATAGCACACGTGGGTGGCCGCGCCGGTCTGCACCCCGTGGCAGAAGCCGGACTTGTTGCTCAGCACCAGATCGTAGCCGGAGAGATCGAGCCTGGCGAAGGTGGGAGGGTAGAGGGGCAGATAGGGCTGGTGATGCTGGTAGATGCCGGGCAGACGGTCCATCCACGAGGGGCGAATGTCCCAGGCGCGATAGGTCGTGGGCATCCCCTTCCGCCAGTACATCGAGGTGTAGATCGGCGCGCCGGGAAACATCCCCACCAGTGCCTCCAGCACGTCCTCTGCGCCACCCATTTGGTTGAGCCAATCGTGAACCAACGCCAGATGCATGTCACCGGGCCTGTCGTTGTCCCTGCTCCGAGGCCGTCTCTTCTGTGGCCGATTCCCGGATTGGGCGCCAGCTCGTGCGATGGATCGGGGAAGGTCCCAGGTGAATGAGGGCTTCTCGGTGCTGGGGTGTGCCATATCCTTTGTGGCGGGCGAACCCGTAGCCAGGAAACTCTCGGTCCAGCGTTGCCATCAGCCGATCCCGCCTTACTTTGGCGACGATGCTGGCGGCGGCCACGCTCAGGCAGTGAACGTCCGCCTGCGGCAGCGCTCGCTGAGGCAGGTCCAGTTCCGGCAGCCGCACGTAGTCCACCAGCAGCGCATCCACCCGCCCGTCCAGCCGGGTCACGGCCCGACAGAACGCCCGCCGTGTGGCCGGCACGATGCCCACCTCGTCCACCTCGGTCGGGGAGGCCCATCCGACTCCCACCGCCTCCGCCGTATCCAGGATCACCGGCAGAAGTGCTTCCCGCCGCGCCGGGCTGAGCTGCTTGGAGTCGCGCACGCCGGCCAGATAGGCGACAGCCAAGTCGGCCCGGTCGAGCGGAAGCACCACCGCCGCCGCGCAGACAGGCCCGGCCCACGCGCCCCGCCCCGCTTCATCCAGGCCAGCCACGCGTACATGACCGGCGTTGAACAGGTTCAGCTCTTCGTGAAGGTTGG
>Ga0180432_10011753_pt1 | contig 10282 bp, 10 predicted proteins | sample SS_ome_10_FD_132414 | JGI IMG/M metagenome (GOLD analysis project Ga0180432, IMG submission 132414) | Hypersaline lake sediment archaeal communities from the Salton Sea, California, USA - SS_1_MS_2 metaG | ecosystem: Environmental > Aquatic > Non-marine Saline and Alkaline > Hypersaline >...
AGATACCAAGAGTTCGGCTTGGGAGATGTCAACCTCTCCGGCACCCGCGTCCTCAAACGCCACGAATTGCTTGCGCGGTTCGGGAAGATTAGCCGGGAGCCCTTGTCTGGTCAGCTCGCCGCGACGTTTTCCTCCCGCTTCGGGGGGAAAGGCACCCTCTCTCACAGTGATGAGGCACCCTTTAGAATCTTTAAAAGAAACCTTCGAGAAAAGCTTTCCTGCGTATATCTGGCGGAGAACCTTCAGGCGTCCATCCTCAATAAGAACATCCACACAATCCGTGGCAAGGGGATACCCCGTCTGAATCGAAAGCGAAGGTGCCAGATCCATACCATACGCACTATGGGCCATTAGCGTCAAGAGCGGTCTATGTTCCTCAATCAGTTCTTTGAGAGTTTCTTTGTAAAGGTCGGCATTGAAGTCCTTCACCCGCTCATCTTCAACCGCGATAACCCTGTCCGCCCTTTTGGCAACCTCATTGAGGGGTACGTCATCTTTTCCCCCCAGCACGATTGCGGTGAGGTCATCGGAGAGCTCCCGGCATAGCTGGTCGGCCTTATGAAGCATCTGATACGTGATTTCTCTCACCTCTCCTTTCCTGTGCTCCACCACGACAAATATCTCGCCCATTATACACGCCCCCCCTTTTCCTTGATGATGCGGAGAATCCGTCCGGCAATGGTAGCCGGGTCCCCGTCAATGATCTCCGCACCCGCCGTCTCCGGGGGAAAGAACACCGCTTCAATCCTTGTACGGGGTGACAGGTCATCCGGTGAGAGATGAAGCGCATCCGCCGGGGTGACGCGGAGCTCTTTTTTGGCAGCCTTTCGAATACCCATGATGGATACATATCTGGGTTCGTTGATTCCGGTCTGAATGCTGAGTACCGCCGGCAGTTTGATCGTTGAGACCTCGTCTGTGCCGCCTTCAAGCTCCAGCCTCAATTTGACCCCGTTCGCTTCGGGTTCGATACCGATCACAACCGCAGCATGGGCCACGCCGAGATGCTCGGCCAACATGATCCCAACCGCCCCGTTGTTCATATCATCGGTTTGAACCCCTGTCAGGATCAGATCATATTCCAGATTCCCGATGACTTCCGCCAAAATTTTTGAAATGACAAATGCATCCAAGTCAAGCGCTCCCGGATCAATACGTAGGGCCCGATCAGCCCCCATGGCCAGGCACCTCCTGAGCACTTCTTCATCATCTTCATCCCCGATGGTGATGGCGGTCACATCACCCTGGAATTTTTCCTTAAGGCGAACGGCCTCTTCCACGGCGTAGTTGTCCCACTCATTGATGGCATACGCCAACATCTCTTTGCGCACTTCATTCTTTTTGGGATCAATCTCCAGGTCCACTTCCTGGGTGAGGGGGACCCGCTTGACACACACAATGATGTTCATTCCTTTGACCTCCTACTGAGCTGTATCGAAAATTTTATTCATAATTTCGGAAAGTTGCATGCACCCAAGCCCGACAAAGCACAGGGTCATAGAAGTATTCACCGAAGTATCCCCCTGGTAAGAATTTGCGAAAATGAATCGGCCAATTCATCCAATCCGATCGCGCCCTCTCTGCGGTACCATTTGACGGTGTAATGGACCATGCCGAAAAAGGCAAAGGTGGCAACCGTCGAATCGACTTCCTTTATTTTGTTGTCCGCCGCCAACTCATTGATGATCGACCTGAGCAAGTGAACGTATTGCCGCTGCTTTTTGACAAGAATCCGGCGGTTGGATTCGCTCAGGGAATTGATTTCGTTGATCAAAATGATAAGTCGCTCCTGATCACCTGCATAATACCGGGTATAGAAGCCGAGAACTTCATTCAGTTTTTCCTGCGGAGAAAGATCCGCGGCACAAATCTCATTCAGCGTTGCCAATGCATCATCCACGGCATCGTTCATGAGCTTGAAGAGAATATTTTCTTTGCTTTTGAAGTAATGGTAAAGAGAAGATTGGTTCATCCCCACCTCTCGGGCAATCGCCCGCATGGAGGTTGAGTGATAGCCCTTTCGCGCAAAAAGATGCGCAACAACATTCTGAATTTTTTTACTTTTTTGTAAGCTTTTCGGCTTTGACATCGGGGAGGCCGCAAATATTAGAACGAACGTTTGTTCAACGTCTATATGGATTCGGGGTCTCTGTCAATGAGATTTTGAGAAAGCGCTTCGGAACACGCCCCTTTGATTCACCCTGTGATCTTCTGAAAGAGATCCCAACGGCCCCTTCTGTTTCGCTTACGGGTTTTTTTCACATATCTGAATTGATACGCATTTGCAAAATTTGAAGGAACGAACCAATTGAGTGCTTTGAGAAAACTCGTGAATGGGATATAAGGAGATTGGGTGAGTTTTTAGAATGAGACTGAAGAATCAACGGAAAGAATGCGTTCAAAGGGTAACATATGGATGAGGCGAACAGTGTGCTGAGGCAAGCGCTCATGAACGCGCGTCGGGTGGCGGTGTTAACGGGCGCCTTTTTGGCCCTCGAGGTAAAGTCCGCCGGCGCCATAGTCGGTGAAATCAATCTCGAAAAAACTTCCTACACGCATATTATGGACCACTCCCAGCTTGGAAAAGCCGGAGAAATCCTTCCCAAACTGATGGAGGGTTGGAATTGAAGCCCTCCGGAATTATCACTCTCACAAGCGATTTCGGCCTCACGGACCCGTATGTGGGGATCATGAAGGGGGTCATTCTCTCGATTCATGCGAGCGCCAAACTTATTGACTTAACTCACTGCGTGAAAGCCGGTTCGGTCGTGCAGGCCTCCGCGCTCATTCAGGAGGTCTTTCCTCACTTTCCCAAAGGAACAATCCATGTGGGGGTTGTTGATCCGGGCGTGGGAAGTGAAAGACGGCCGATCCTCGTTGAAACAACGGATCATTTCTTTGTGGGTCCGGACAATGGTCTTTTTTGGCCGATCATAAACGCCGGTCGAAATACAAAGATTATTCATCTGTCGGAAGGTAAATTTTTCCTGAATGAGTTGAGTCACACATTTCATGGAAGAGATATTTTTGCCCCCGTGGCGGCCCATCTCTGCCGGGGGGAGGATTCGCGGATGATGGGGCCGGTCGTATCTGATCCGGTGCGCCTTGATCTGCCGAAACCCAGGGAAAAAGGCGGTTTTCTGTGGGGTCAGGTGCTTCGTGTCGATCACTTCGGAAACCTCATCACAAATATCCAAGGAAAAGAAATGGATCGCTACCTGGAGTCCGCGCAACCCATCATAGAGGTCGGTAATCTGGTTGTTGTGGGCGTCCATGAGACATATTCCGAAGCACAGGCGGGGGAAGCATTGGCCCTTATCGGCAGTTCGGATTGTCTTGAAATTGCCGTCAATCTCGGGCGGGCCTGCGAGCGGGTGGGAAGCGGTTCGGGAGATGTTGTCGGGGTGTCCGTGGCGGTGAAAAAGAGAAAAGGCTGATTAAGTTCATGACTCGGGGGGCATCTTCGCCAAGGACCTAACGTATTCCTCCCACTCGACAGGCAACAGATATTTCTTCTTGTTGTTACACGCTTTGCAGGCCGGGACGATATTTCCTTTTTTGCTCTTCCCGCCGCGGCTGAGGGGTACGACATGGTCCATGGTCAACTGATCCCGGCCCACATGACGATGACAATAGTGACAGATTCCTTTCTGGATCTTTTTGTCCCACCAGTGCGTATGTCTGAGATTCCGGGCTTTCTCTTTTTCCCGTCTCACCTGTTTTTCAGTGACATCATCGATTTCAAAGGGCATCATGTTAGGCAACAGGCTGATGAAAAACGGATAGCAACGTGTTTTGGGCATCCCTCATTATCAGGTTTACGGCATCGGCCGTCCGAGTCTCGGTCTAAAACGTCACCATGAGTATATGTGATGCGCGAGAAAAAGTCACGTTGTGTTGAAAGCGGGCAGCCTCCCATCGCCTGTGCGGCGATGGGATTTTTGAAGACACCCCGGACGGGGGCCACTGAGAAGCCTTTTGTCCGGGACTTTTTCGTCGAGCGGTGTCTCTTGGGAGGGTGTTTTTTTCAGGTTGACGTGTTGATGAAGATGAAGTTGATTTATCCGGCGATCAATTGATACAGACCCGGCGCACCTCGGCAAGATCCGTTATACCCTGAAGCACCTTGAGTGTGCCGTCCTGTTTGAGGGTTGTCATGCCTTCCTTCATTGCTTTCTCAAATATCTCTTCCGCAGAAGCTTGTTTCTTGATCATTCTTTTAATCTCAGGCGTGCCCTCCATCAATTCGTGAATTCCGAGACGACCGCGGTAGCCGGTTCCGGAACACGTTTCACATCCTACGGGACTGTAGAGGGTGAGATCTTTAGAGTATTGAATGCCGGTGGCTTCGAACTGCTCTTTTCCGTAGTATTCCACAATCTGATCGAATTCCGCGCCTGTTGGTTTAAACTCCTTTCGGCAATTGGTACACAATCTTCTCACGAGTCTTTGCGCCAGCACTCCCAGAAATGCATCGGAAAAATTCAGGGGATTAAGTCCCATGTCCAGGAGCCGTGTCACGGTTTCCGGAGCACTATTGGTGTGCAGCGTTGAAAAAACCAAATGGCCCGTAAGAGAGGCCTCGACGGCAATGGAGGCGGTCTCCTCATCTCGCATCTCACCGATCATGATCACATCCGGGTCCGCCCTCAAAAAAGCCCGCATGATTCTGGCAAAGGTCAGTCCGATCTTGGGTTTTGTTTCCACCTGTCGCAAACCGGGCTGGGTGATCTCGACGGGATCTTCAGCGGTCCAGATTTTAATGCCCGGTTTGTTGATATGACCCAGCGCAGCGTGAAGCGTGGTGGTCTTGCCCGAACCGGTCGGCCCCACCACGGGGATAAGGCCATATGGCTTGGAGAGGATTTTCTTCATAATGTCAAGATTTCTCTCGGTCAAGCCCATTTCTTCCAGCTTCATGGCGCCGGCGGAGGCCAGAATTCTTAACACCGCATCCTCATAACCCCCTGCGGTGGGAAGCGTGGCGACTCGAAGCTCGAAGGAACGTATGCCTTTCCGTTTGAACTTGATTTTTCCATCCTGAGGGAGACGTTTTTCGGCGATATCCAGATGGGCCATGATCTTGACCCGGGAAAGGACGCCTTTGGCCATCAGGTTGGGGATCGTGATATATTGCTGACATACCCCATCGATCCGAAAGCGGATGTTGGTGGACTTGGTAAGGGAAGAGGGCTCTATGTGGATGTCCGAAGCATTTTTTCGATATGCGGTTATCAAAATCTGGTCGACCAGTTTAACCACCTTGCCGGAGGTCTCATCATATTCATCTTTTTCCTCGACTTCTTCGTCCTCCTCCTCGAAGGAGATGTCCGGCATCAGGTCGAAGTCCTCAAAGGTCGCCTCACCGGGAGTGGACCCGTCGGCGGTATTGTCTTCAAAGAACTTTTTGATGAATGCCTCTATATCCTCTTTAATTGCGACGGAGAAATCGATTTTTCTTGACTTCACCAGGGCCCGAATGTGATCGGTTCTGCTAAGGTCCCTGGGATCATCAATGAGTATCTCCACCCCATCTTTTCCCCAGCTCATCGGGACCCATAGCTGATGCAGCAGGAAGGCTTTTTTCAGATTGCTGATCAGTTCCACCGGTGTCGGCACTTCGGGATCATAGCTCCTGAACTTGCAACCGTAATACAGTGAAAGCGATTTGCCGAGCTGTTCTTTATCGACCCTAAAGTTTTGAATGAGGATGAATTCCACACTTTTTTTTCTTTGTCTTGATTGACCCAGGGCTTGCTGAAGCTGATCCGTCGTCACCATTTTTTTGTTAAGCAGGTAATCATACTTTGAGCCCGAGGAAAGACTTGCTTCGATTGCGTGGAGTCTTTTTTTGATATCCTCGTCTTTTGGAGCAAGTTCCAGGGCAGAGCGATAGAGATCCAGTGCCACATCCTTATGGTCCCTTTTCTCCATGTCCATCCCGAGAGTGAATTTGACATGAGCTTTTGCCGTCTCATCAACTTTCTGTTTGATCAACAGATGTTCGATTTTCTCGACTGCTTTCAAAGGCGAATGAATTCTAATAAGGCACGCTCCGATTTCCGGAATGGTCTTTTCAGGCGGGTAATCCAGGTTGAAGAGCTTTTCATACTCCGTAACAGCCTCTGCAAAAAGACCCAGATCTTTGAACGCAGCCGCACTGTCAAGAATGGCGGGAACACTTTCATCGTTCGTCACGGTCTTCTTAAAATTGCTGATATCCTTGGCGGAGAGGCTTCGAGAGTCAACTTCATCTTGAATAGCAATTTCCTTCTTTAACTTCTCGATCTTTTCCTGAATGTCCTCCGGGTGGGTGTCGCCCATCTCAGGAACATTGCGAAGAACCTGCTCATACGCCCCCAGGGATTCATCAAGCAATCCCATGGAATAATAGACCTCTGCTTCCTTTATCTTGGCATCTATGTCTATCTTTGTACTTGCCTCCATCTCCTCCATTCCTTTATGCGTAAAGACCGAACGAAGAACAGCTTTCTCGTCTCAAATGAGTTTCTCCATACCGCCTACTTTTTCTTGAAAAAACCCTTTCGTCCCTTACTCGTGTTCAAATCTTTGAGAACAGGAAGCAACATATCGCAATTGAGTCTCACCATCGCAGTTTGAGAATACACGCCCATCACAACAATGAGATAGCCGATGTCTGTTTTTCGAATATAGAACTTGCTGTTTTCAAAAACGAGATCCGCCTCCCTGGTTCCGTTCAGGGAATGCATGAAAAGCGCCCACCAGTCTTTGGTTTCGGGTTCCTCAGCGAGGGGTGACAAAAACTCCTTATAAATGAGCTTTCCGGTGAAGGAAAACACCATTGCACCCTGGACGTCCTTCAAGCTCAGGATATCTTCGAATAACTTTTTCATCCTTCACTCCACGATACGCGTTTTCAAGGCGGTGGAATCTACTCGCTCAAAAAATTGATGATTCTATCCCGGGGGCATTTCGGATCGACCCGCAGCACGCAGGTCTCCCTTCCGGGCAGCAGGATGAGATCATTTGATTCCCCTTTGTCGAGATATACGAGTTTCAATTTCCCGGAATTGAAAAATGCGCCCGCCCGGATCATTTGTGCGATCAGTCCATCCCACTCACTGTCCTGGTATATATCCTCCACTCCGCTTCTCTCACCGATCGCTTCCGTCAATTTGTCTTTTATGTGCATCGTAACCTTTGCCGTTTTCGCCTTTCCCTTTAGGCGGAGCTCTTTGGTTCCATCCAACTCCTCTATTTCGATGAATTCCTCTGCATCTTCGTCCGCTTCGTCCTTCAAGCGCATTGCCTCAAGGAGTATCGCGTTCAGCTCCTGATGCACCTTCTTCTCTTTTTGATGGCAATCATTCTGAATCGAAAGATTGACCTCATCCCATGAAAAAATCTCATATGCCGCGTCCACACCTCTCGCGGAGTCGATTCTGGCGTCCAGCAATTCGCCGTCTCGGAAGAAGAGGACCCCCTGCTTGGTGGAGGATTTGTCTGCCAAACGGATGGTGCAGGTCTTCTGTTCCATCTCAATCAATTGCAGGAACATGCCCGAAGAAACACTATGTAAGATGCCTCCTTCAGATTCCTTTCGTATTGCGCTCATGATTTTTTGAGCGAGAGCATCTATCATAAACGGTTTTTCAACATAGCCGATGGCCCCGCCTTCTTGGGCCAACCGTTCCATTTCGGGCGTGCTGTAGCCGGTTATGATGATGACCGGGATATCGGGATAATGTTCCATGATATCAGACAAAAGAGCAAATCCATCCATCCGGGGCATTCTTAGATCCGTGACCACCAGGGAGACACTGTTCTTTTTAAGTTTCTCCAAGGCAATCAGGCCGTCACCCGCCATCAGCGTGGAAAAGGTCGCATTATACCTCTCAAGCCCTTCTTTGAGAGACAGCAGCATTTCCTGATCATCGTCAACAATCAGCACCTTTTTTACCATTAAATCTCCTTACCAAGTTCGCCTCAGGAGGCCTTATCGATGTCCACGATCTTGATCCCGGCAACGTAGTCCATCGGCTCATATTTATTTATGCCGCCCACTTTCTTTACGATCTCATTCAGCTTTTGGATTTGATGATGTATTTTGACGATTTTGTCATGATTTGTGTTTCCGGTGACTGAATCGGATAGCAGGTCGCTGACTATGTTGTTGATGATCGTAAGCGGCTGATTCAGGCGATGGGCGACCCCACCGGCCATTTCCATCACCCCTTGAAACCGCTCCTTTATCAATTGCTTCCGTTGATGTTTTATACGTTCGGTTACGTCTCTTGCGATACACTTTATGTGATGTTGCGCACTTCTCTGCTTGACACGCGATACATTGAATTCGATGTGGCGCTCAATGCCGTTTCTATCCGCTATGGTTATAATACCTTCTTCGCGGGCAGTTTTCGGAAGCTCGGAGAGATAGAGGGAAAATAGTTCCCGGTATTTCGGGACGATAAACTCAAACAACCGCTTTCCCAACAATGTATCTTTGTGAAAGCCCAAAAACTCAGCACCCGCTGTGTTGATGTCAAGCACATGGCCCTGAGGATCTATGAGGGCGATCAAATCGTCGATGGCATCAAACATCTCATCGAGGGACGGAATTGTGTCCTTTCCTTCCATGTCTTCCGTTATATCTCTCACGAGCCCGTCCAGAAATACAACCAAGCCATCCTCATCGAAAACCGGCCTCGCCGTTATCGCACACCATATGGGAGCGCCCCCGTTTTTCTTGAAAGGAAGGGAGACTTCTTTCACAAATCCTTTCTCCAGGATTGCTTTGATCAAGGTCCCCCTGTTTTTTCTATCGTGGTACAGATTGATCTCCGGATAACCGATCAGATCGTTTGTGGATTTAAATCCGAAGATTCTGGCAAAGGCCTTGTTGAGAAAAACAAGTTTTCCTTCCAGTGTCGTGCGATAAATACCGATCGGGAGATTATCAATAAAATTTGCATACCATCTCGGTGATTTATCCATGTGAGGATGCAATTTGTCTTCGATCATCTTTTTCAAGCCGGATCGGGTATGACCTTCGTGGGAATTCCGTCGCGAAGAAGGCATATGCGAGGGTTGAAAGGCCATGAATTGGAAAGGAGATATTAGAAACTGATGCCGAATCTCGCGACTTCGTTCGCATGCTTTCGAGACCACCGGGCCAACGTGTCTGCCAGGTTCGGTAGCATCCCAAGTTCCCCTGCCAGATCTTCGACAGCCTCCATAATTCCATTCAACAAGTCTTCGTCACCGGCATCTCCTGAGAACTTTATCGTGTGGTCGACGTATTCAAGTTCGCCCGCAAAAGGGTCAAGAAACGCATATTTATCCGCTTTTTCCATGAATTTCCTTTTTAAAAGGGTGTGGAAATCCGTCTTAACCCTTTTTTTGCTGCTGACTGATTTTTCAAATGCGGCCAACAAATCTTCCAGTGCCGAGATTATACCGGGGGAAGGATCCGGCCCATCCGCTTCGGACGCCCGGCTTTCGCTTTCACCGCCCCGGAGTATCTTACTGACGTGAAAGACCCCACCCGCCTCCTTTGTTTTTTGGATAAGGCGTTTTTGGCTTTCCTTGGTCCCGTTCAACCGTCCGTTTCCCCAAGAATACGACCCACCGATGATTTCTCCATGGTTGAAAAAAATGAAACCGCCTTCTGTCCCATTGTTGATGGAAGCTTCAATGTAGCCCGTGAGATTTTCTGATGACATTTTTTTGATCAGGCCCTCAAGATCGGTAAAATCAGTGCTGAGATCTTTGTGGATTTTCACTGCGCCGTGCATGTTGGCCCAGAAATAGATCTTCTCCGGATCAATCGCATATATGTTTGTGACAAAGCTGCTGCCGCGCGCGGCGTCCATGAGATGGTCGATTGCGGGTCTACCGCCGAACTCGCTATTTCTGCCCCGGAATACGCCATCGAGTATGTCGTCTTTGTCAAAGAAGATGACCCCTTCTTCAGCGGGACCTCTGAAATGGATGGCTCCCGATCCGAATTCCCCCTGACAATGCTCAATCAGTTTTTCTATATCGAGGTAATAGGTGTTGAGGTTACCGATATCGGGGTCCTCTTTCGGAATAATCAGCATCTTCGTCCTCTTTTTGTGCGTGGCCATTTACCAACGGCCCCTATGGTATCTTTTCAAAAATCTAAATTGATACAAAAAAACTTATCCGGGAGTGACAATGCGTTTATCTCCGTCGACGCAATCGTTCGATGGAAAGGCGAATGCTGTCCTGCATTCGAGAAATGGCTTCACCCAGGTCTCCAATCTCATCCTTTGAGTTG
>Ga0180432_10011754_pt1 | contig 10282 bp, 3 predicted proteins | sample SS_ome_10_FD_132414 | JGI IMG/M metagenome (GOLD analysis project Ga0180432, IMG submission 132414) | Hypersaline lake sediment archaeal communities from the Salton Sea, California, USA - SS_1_MS_2 metaG | ecosystem: Environmental > Aquatic > Non-marine Saline and Alkaline > Hypersaline >...
CGATGTCGTAGGCCCAGCCATCCCCGCCCAAGCCCCACACGCTCTTCTTCACCAGATAGTCGGCCAGCAGGTGCAGGCGCCCGGCCTCGGGGCTGTCCATCCCCTCCAGCTTCTTCCGCAGGGCCGCCACGCGCTCGCGCTGGTCCCGGATGCCGGCCTCGGAGGTCTGATCGGCCGCCAGCAGCTCCTTGACCAGGGTCTCGCCGATCTGTGAGGACATGCGGTAGAGCAGGTCGGTGGCCTGCGTCAGGTGGGCGTCCACCGCCAGCCGGAAGCCGAAGGCGAACTCCGCGGCGTCCTCGAAGAGCGAGTTGGACCAGGTGGGCCCGCGGCCGTTGCGGTCCACGGTGTAGGGCGTGGCCGGCAGGTTGCCGCCGTAGATCGAGGAACAGCCCGTGGCGTTGCCGATCAGGGCCCGGTCGCCGAAGAGCTGCGACAGCAGCTTGACGTACGGCGTCTCCCCGCAGCCCGCGCAGGCCCCCGAGTACTCGAACAAGGGCTGGAAGAACTGCGAGCCCTTGACGTCGATGCGGGTGATCTCCGTGCGGTCCACCTCGGGCAGGTCCAGGAAGAACTGGTAGTTCTCCCGCTCCCGCTCGCGGACCGGGATCTGCGGCTCCATGTTCAGGGCCTTGTGCCGCGGGTTGGCCTTGTCCTTGGCCGGGCAGACGTGGACGCACAGGCGGCATCCGGTGCAGTCCTCCGGGGCCACCTGGATGGTGAACTTCATCCCCGGGTGGTCCTTGGACCGGAAGTCGACCGCGCGGAAGGCGGCCGGGGCGTTGTCCAGCTCACCGGCCGGGTAGTACTTGGCCCGGATGGCGGCGTGCGGGCAGACCAGGGCGCACTTGTTGCACTGGATGCAGACCTTGGGGTCCCAGATGGGCACCTCCAGGGCGACGTTGCGCTTCTCCCACTGGCAGGTGGCGGTCGGCCAGGTGCCGTCCGGCGGGAAGGCGCTGACCGGGAGCTCGTCGCCGCGGCCCTCCATCAGCACGGTCGTCACCTCCCTGACGAACTCCGGGGCCTCGGCGGCCACCAGCGGCGGGCGCCGCCAGGTCGAGGTGACCTTGTCCGGCACCTTCACCTCGTGCAGGTGGGCCAGGGCGGCGTCCACCGCGTCCCAGTTGCGGCGAACGATCTCCTCGCCCTTCTTGGCGTAGGTCTTCTGGATGGACTCCTTGATCCTGGCGATGGCCTCCTCCCGCGGCAGCACGCCGGAGATGGCGAAGAAGCAGGTCTGCATGATGGTGTTGATCCGCCCGCCCATGCCGGCCTCCCTGGCCACCGCGTGGGCGTCGATCACGTAGAACTTCAGCTTCCTGGCGATGATCTGCTCCTGGGCCTCGATGGGCAGGTGGTCCCACACCTCCTCCGGCCCGTAGGGCGAGGTCAGCAGGAAGACCGCTCCGGGAGCGGCGTACTGCAGAACGTCGTACTTCTCCATGAAGACGAACAGGTGGCAGGCCACGAAGTTGGCCCGCTTGATCAGGTAGGGCGACTTGATCAGCCGGGGGCCGAACCGCAGGTGCGAGATGGTCATGGCCCCCGACTTCTTGGAGTCGTAGACGAAGTAGCCCTGGGCGAAGTTGTCCGTCTCCTCGCCGATGATCTTGATGGAGTTCTTGTTGGCCCCCACGGTCCCGTCGGCCCCCAGGCCGAAGAACACGCCGCGGACCACGTCCTCCCGCTCGACGTCGAACTCCTCGTCCACCTCGAGCGACAGGTTGGTGACATCGTCGCTGATGCCCACGGTGAAGCGGCTCTTGGGCTGGTCCTTGGCCAGCTCGTCGAAGACGGCCTTGACCATGGCGGGGGTGAAGTCCTTGCTGGACAGGCCGTAGCGCCCGCCGATGATCCGGGGCACGCCGCCCGCCAGCGGCGAGGTCCCCAGGTAGGTCGCCTCGTGCGTCGCCGCCAGCACGTCGAGGAACAGCGGCTCGCCGTGCGCCCCGGGCTCCTTGGTGCGGTCCAGAACGGCGATCGATTTCACCGTCTTCGGCAGAGCCTGCAGGAAGTGCTCCGCGGAGAACGGCCGGTAGAGCCGCACCGTCACCACGCCGACGCGCTCGCCCGCCTTCTCGTTCAGGTAGGCGACCGTCTCCTGGGCGGGCTGGGCCCCCGAGCCCATCAGCACGACCACCCGCTCCGCCTCCGGGTGTCCGCTGTACTCGAACAGCCGGTAGTGCCGCCCGGTCCGCTCGCCGAACCTCTCCATGACCTTCTCCACCATGGCCGGACAGGCGGCGTAGAAGGGGTTGCAGGCCTCGCGGGCCTGGAAGAAGGCGTCGGGGTTCTGGGCGGTGCCCCGCAGGACCGGCCGGTCCGGGGTCATGGCCCGGTCCCGGTGGGCCTTGACCAGTTTCTCGTTCATCATGTGCCGCAGGTCGTCATCCGAGAGCAGCTCGATGCTGGCCACCTCGTGCGAGGTGCGGAAACCGTCGAAGAAGTGGAGGAAGGGGATGCGGCTCTCCAGGGAGGCGGCGTGGCCGAGGCAGGCGAAGTCGTGGGCCTCCTGCACCGATCCGGAGCTCAGCAGGCCGAAGCCGATCTGCCGGACGGCCATCACGTCGGAGTGGTCGCCGAAGATGGACAGGGCGTGCGTGGCCACGGTCCGGGCGGTCACGTGCATGCAGTAGGAGGTCAGTTCCCCGGCGATCTTGTACATCGTGGGGATCATCAGCAGCAGACCCTGCGACGCGGTGAAGGTGGTGCACAGCGCACCGGCCTGCAGAGCGCCGTGCACCGCGGCGGCCGCCCCCGCCTCCGACTGCATCTCCGTCACCGACGGGATGGTGCCCCAGATGTTGGTGCGCCCCTTGGCGGACCACTCGTCCGCGAACTCCCCCATCGACGAGGACGGCGTGATCGGATAGATGGCGATCACATCGCTGACGCGATGGGCCACCGACGAAGTAGCCTCGTTGCCGTCGATCGTCGTCGTCTGTTTCATACCCATTTGCTGGCTCCAGGAATGGTCACGGCTGCTGTAGCTCTTTTCGTCTCAGCCCTGCCCCCTCAACGACGGTCGCCGTCCCGACGGCGACCACCGGCAGGTTGACAACCTGCTCTCCGCGCCGGCCCGCGGTGAATCGTTCCTGCCACGCCCGCGTCGCGGGACGTCGATGCCGCGGGAGCCTCGCCGGGCGGCGGGCAGGGCCGGCGCCGCCGCGCAGCACCACCTCCCCCCCGACAACGGGTCGTCGATGCAGCACTCTTCGCCCGGTTTCTGTCGCACCTTCGCCGGCAAGACGCACGCGCTCGTCCCAGGATCCGGCCCCGCGGCTCCCGTAGCACGCCGGGTTCCACGCGGGGCGGGCGGAGTCATTTTCTCTATCGGCCAGTCGGCGGCGTGTCCAGCCGGTCCACGAGTCTTTCGCGTTTCCGCGGCGCGGCCCGCCCGACCGACACAATCCGCCCGGCCTGGGCAATATCGCACAGCACCGAGCGGGGATTCTCCAGGGCAGGAGGCTAGCCAGCGACACTGGAAGCTGCCACCGCCGAGCGGAGGTCGGTCCGGGCCTGCCGCAGGCGGATGCGGGCCGAGGCCAGCCGCGCCTCGGTGGCAATCAGATCCCGCTGGGCCTCGTTCAGGCGGACGAGAGACGCCTTGCCGGCGTCGTACTCCGCTTCAACGATCCTGCGGTTCTCGGCAGCCGTCACCAGGTTGGCCCGCTGGAGCCGCACCTGCTCCTGGGCATTGACGACGTCGGTGACGGCCTGGCGGACCTCCGAGGCCACCTGCTGCCGAAGACGCCGCAGCTCCGCGGCGATCTCCCATCGCTCCGCCTGGCGAAACCGCACCCGCGAGGTGCGCAATCCGCCGGTGAACAACTGCCAGCGAAGTTCGATCGCCCCCGCCGAGGCTTGATCATCGGTGCTGTAGCCCATGTTCGCGCTCTTGTCAAAACCGTACGAGCCGGTCAGCAGGATGCTGGGGCCGTACTGCCCGCGGGCCGCCCGCATCTCCTCGGTCTTCACGCGGAGCTCGTATTCCTTCTGGGACACGTCGGGCCGCGAGGCGAGGGCTTCGGCCACCAGGGCGTCCACGTCGGGGGCGGCCAGCCCCTCCTCCGTCTCCTCCTCCAGCGGAGAGAGAGACACTTCGTCCGGCAGGCGAGCGTCGTCGACACCGAGCAGCTCGGCCAGCACCGTACGGGCGTTCTGCAGCATGCCGGCGGCGGCGATGCGGTCCGCCATGGCCGCCCGCAGACGCAGGTCGAAGTTCAGCACGTCCGCCTGCGTGGCCTTGCCCGCTGCCATCCGTGTCCGGGCGACATCCACCTGCCTCTGGCTGAACTCCACGTCCGCCTGGGCGATGCGGAGCTGCTCCTTGGCGAGCTGGGCCTGGTAGTAGGCGGTGTCCACGGCCCGGGTTAGAAGACGCTGGGCGTCCGACAGGGCCATCCGGGCCGCCCGGCGGGCATGCCGGGCGGCCATCAGCGTCGCCTCACGGGTGAATCCGTCGAACAACGTCCAACTGGCCGACAGGGTCGTGCTGTGCTGCGTGAAGGCCCCGGGAAGTCCCCCAACGCTTCCGGACTGGAGCAGGGGATCGGTGATGAGTTGCACGAGCGTGTTGATGTCCAGATCCTGGAGGCTCGTCGGGATGTTCGGGATGGTCTGGGCGAACGAGGGGATGTTCACGCCGCTCTGACTGTGCGGCGTCTGGAAGGTCCGGGCCGAGTTGTGCCCGAGCGTGATGTTGGGGAAGTAGGCCGCCCGAGCCTCCCCGATGCGGGCGACCGCCTGGTCGAGCCGGGCCCGCACGGCATGGATGTCGGGGTTGCCCCGCAGGGCGATGATCCTCGCCCGTTCGATGGTCAACTCGCCGGGCACCGTCAACACGTCGGTGCGCTCGACGTACGGCTGGTGCTCGTAGTGGGTCTTCCAGGCCGGGTCTTCGCGTGGCAGCGGGACGGTGGCGGTCGGGCGCCGCCGAAGCATCAGCTCCACCCGGTCGGGCTCGCTGGCGCACCCGGCCAGCGCGCCCAGACCCGCAGCCACGAGGCCGGCCAGGACGCGCACCACCCGGCTGTTCGAGGGCACCATCGGTCCTCCTCCCGGCGTTCACTCCGGCCAGCGGAGCAGTTCACTCGATTTGTGCGGCGAGAGCAACCAGGGCCTGCCGGCGGCCCGGACAGGCAGCGCAGGCCCCGCCCGAAGCGGGGGCGTCACTGGTCGGCTCGCTCAGCGTCCTCCCCGGGGCCGGAGGCTTCCTCCACGGCCTCCGCCGAGGGGAACTCTCCGCCGCGCAGCAGCCATCTGGCCGTCCGCCGCACGTCGTTGACGGCCAGGTACAGGGCCGGCACCACCACCAGGGTCAGCACGGTGGCGAAGATCAGCCCGAAGGCCAGGGAGATGACCATGGGGATCAGCGCCCGAGCCTGACTGCTGCGTTCGGCCAGCAGCGGCGCCAGGCCCGCCACCGTCGTCAGGCTGGTGAGCACCACCGCCCGGAAACGGGACTTGCCCCCCGCCATCACCGCCTCGAACACCGGCAGGCCCGCCCGCATCTGGCGGTTGATCTGCACGATCAGCACCAGGGCGTCGTTCACCACCACGCCAGCCAGGGCCACCATGCCGAAGACGCTCATCATGGTCAGGTCGAATCCCATGACGTGGTGCCCGATGACGGCACCGACCAGCCCCAGCGGGATCACCGTCATGATGATCGCCGGCTGGAAGTACGAGCGCATCATCGAGGCCAGCAGGGCGTAGATGACCACCAGCGCCAGGTAGAAGCCGTCGATCAGGCTGGCCAGCGATTCGCGCATCCGGGCGTAGGGTCCCTCCAGCGAGTAGGAGAACTCCGCCGCGGCGTTCTGGGCCCGGCAGTTGCGGCGGAGATCCGGCAGGAACTCGGCGTTCATGTCGGCGAGGATCTGTTCGGCGTTGGCCAGCCTCTCGTCGAGATCGGCCCAGACGCGCATCCGCCGCTTGCCGTCCTGCCGCCAGATGGTCGAGTAGCTGCGGACCAGCTCGACGTCGGCGGCCTCGCTGAAGGGGATCTCCTCGCCGGCGGCGGTGCGGATGCGCATCCGGCGAACGTCGGCCAGGCTGCGCCGCTCCTCCTCGGGGTACCGCACCTGGACCTTGACCTCCTCGCGATCCCGCAGGATGCGGACCGCCTCGCCGCCGAAGAAACCCTCACGCAACTGCGAGGCCAGGTCGGACACGGTGAGGCCCAGGGTGCGGGCCACGGGCTTGAGCGAGACCCGCAGCTCGCGCTTGCCGGGGATGAGGTCATCCTCGATGCCGTAGACGCCGGCGTAGGTGGCCAGTTGGGCCTTGACCTTGTCGGCGGCCCGCCGCATCTGCTGGATGTCGTGGCCCTGCAGCTTGATCTCGATGGGCTTGCCCACCGGGCGCAGTTCCTTCTGGATGACATCGACGGTCAGGGCGTCGGGGACTTGGCCGATGCGGTTGCGCCAGGCGTCGAGGATGGCCTCTCCGGGGACGGAACGATCCTCGGCCGGGGCCAGTTCGATGGTCACCTCGCAGAGGTGAGATCCGGTGTCGGTGAAGAAGCCGGGCCATTCACCGACGGTGGCGGCCACGTGGCGGACGGGCGGAACCTCGCCGGCAGGGTGCAGGGCCGGGTCGCCGTTGAGGGCCGCGGCGGCCGCCGCGACCCGCTGGGCCGCCTGCTCGGTGACCGCGGTGGGCATGCCCTCCGGAAACCGCACGCGGGCCCGCAGGAGCGGGGCTTCGCCCTTCGGAAAGACGACAAAGGCGGTCCGGCCGCCGGCGATCAGCCCCACGGTGACCAGGAGGCAGGCGCCCGCGGTGGCCAGCGTCAGGGCCCGCCTGCGGGCGGCCCGGGCCAGCAGGGGGGCGTACACCCGCCCCACGAGCCAGGCCAGGGCCGCGTCCCGCCGGAGTCGCAGCCGGCCGCGGAGCGTGCCGAACCGCGACACTTCCGCCGTCCCGGGCTCGCCGTGACGCAGGTGGGCCGGCAGGATGCCGAACGCCTCGACACCCGAGGCCACAATCGCCCCGATGACCGCCACCGGCAGCACGGCGATGAACTTGCCCATGGTGCCCACCACGAAGAGCAGCGGCACGAAGGCGACGATGGTGGTGGCCGACGACCCCAGCACCGGGAGGGCCATCTCGGCGGTCCCCTCGATGGCGGCCGCCCGCGGAGCCATGCCCCCGAGCTTGCGGGCGTGGATGTTCTCGGCGACCACAATGGCGTCGTCGACGATGATGCCCGTGGCCATGATCAGGCCGAGCAGGCTGACCATGTTCAGAGTCTGCCCGGTGGCGTTGAGCACCACCAGGGCCCCCGCGAAAGAGACCGGAATCCCGGCCGCAACCCAGATCGACAGCCGCAGATCGAGAAACAGCGTCAGCGTCACCAGGACCAGCACCACGCCGGCCAGGCCGTTCTCCAGCAGCATGTCGATCCGGCCGTCCACATCCCGCGAGGAATCGGCCCAGTAGTCCATGCGGATGCCCGACGGCAGCTCCGCACGCTTGGTGGCCACGTAGTCGCGGACCTTCCGGGCGATCGTCGAGGTGTCCTGGGCGGGCGTCTTGAAGACGTGGACCATGGCGCCCGGCCGCCCGTCGAACCACGCCCGCCGCACCGTCTCCTCGAACGAATCCCGCACCCGGGCCACCTGGCCCAGGCGGACCAGCGTGCCATCCGGGGCGGAGATGACCACGAGCTGCTCGAACTCCGCTGCGGTGCGCCGCTGGCCCAGGGTGCGCAGCGTGATCTCCTCGTCCCGGGTCCGGATGGTCCCCGCCGGCAGGTCCACGCTGCCCCGGGAGACGGCCGCCAGCACGTCGTTGAACGACAGCCCGTACCGCTGCAAGGCCTCTTCCGACACCTCGATGGAGATCTCCGGATCGCGCAGCCCCGACAGCACCACCTGCGACAGATCCGCGTCGCCGATCAGGTCGGAGCGCACCTGCCGGGCCAGCGACCGGAGGGTGCGCTCGGGGGCGTCGCCGCTGATGGCGATGGTGATCACCTCGGTGCGGACCAGCCGCTCGCTCACCACCGGGTCCTCGGCACCCTCCGGCAGGGTGGTGATGCGCTCGATGCGGTCCTTGACGTCGGCCATGACCCGCTCGAGGTCCGAGCCCTGGGGAAGCTCGAGCCAGATGGAGCATCCGCCGGAGTAGGAACTGGAGGAGATCTCCCGGAACTCGGTCAGCCCCGAGATGGCCTCCTCCATCTTGATGGTGATGGACTGCTCGACGTCCGCGGGCGTGGCCCCGGGGTAGGCAACATCGATCCCGATGTAGTCCAGAGAGAAGGCGGGGTAGGTCTCCCGCACCATGCCCCGGGAGTAGAAGAGACCCGCTCCGAGGATGCTGATCATGACCACGTTGGCCATGACCGGGTTGCGCACCCCTAACGCAGCCAGGCTGCCGGGGGCGAGCATGCTAGTCGCCTCCCGCGATCGCACTCCGCAGATCGGGTCCCGAGAGGAGCCCGACAGACCGGGCGCCGAAGCCGTGCAGCGGTCGCGTGAGGGCCTCGGCCCGGGCAGCCCGGGCCAGCAGGGCGCCGGCCGCATCCTCGCGGGCCGCCAGCAGATCGCGCCGCCGCAGCTTCATGCCCTCGACCGGGTCGGGCATGGGCGAGACGATGATGAACTCTCCGGAGCGCAGCGTGCAGGGGGCCGCCGCAGCCATGGCCAGGGCCCGGTCCTCCTGCTCGCGACCGGCATACTCGACGAGCACCTCGTCTTCCACCACACGCAGGATCGGCACCACCCGGAACCCCAGCCGGCCGACACCCTCCTGCGGTCTGGCGGCGGGATCGGGTTCGAAGACGTAGACCACGTTTTGCTCGTGGATCGCGCTGCGGGGAAGGACCAGGGCCTCGCGAAGCGGCTCCGCGGGAATCTGCGCCGCACAGAACATGCCGATGCTCAGCCTGGGCTGCTGCTGCACGTCGTCCGTGGTGGTCAGCTCCTCGAGGGAGTTGGGGATCTCGACGACCAGCCGGGCCGTCCGCGTCGCCTCGTCGTGGCGTTCCAGCCGGCTGACCGCGCCCGTCCAACTGAACCGCCGTCCGTGCAGGGTCCAGACCACGGTGACAGCCGGCGGCTCGCCGAGGTCCTCCCCCATCGCCCGGGCGTAGGCCCGGTGGTCGGCCCACTGGAGGTCGGAGGGATCCAGCACCGCCGCCAGTTCGAAGGCCTCCATATCGGTAAGGACCGCGATGGCGAGGTTGCTGATGACCACCTGCGAGGTCTTGGCCGACACCTGATCGATCCGTGCCGTGAACGGACAACGGATGGTGGTGTTTTCCAGGTTCCTCTCGGCGTCCTCGAGCTGTGCGCGGCGCGCTTCCAGCCTCGAATGGGTCTCGGCTTTCAGGTGCGGCAGCAGGGCCAACTGGTTCTCCAGCTCGATGACGACGTCCCGGCGCTGGAGCACGCGCTCCAGGGCGGCGTCCGCCTCGACCTGCCGGCCGGCCCCCTCGGTCACTAGCCCCTGCTCGCGCCGGTGGTCACTCTCGGCCAGCTCCAGCAGCTTGCGGGCGTTCTCCAGGCGGATCAGCAGGTTCTGCTTCTGGCGTTCGTGCCGCTCCAGTTGCGCTTCGAGCAGCCGGATGTCGGCCTGAACCTGGAGGACCTGCGATTCGTACGCCCGCCGGTCGATCTCGAAGAGGCTCTCGCCCGCGGGAATGACGTTGCCGACCGCCAGATCCGGGTGGGTGTCGGTGATCATCCCGGAGACCTGCGGGATCACCTTGACCTGGTTCTTCGGGCGGACCGTCCCGTAGCCGACAACGGGGGCGTCGAAGACCCGGGGCACGACCTCGGCCACCGCCACGGCCGGCACCCTCACGGCGGTGCTCGCCTTGGGAGGCGTCGGCCGCGTCCGCAGCAGCCATGCGGTCAGACCGATACCACCGCCCAGCACGACGAGCACGAGCAGGCTGTTGATGAGGCGTCGAATGCGTTCCATGCAGTAACCGTGAGCCTTCCCTGGCACGCCATCGGGGCATACACCCGCATACCTCCTAGGTCGGCACCAGGGCAGGCGCAAACTTTAGCATTTACGGGGGTTTAGCAATCTCCCCCTGTCGGGCACCCCAGCTTACCGCGCCATAGCCTGTGCCCACTTCCCCCGCGAGGCAGGAGTCTAGAACCCCGCATCCGTCAAGTCAAGCTTCTTTCCCCCCGCCCAAGCCGGTTGCGTTGTATGGAAGTGGTTTGCGTGCCCGGCTTTGAGAAGCGCGAACAGGAAGCGTTCCCCGCAGGGAACCGGGATCAGACGCAGCGACGGGGGATGCGGCGAGAAGATTCTC
>Ga0180432_10011755_pt1 | contig 10282 bp, 9 predicted proteins | sample SS_ome_10_FD_132414 | JGI IMG/M metagenome (GOLD analysis project Ga0180432, IMG submission 132414) | Hypersaline lake sediment archaeal communities from the Salton Sea, California, USA - SS_1_MS_2 metaG | ecosystem: Environmental > Aquatic > Non-marine Saline and Alkaline > Hypersaline >...
ATTCTGGCCGACTTCGTGTTCTCTGCCAACCCGGCCAGACAGGCCCTGCGGTGCATAGCCGGCTCCCCAGTAGAGTGGGGGAGAGACCGCCCATTCCAACTCGCTTGGGGGATCTCCGCGGTCTGGCGTGGAACTGCCACGTAGGCGTCGGAAGCCTCGGAAAAGGCATTCCGTGATAATCGGCACGATTTCGCTCACGATTCTCGCAGTGTGTCCCGAAGTGATGGGATCCGTGGGCGCAAAGAGCAGAGCGGAAGTGCCCTTTTTTTATGTCGGCAATCGTTGACGAACCGGGCGATGAGCCATAAAATCGCTAGTTCTACAGTAAAATCTGGAGGCAGTTCGCACCGGTTGTCGGACGTGCGGGTTGCGCGACCGCAGCGACCGGTAGACGGAGTCATCGTACCTTGAGCGTGCACAAGGTCACTGGGAAACCTCACGAGTCGGGCTGGAGCCCTTTGCCAATCGGGATACGATCGGTAAGGCAGGAGGCCGATTGTGCCTGCGTGATCTCCTATCCAAGGTCGGACCCGCCTGGATTGTCGACCAGAACAGCCTTACCGAGTCGATCCGGATGAAGCTTGCGATCGTGGGCAAAGGCGGCGTAGGCAAGACGACGCTGTCCGCTGCCCTGGCCAGACGGCTGGCCGGGCTGGGGCGGTCGGTGGTCGCCGTCGACGCCGATCCGGACGGCAATCTCGCCTCGGCGCTGGGCGTTGCTGAAGACCAGCTTCCCCAACCCATCGCTCAGATGCGCGAACTGGTGCTGGAGCGCACCGACGCGAAGGACGAGGGCGCCGGGCTGATGTTCAAGCTGAACCCCAAGGTGGACGACCTGCCGGACCGGTTCGCCGTGGACGCCGGCGGCGTGAAGCTGCTGGTGCTGGGCACGGTGGAGCTGGGCGGCAAGGGGTGCATGTGCCCGGAAGGCGCCGTGCTGAAGGCCCTGATGCAGCACCTGTTGTTGCGGGTGGACGACGACGTGGTCCTCGACATGGAGGCTGGGCTGGAGCACATGGGGCGGGCGTCGGCCCGCGGCGTCGACGCCATGATCGCGGTGGTCGAACCCGGGATGAGGAGCCTCCAGACGGCCGCGCGCATCCGAAAGCTCGCCGGCGACATCGGCATCCGGCAGACCTTCGTCGTGGCCAACAAGATCAGCGGGCAGCACCAGCGCGAGATGCTCAAGTGCAACCTGAGCGACCAGATCATTTTGGGCATGCTTCCCTACTGCGCGGAGCTTGCCCGCGCCGACCTCGAGGGAGACCCGGTCGACGTGGAAGACCGGGCCTTCGTCGAGGCCATCGGCGGCATTGGGGGAGCCTTGGAGAAACAATTGAGCGGCGAGCAGCAGGCAGCAGACAGCAGTTAGTTGGCAGCAGGCAGCGATGTCGCGGGGAGCGCGATGCCGCGTTGTCAGGGGAGAGCTGACCGCTTTTGGCTGATTGTTGACGGCTGACTGTTTAACTTGTTCCTAAAGGAGATCGTTATGACGCAGGGGAAACAGCGCTCGGTCGATCCGGCCTCGCTTCAGATGCTGGATCTGGTGAGCGAAACGGGGGTCGGCACGGCATGGGAGCGGCTCGAGTCCCAGGAGCCGCAGTGCGGGTTCGGCAAGATGGGCATCTGCTGCCGGCACTGCACCATGGGGCCTTGCCGGATCGATCCGTTCGGGTCCGGGCCCCAGGCCGGTGTCTGCGGGGCTGACGCCGACACGATCGTTGCCCGAGGGCTGCTCCGGGCGCTGTTGGGAGGCGCGGCGGCGCACTCGGACCACGGGCGGGATATCGTGCATGCCCTACTGCTGGCGGCCGAGGGCAAGTCGGACGCCTACAAGATCAAGGGACCGGCCAAGCTCCACAAGATGGCCGAGGAGTACGGCATTGCGATGGAGGGGCGCACCGACGGGGAAATCGCCAAGGACCTGGCCCACTTCCTGCTGGAGGAGTTCGGCAAGCAGGAGGGGGTGCTGGCCAACATGAATCGCGTGCCCGAACAGCAGCAGAAGTTCTGGGCGGCGGCCGGCGCCGTGCCGCGGGGCGTGGACCGCGAGATCGTCACCGGCATGCACATGACCCACGTGGGCGTGGACAACGACCCGGAGCACTTGATCATGGGGGCGGCTCGGGCCGCGCTCTCGGATGGCTGGGGCGGGTCGATGATCGCCACCGACGTGTCGGACATCCTGTTCGGAGAGCCGAACCCGCTACGGGCGCGGGTGAACCTGGGCGTGCTCCGCGAAGACGAGGTGAACCTGGTGGTGCACGGGCACGAGCCGACGCTCTCGGACGTGATCGTGGCCGCCTCCCGCGACCCGGAGATCCTGGCCGAGGCCGAGGCCAAGGGCGCCAAGGGAATCAACCTGGCGGGCATTTGCTGCACGGCCAACGAGATCCTCATGCGCCACGGCATTCCGATCGCGGGCAACTTCCTCCAGCAGGAGCTGGCGATCATGACCGGGGTGGTCGACGTGATGCTGGTCGACGTGCAGTGCATCTTCCCGGCCGTGACGGAGTTCCAGAAGTGTTTCCACACGAAGGTCATCTCGACCAGCCCCAAGGCCAAGTTCCCCGGCGCCACCCACATCGAGTTCCACGAAGAGGAGGCGCTGGAGACGGCCAAGAAGATCCTCCGCATCGCCATCGAGAACTACGGCAACCGGGACGCGGGCAAGGTTCACGTGCCCGACGTCCAGGAGAAGCTGGTCGCCGGGTTCACGACCGAGGTGGTTTCCGAGATCCTGGGGGGGCGCTACCGGCCGAGTTACCGGCCGTTGAACGACGGCATCCAGACCGGGCGCCTGCGGGGCGTGGCCGGCGTCGTGGGCTGCAATAACCCCAAGTTCGTCCACGACGAGTACCACGTGGCCATGGTCAAGGAGCTGATCCGCAACGACGTCGCGGTCCTCCAGACCGGCTGTAGCGCGATCGCCTGCTCCAAGGCCGGGCTGCTGGCGCCCGAAGCGGCCCTCCAGTTCGCCGGCGAGGGGCTCCAGGAGATCTGCCGGGCGGTGGGGATCCCGCCCGTGCTGCACGTCGGAAGCTGCGTGGACAACTCGCGGATCCTGACGGCCTGTGCCGAGCTGGTCAAGGAAGGCGGCATCGGGGATTCCTTCGACAAACTGCCGGTGGCCGGGGCGGCCCCGGAATGGATGAGCGAGAAAGCGATCTCCATCGGGATGTACGTGGTGTGCAGCGGTATCTTCACCGTGGTGAACCCGGCGCTGTGCGTCAAGGGATCTCCGATGGTGGAGGAGCTTTTGACCAAGAAGTTCGAGGAGCACTTCGGCGCCACGTGGGCGTTCGAAGAGGACCCGATCAAGGCCGCCCACCTGATGATCGACCACATCGACCGGAAGCGGGCGGACCTGGGATTGCCCCTGCCGATGTACGAGGTGCCCTACCAGCCGAAGACGGCCGAAGCGGCGCCCCGGGTACCCGCCCCGGCGGCGGGCGAGGCCATGGCCGCGGTGGGCTCGTGTCCCGGGCCGGCAAGGATTGAGGATTGAGGAGGTGAGGGGGTGACAAGGTGACGGGGTGACAAGGTGAGTGGTGAGGAGTCAGTGGTCATCCTCTAGTCCGTTGCCGCTTGCGGCTTCGCACTCACCACTCACTCTGATAAGGAGAACGAGCGTGAAGCGAATCATCGCCGATGAGACGAAGTGCATGGCGTGCCGGGCGTGCGAGCTCGCCTGCGCGTTGGCACATGCCGATACGGAGGACCTGGTCGAGGCGGTGTTCGCGCGGGGGGCCAGGCCGCGGATTTACATCGAGACGGCCGGAGGCGTGGCCGTGCCGCTTCAGTGCCGGCACTGCGAGGACGCCCCCTGCGTGAAGGTCTGTCCCTCCGGCGCCCTGTCGCGATCCAGCGAAGCGGAGCCGGTGGGGGTCGACCAGGGGAAATGCATCGGGTGCGGGTACTGCGTCGAGGTTTGCCCGTTCGGCGTGATCACCCTGGCTCGGTGTCCCGGGCCCGGAGGGACCGAGGAGCGGAGGGTCGTGATCAAGTGCGACCTGTGCGCCGCGCGGACGGCCGAGGGCCTGGCGCCGGCGTGCGTCTCGGCGTGCCCGGTCGGGGCGCTGGCCTTCGAGGAGGTCGAGACCAGCGCGAAGCAGAGCAGGCGGAAGACTGCGGCGAGGGCTGCCGCGGCCGGCTCCACGGACGGCAGAAGCGACGCCGTCGCAGGCGGCGTGTTGCGGGGCACGGGGAGGACCTAAAGGACAGTTTTCAGACTTCCGAAGTCTTGAAGACTTCGGAAGTCTGCCTCCGGGGAGGAGTTGAAGTGCCGGTCAAGGTGACGGTTTGCGTGGGCAGCTCGTGCCACATCCGGGGCTCGCGCGCCGTGTTGAAGCGGTTCGCCGAGATCATCCAGACCGAGGGCCTGGAGGACAAGGTGGCCCTGGTCGGCTCCTTCTGCATGGAACGCTGCGGCGAGTGCATGAACTGGAAGTTCGACGACGAGGACATTTCCAGCGAGAACGTGGACGAGGCGGAGAGGACGCTGCGCAGCAAGCTGGCGGAGCACGACAAAGACGACGTTATCCTGTGAGTCAAGTTGCGTGGGGCAATCAGTGTCGCCTTTCGTTCCGCGAGAGTACGCGCTTTTGCGGAGCGAAAACTGGCTGACAGCGCGTACTTTCGCGGAGCGAAAGGCGACGGAAAGCGGAGGCCGTGCGGATGGTCGACGACGAGATGCCCGAAGTCAGCACGATTCTCCAGCACTCACCCAACGGGATCGTGCTGGTGGATGAGGCAGCGCGCATCCAGTACGTCAATCCGGCCTTTCGCCGCATGTTCTCCACCGGCGAAGAGGACCTGGCGGGGCGCAGGGCCGCGGAGTTCCTGAATTCGGACTGCTGCGAGACGGCGATCGCGTCGGCCGAGGGGCTCTCGGTGCGCGGCAGCGTGCCCGAGCGGGACTTCCACTATCGCGCCAGCCTGTTTCGGATCGAGGGGCAGTCGCGGTGGTGCGGGATCTTCATCGACACGTCCGAAGAGGAGCGGGCCCGCTCGGAGTTCCAGAAGGTCAAGCAGGAGACCCTCGCCCGCGCCGAGGAGGTCATCCACCGCCAGATGCAGACGGCCCAGGAGATTGCGGGCCTTCTGGGAGAGACCACGGCCGAGACGAAGGTCCTTCTGGCCAGACTCACGGACCTCTTTCGCAAGGAGGAGGCTCCGTGAAGGTCTTCTACGAGTACGGGCTCAGGCAGATCAACAAGAAACGGGAAGAGCTTTGCGGCGACAGCGTGGAGTTCTCCCTGCGGCCGAACTCGGCGACGCTGGTCCTCTCGGACGGGCTGGGCAGCGGCGTGAAGGCCAGCATCCTCTCGACGCTGACCACCCGCATCGCCCGACGCATGCTCGACGAAGGCCTGCCGCTGGGCGACGTGGTCCAGACGGTTTCCGAGACGTTGCCCATCTGCCGGGTGCGGAAAATCGCCTACAGCACCTTCATCATGGCGCAACTGTTCACCGAAGGGCACCTGAAGCTGGTGGCCTACGACAGCCCCCCGCCCTTCCTGGTCCGCCGCGGCAAGATCCAGGACCTGGACTGCGAAGAGCACGACGTCGGCGACAAGCGCATCTGCGACTACTCGTGTCCCCTGCGTCCGGGGGACTGGCTCATCCTGGTCTCCGACGGCGTGATCAACGCGGGCATCGGCGGGGCGTATCCGTTGGGCTGGGGATGGGATGAGGTGGCCGGCTACCTGGAAACCCACGTGCACGAGTCGCTCACGGCCGAGGAGCTGGCGGCCAAGCTCGCCCGGGTCGTCGACGAGCTGTACCAGGGCGAGCCGGGCGACGACGTGAGCATCGCGGTGGTCAAGGCCCGATGGAAGCGCGTGCTCGTCGTGATGACCGGCCCGCCCGTCGAGAAGGAAGACGACGAGCGCGTGGTCGAGGCGCTGATGTCCTCGCCGGGCCGTCGCGTCGTGTGCGGGGGCACGACCGCCAACATCGTGGCACGGCAGCTCGGCCGCGGGATCGACGTCGACCTGGCCACCGGCACCGACACCGTGCCGGCCACCGGCCGGATCGAGGGGATCGACCTGGTGACCGAGGGCACGTTGACGGTCACCCGGGCCTTGGAGATAATGCGCTCGGGTTCGTCTAACGATCAGCTCAAGCTGAGGGTCGACGGCGCCAGCCGTCTGGTCGTTCTCCTGCAGGAGGCGGACGAGGTGAGGATGCTGGTCGGCCGGGCCATGAACCCCGCCCACCAGAACCCCAACTTGCCCCGGGCCCTCGGACTGAAGACCCAGGCCATCCAGGCCCTGGCCGACGAGCTGCGCCGCAAGGGGAAAGAAGTGCGGGTGGAGTATTTCTGAGTGGTGAGTAAGTGAGTGGTGAGTGGGTGAGTGGTGCTGACGTGACAACCACTCACCTACTCACCACTCACCACTCACCAAAACGCGGACTCGTAGGAAACCCAAGATGGCTGAAGACCAGACCGCAGACGTGCCCGGCATCATCGACCGCTACGGCGGCGACCCGGGCATGCTCATTCCCATGATGCAGGACGTGCAGACCGCCTGCGGCTACCTTCCCCAGGCCGACTTGAAGGAGCTCTCCGGCAGGCTCGTCGTGCCGCTGTCGCGCATCTACAGCGTGGCCAGCTTCTACTCGTCCTTCCGGCTGATGCCCAAGGGCGACCACACGATCCAGCTCTGCATGGGAACGGTCTGCTTTCTCAAAGGGGCCGACAAGATCGCCAAGGCCATCCAGGAGGAATTCCAGGTGACCCCCGGGGCGACCTCGCCCGACGGGGTGTTCACCTTCGCCCCGGTCAACTGCGTGGGGGCCTGCGCGTTGGCGCCGGTGATGGTGGTCGACGGGGAGTACTTCGGCGGGCTCGGGGTCGACTCGGCGCTGGAGCAGTTGCACAAGATCGCCGAGCAAGGGCCGCCGGCCGAAGCCCCGGCCGCGGACGAGCCGGGCGCTTCTTTGGCGGGCGTCGGCCGAGGCAAGGAAATCCAGAAGAAGGCGAAGAAGGCGAAGAAGGGCAAGAAGAAGGACGCAAGCAAGAAGGACCGCGGGGGCCAGAAAAAGTGATTTCCGCCGCCACGAGACTCGAAAACGCCGAAGACCTGCGGCAGTACCGCGAGGACCTGGTTGCCGCGCGGGACCCCAAGGCGCGCCGCGTGCGCATCTGCCTGGGGACCGGCTGCACCGCCAAAGGGGCCGTGAAGGTGCTGGAGCTTTTCCGCCAGGCAGCCGAGCAGCTCGACGACGATAGCGTCACGATCGAGACCAAGTGTACCGGGTGCCACGGCTTCTGCGAGCGCGGGCCGATCGTGGTCGTCGACCCCGGCAACATCTTCTACCAGAATGTCAAGGAGGAAGACGTCCCGGAGGTCTGGCAGGAGTCGGTCATCGGCGGCCGCGTGGTCGAACGGCTCCTGTACAAGGACGAGCAGACCGGGGCCCTGGCCAGCACGCCCGAAGACATCCCCTTCTACCGCGCCCAGCACCGGATCGTCCTGGCCCTAAACGGCGTGATCGACCCCACGCGGATCGAGGAGTACGTGGCCACGGGCGGATACGCCGGGCTGGCCAAGGCGCTGGGGTCGATGGAGCCGGAGCAGGTGGTCGAGGAGATCACCCGCTCCGGATTGCGCGGCCGCGGCGGCGGCGGCTTCCCCACGGGACGGAAGTGGACCTCGGCGCGCAACGCCCCCGGCGAGCCGAAGTACACGATCGCCAACGGCGACGAGGGGGACCCCGGCGCGTTCATGGACCGCTCGATCATGGAAGGCGTGCCCCATGCCGTGATCGAGGGCATGATCATCGGCGCCTACGCCATCGGCTCGTCGCAGGGCTACATCTACGTGCGCAACGAGTACCCCCTTGCCGTCAAGCACCTGACCATCGCCATCGGCCAGGCTCGCGACATGGGCCTGCTGGGCGAGAACATCCTCGGAAGCGGCTTCTCCTTCGACATCCGCATCAACCGGGGCGCCGGGGCCTTCGTCTGCGGCGAATCGACCGCCCTGATGGCTTCGCTGGAAGGGCGCGTGGGCGAGCCCCGGGCCAAGTACATCCACACCGTCGAGAGCGGCCTGAACGGCAAGCCCTCCGTGCTGAACAACGTCGAGACCTGGTGCAACGTTCCCCAGATCATCCTCAACGGCGCCGACTGGTTCGCCTCGCTGGGCACCGAGAAGAGCAAAGGCACCAAGGTCTTCTCGCTGGTGGGCAAGGTGAAAAACACCGGGCTGGTCGAAGTGCCCATGGGCATGACGCTGCGCCAGATCATCTACGACATCGGGGGCGGCATCCCGGAGGACAAGGCCTTCAAGGCCGTGCAGACCGGCGGCCCCTCCGGCGGATGCATCCCCGCCGAGTTCCTCGACCAGCCCGTCGATTTCGACCGGCTCACCGAGCTGGGCTCGATGATGGGCTCCGGCGGCATGATCGTCATGGACGAGGACACGTGCATGGTCAGCGTGGCCAAGTACTTCCTGGAGTTCCTCAAGCAGGAGTCGTGCGGCAAGTGCGTGCCGTGCCGCGAGGGGCTCGCCCAGATGCTCGACATCCTCTCCCGGATCACCCGCGGCGAGGGGCGCGAGGGGGACGTGGAAATGCTCCAGTCGCTCGGCGAGCTGCTGGAGGACACGGCCCTGTGCGCGTTGGGCAAGACGGCGGCCTACCCGGTCCTGTCCACGATCCGACGATTCCGGGAAGAGTACGAGGAGCACATCACCCAGAAGCACTGCCCGGCCAAGGTCTGCCCGGGGCTGTTCCGGTACGAAATCGACATGGAGAAGTGCAAGGGGTGCATGGTCTGCGCCAAGAAGTGCCCGGTCGAGGGGATCAGCGGCGAGAAGAAACAGCCGCACGTGATCGACCAGGTGAAGTGCATTCGCTGCGGCACGTGCTTCGAGGTCTGCGCGTTCGGAGGAGTGGTGAAGATATAGCGGGCAGTGCTCGCGGAACATGGAAAGCCGCGACCAGTGGTCGCGGTGAGAGCTTGGAGTCAGAGTCCCAGAGACCATCCCATGCCGACAGTAACGATCGACGGAAAGCCCTACGAAGCGCAGGCCGGCGAGACGATCCTCCAGGTCGCCCGGCGAGGCGGCATCTGGATTCCGACGCTGTGTCACCACGACGCGCTGGAATCGTACGCGGCGTGCCGGATCTGCGTGGTGGAGATCGACCGGGGCGGGTGGTGGCAGATGGTCACCTCGTGCAACTATCCGATCCGCCGGGACCTGACGGTGCGGGTGGAGTCGGAGCGCGCGGTGCGGGCGCGCCGGGGCGTGATGCAGCTCCTGTTGGCCCGATGCCCGGAAAGCCTCGAGCTGGCCGAGCTGGCCGCGCGCATGGGCGTCCGCTCGACGCCCTACCCCCATGTCACCGAGGCGCAGCGGAACTGCATCCTTTGCGGGCTGTGCGTGCGGGTGTGCGCGGAGCGGATCGGGGCGGCGGCGATTGCCCCGGCCGGGCGTGGCGTGGACCGGGCGGTGGCGACCCCCTTCCGGCTGGCCTCGGACGCCTGCATCGGCTGCGGGGCCTGCGCGGCGGTCTGCCCGGTCGGCACGATCGTCGTGCGCTTCCATCCGGACGAGGTGGAGATCTCGCCGTTCAAGACGCGCGTGAAGCTGCGCCGCTGCGCCGCGTGCGGCGAACCGATGGCCAGCGAGATGGTCGAGCAGGCATTGCGGCAGCGGGGCGGTCCGACCTTGGTGGAGCTGCTCGCCCGGGGGCCGCTCTGTCCCCGCTGCAAGAGAGACAAGTTGGCCAGAGAGCTGACGTTTGCCTCTCCTTCCGGGAGAGGGGGGTGATACCGCGTTGTGAACCATTGTGACAGTTCGAGTTGAGCGGCCGACGGAACGTCGGCGACCGGGGTGGATGCAGGGCCGACGTTCCGTCGGCTGCTAAACTGATATTTTCGGCTGCGACCGTGTACCAGGAGGCGGTAATGTCCAAACAGGTGTTTACGCAAGTTATTCGCGGGGCGCACGAGTGGGTCCGACAGGCCGAGGAGGCCCTGGAGAAGGCAATGGCCGAGCACGGCCCCGACAAGCCCGTCGGCTGGGGCCCGCTGACCGCCTACAACCTCCCGATGTCCTACTCGCTGATGGGGTTGGAGGTGAAGACGCTGGGTGAGATCAAGCCGCAGGTCGAGCACGCCCGCGAGCTGCTCCGCCCCGTCCCGTCCGAGGAACTTTGGGTGCCGTACTTGGGGCACGGGCTGGACGCGGGCGTGGCCAGCATGCTGGCCACCGAGGCCCTGGTGGCCCTGCGCACGGTCAACGGCTTCCAGCACCCGTCCGGCTGG
>Ga0180432_10011756_pt1 | contig 10282 bp, 15 predicted proteins | sample SS_ome_10_FD_132414 | JGI IMG/M metagenome (GOLD analysis project Ga0180432, IMG submission 132414) | Hypersaline lake sediment archaeal communities from the Salton Sea, California, USA - SS_1_MS_2 metaG | ecosystem: Environmental > Aquatic > Non-marine Saline and Alkaline > Hypersaline >...
AATATATTGGGGATATTTTTAACTGTTATCATAAGTATAAAAACCCTCTATTCGTTCTTTCCATTTATCATTCAACCTTGAAATCCCCACTCCGGCTTCGGGACAGTGTATAAACTGGCCGCTTCCTAAAAACAACCCGGCGTGATTGATACATCCTTTAGAAGTTTTAAATAAAATAACATCTAAAAAAGAAGGCTTCATCTTCTTAATCCATTTTTGATAGTAATTTTCGGCAAAATGATTTTTCCCTTTTTTAAACCAGTCCTTATCGTAATTTTCTAAATCAAAAATATCTATATTCTTAAAATGTTTATATACATCTATAATGAATCCCCAGCAATCCAAACCGGCCAGAGTCCGGCCTTTGTGGATATAAGGAACACCTAAATATCTATTTATTATTTCTTTTCGTATCTGCTTATCTGATAACATTTTATCCCGTTACGACCGGTCTCTGTGGAACAGACGGAAATCCACCGAATCTTCTCTGATTTCCTAATTCCCGGCACCTTTGTAAACTTCTATCACATTCTGTTTCGCTTCCGCTGTAACCGCACCTTGTCCCTTTAAATTCTTTATAACGACAATAATTTCTCGAATATACCTCTCTGGGTAGAACTACATTTAAAACGTTATATCTGCTCATTAAAGTAAAAATCGCATTATGAGCGTCTGCGGTATAGCTATCTATATAGAAAATATCTTCTATGTAATTGTCGGTATCATCCAGTTTATCGCTCCACACTGTTTTGATAGATACTTTCTTATCGCACCAGTCATAATTTTCTAAATATGCCTGAATCAGCCTTGACACATTAGATATAGTTACCTGCATGCTATCAATTTCCCCCTGGGTGTTTTCTGAGATATTGTCGTATTCAATAGGAAAACTAACGTATTCCTGGCTGTCAAAAGTAACATTACTTCTTTGATTGGTAAAATAGAGATTGTTATCTTCTCCATCATAATCATAGATAGTAAATAACTTTATAGGCCTATTAGTTTCTTTATTTTTTTCTTCTATAAAGTCGCTATTAGCTTCTCTAACCATTATGGTAATACCTCAAATTCAAAACTACATTGAAAGACGCCATCTCTATAAACAGTTTTAAAACTGCCTTCTGAGAATCTAACTGTATATTCTGTATCGTCAAATGGGCTGGTATAGGTGAAGCTGGTTAATGCTCCGTATTTAGCGGTAAAAACAGCCCTATACGCCTGCATTTGTGTTTTGGTTAAAGTGGGAGAGGTAATCCTAAAACCAATTATAGGATTAGTATGTTTCAGCCTTCTTTGTTCGGCCCCATTCTCAAACCTCGAAGTTAAAACAGCATAATCAATTATTTCTTCTATACTTTCTACTGCTAAATCAAAATCTGACATTTTACCCTCTCTGTATTACTTTCCTAATTGCTCCACCACGCAAAGAATTAGTGTCAAGTATATTTATAATGACGTTTTTCCCTTCTCTTGAGGCCATTGACCTTGCTACTCCTTCCGGAGTAAGCAAATTATATATTACCAAAGGCATTTGGCTTTCTTTATTAGAGTCGTATTTCGGTGTTACTCTTTCTCCCTCATGTAGTTTATAAAGGCCGGTGTAAGGAATATATTCAGTTCCTTGTTGCCAACTGGTCATCATACGTGGTAATCCTGTAGAACTACCCCCCAAGCCAAAAAGACTACCTAATCCGCCTAACATCCCACGAAAGAGACTACTGCTCCATATTTTTATCGCCAACATATTTGCTGCTACATTTGCTAAAGCCTGCAAAACAGCATTAAAGAAACTGGTAATATAATCCCCTAAACTTTTTAACTGCCCTGTTACTACATCAGTGAAAAAGGTGCTAAAAGCATCGGCCATAGCATTAAAAGTCTTCCGTCCTACTTCTTCTATTGCATTGAAATTTTCTTGCATTTTGTCAAACCAGTTTTTATTTACTTCTTCTATATTGTTAGCTGTGTCTTTAGTTTTATTTTCTATGTTATTCCAAAAAGACTCTATTGTATTTTTTAAATCTTTCATATCTAAATCTATCTTTATTTTAAAATCTGATTCCTTTGCCATTTGCGCATTAATACTTTCAGCTGCTTTTTTTGCACAATAATCAGCAGTTTGAGCAAAGTCACTTCGTATTTTTTCTAAGGAATCAACAACCTTTTGAGCATTATTAATTAAAGGTTCAAAAACCGGGTTTAAAATACCCAAAGAAGTTTTAACCCAATTGGGAAGATTCGCTAATTTTTCAAATATTTTTTCTATAGATTCAATTAATTTACTTAACGCATAATTAATACTTTCGGCAAAACTCCACATGAACGATTTAATATAATCCAAATTTTGGATGGCAAGAGGGATAGAAGCTAATGCTGCCACTACTCCCAAAATGGCAATGGATGCAGTTCCCATTGAAACACCTATCGCAGCTGCGAAAGCAGCCATTCCAGGCAAAGCCATTAAAACCGGCCCAATGGCAAGAAGTAAAGCTCCAAATCCAGCCGTTACCATTATTATTGAAAAAGCCAATTTTTGATGACTTAAGACCCATTCATTTATTTTTATTATTAGGGAAGCAATTTTTTTAGTAATAGAGGCAACTTTTGGAAGCAAAGCGTTCCCTAAATTAACAGCTAATTCACTAATCATAGACCTCAATCTTCTAAGTAAATTAGTCAAAGAATCTGATGTTCTTTCTAAATCTCCTTGAGCTTTTTTTGTCTGTTCCATAATCACATTGAATCTCGCAAGGATTTTTTGGTTTTCTGTTAATTGCTCTCCTTGTTTAAGAAGTCCATTAGTCAAAGCCCAGTTTTTTATAGTTGTTTCATTTACAATAATACCTAATCTTTTGAGAGGCTCTATTTCTCCAGAAATAGCAGATTGGATTTTTAGAAAAGCCTCATCTGGACGGAGATTATAAAAGGAAGCCATATCATAACTTAATTGAGTTAAAGCTTTAGACATATCAAAAGCAGCCTCTTCAGCTATACCCATAGAATTAAGCATTACATTAAACGTTCCAATTGTTTTTCTTATTTCATATTGATTAAGACCTAAGCTTTTGGATAATTCATTACTCCAGTCTCGTGCTTCTTTTGCCATATTTTCCATAGATTCTCGGAATAAATTTTCCGATTCTTCTGCATCCATAGCCATCTTGACGAAATAACCAGATATTCCAGTGATTATTCCACCTACCACAGTTAGAGATTGCCCTAATTTCTTTATTTGTTGAGAATTTCTTAATATAAGCCCTTCAAAGCTCTTGCTATCTGCTTTGGCTTTTTCTATACTTTTTGACCACTGGGTAATATTCAGTTGAAGTTTCGCTACCACAGCACCAGCATCAAAAGCCATTTTATTTACCCCCTATTTTTTTACCTAATTTTTTCTTGACATCCGTGCTTCTATATGATATATGGTTGATTATGAAGAAACTTTTTATTATCCTCATTCTTAGTGTTTTTCTTTCAGGTTGCACTACGAAATATGTAACCGGGCCAATATCTGGAAAAAAATATTACTATGATTATGTGTTTACAGACCCTTTTAACATTAAAAAATATGCTGAGGAATATCGACAACATTACATTCAAATCCATCCTGATTTGACTCAGCAAATTAAAAATTGCATTCTTAATAAAAAAATATGTATCGGTATGACGAAAGAAGATGTCATTGCTTCCTGGGGAACCCCTAAAGATATTAATAAAAGTGTCGGGAGCTGGGGTGTTCACGAGCAATGGATTTATGGTAATCCTCTTTATGGTGCACAATATCTTTATTTTGAAAACGGTAAACTCACTTCTTGGCAAGATTAAATAATCTATCATCCCTGCCCTCTCCTCAAAGAATCCCAATTTTCTTTGATTATCCTTTCCCGGCCTATTTCAATTGTCATTATTCTATATTTAACTTCAGTTATAATTCTCCTGAACTGATTATCTTTTGCCATTCCTGCCCTGGCTGTCTGTAAATCCCTCAAGAAATCAGACAGATTCTTCTTGGTTGCTTCCTTATACCAGAAAACGAAATCTCTATTGTCAAGATTAAGCAAATCCCGATAGCTAAACAGCCCGGGAAAAGCAGACGCTATAATCGCTATCGCCTGAGCTTTTCCCTTTAGGCGTTTTTTGATTCACCTTTAATGCTTATGGATTTAGTATATTCATCAGTAATGAATTTAAGCACGTTGCCTAATTTCCTGACATCAATATTCTTAAATTCTTTTTCATCAGCATTTAAAAGAATCGAAAGCTGTTTTGACAATGTATTGGCATCATTCTTTTTCCCTAAAGTCATAACCGCAGAAAGCATATTATCTGTAATCTTCTCAATTACATATTTTTTGCCTTCCAATGTTATCTCTATAGGCTCAAATAAAGATGTTTTTTCATCGGCATTATATTTAGCCAAACTAACCACTCTCCTTTCTTTAAGAGCTAATTACTACTTAATACTATTAACTACTAAAATAGTATTTAAGCTCCTATTGTGTAAAGTTTCCCTGTGCTTGCATCCGGAAAAGCCTTAAATATTACCTTCCAGACTCTCTGATTATCGTTGTTAAACATCAATTCAGAGTCTATTTCTGGCGAAGCTTTTGGGATTGTCAACCATTTAGTGTTAGCTGAAACCGCGCCATCTTCGATAGGTTTAATGATTAACTCTTTGGCATTGTCATATCTTGATGTCCCTATCGTGTTGTTATAGACATCTATCTTTGTTTCACTTGGAAGTGTTGCCCCCGGTAAGATAGTTGCTAATTTTGCCAAAGATTCCCGGGTTAAAGACATTTCCACTTCTACAGTTTTCCCAACCCTGATACTATCTACTTCTGTAACTCCTTTTTCGGCCTCGTGGACTGGTCTGGATTCTCCGGTTTCCCTGAAAATGACATCTCCATCATAAACTCCTAACTTAGCCTCATCAAACCAGACTTCACAAGGGCCTAAATCGTTAAATATTCCTGACATCTTATTTCTCCTTTCTGTTAATGTTACTTAGACAAATAAAATAGATACCTTATTTGTCCTTGATTCTGAAAATAAAGTTTACGGAAAACTCATATAACCCCCTTTCGTCCTGCCCTATGGATTGAGGAATTGTGATTGCTTCTATTGTCATAGCAATATACTCCACTCCAGAAACAACCTCAGGCAACTCAATCCAAGATTTACCATGTAATAAGTTATAAACAGTATAGATATTATCCCTTGCTGTAAAATATGTCTTGGCTCTCGATAATATCTGCACCGCTTTGTCTACCTTATCAGTAAGCAAGAAATTAGTTGCTCCGCCGGCATTTTCCAATATAACAATACATTCCTCTGGTGCATTTGATGGCCGATGCCCTGCAAACAAATCCGTGCCAATCACGAAATCAGTATTATTCGCTATGTATGTAGTTATTTCCTTTAGCATTAATTACCTCTTTTAATTATATTTGCTATAATCTTAAAATATTCGTTTCTATGTCTTATCAACTTAGATTCAAGAAATTTCGGCCCAGCCGAAGGCTCCCTAAACTTAAATCTTTCTGCTTCATGCAGTCTTGCCGCATAAGGAGCATTAAACCCCACTACCGCACAGTCTCCATTTTTATCTTTTGAAGTATTATCACTTTTTGCCGCTTTACCTTTCTTCCCAGAAGGAGACTCTGCCACAAATTTGCCATTTACAAATACGCTTCCCGATCCTCTAAGCCAACCCTCATCTATTGGAACAGTCGGCCTTTCCATTACTGCGTCTCTCATTAATTGCATGCCGGCCTGAGCAAATCCCCTTTGTATCAATGCCGGCGCCTTATTTGTTATAATATTCTTAAATTTCTTATTGAAATCCGAGAAATTAATCGTTAATGGTTTCATTAGGTAACATCCACTTCTATATATTGATTGCTAAAATCCTTTTTTTTGTTGATATTTAAAATAGCGTGGTCCCGGGTATCAAAATATAATTTATCTTGATGTGTTATTGATACCTTACTATCTATCATAATCCGAGCCGAAGATACAACCTGTTCCCCCTTTTCGTTTCTAACCATTCTCGTTTTATAATCAATCCTTCCTTTTACAGTGCTTTCCGTTTCTGTCGGTTCTCCCCACTCATCTATTGTGATAGTCTTGATAATTACCGTATCTACCATATATGTATTAAACAATTTAAACTCCTTCTAAAATTAAATCTTCAAATCTGCTGAACGAATCCACTTTGGTTAATGGTGAATTGCTTAATTTAACCAAATTATCGTAATAGCCACGTTCCTTTATGCTTTCTTCTGTTATAGGTAATAATACACATCGACAATTAGGATGAAAAGGGGGTTTTTCTTTTAACATAGGGAAATCGGGATGATTACCACTAATAGAATATATTCTTCCTGAAAACTGTTGACAATATGAACATATTTCAAGATGTGCGTCTAATTGAACCAAATCCATCCGGTAATATAAAGCAGTATTAATCGTGCCTTGTGTTGTAGCTTCTCTTGTCCGGGTCCGCGCCAATAATTCAGAATAAGAACTTGGCCTATAATTCCGGCCATTTATAGTAATAAATTGCTCATTTTTCATTTTCTTTCCAAGTTCATTAAGTATCCGGTCTGATACCGCATTTCTCGTTTCTCCCTCAATTACCCCTTCTGCTATCGCTTTCGATATAGCCTTATCTTCTAAAATCCTCTGTTGTGTCTTTCTTATAAATCGGTTAAAGTTATTTTTCATTGTCTGGTTAGCGGTAATTAAATCAATATTGATATCATCAACCAATATTCCGACTGCTGAGGTATGAATCTGTGCATCCTGTTTAATAAATCTTGTTACTCCCAAAGCTTTTAACCTTTCCGCGGCTAAATCAATCCCTCTTTCATATCCATAAGGAATAGCTGTTTTTGTCCATTTATAACATTGCCTATTTAAAGCCATTATCTCCTGATTGATTTCTTTTAGAATTGCCTCTGTCCTTGCTTTCTGAAAATCAGTCAAGTCAATTTTCTTAAGCCGTTGAGCTAAATTCTTCTGAGCCTTCAGATAGAGCTTTCTTAATTGCTCAATCTTCGCATTTAAGTAGAGTTCTTTCTCAATACCCCTTAATTCTCTAAAAGCCATAATATTATATCCTTATTCCTCTTAGAATAGTTGATTGTAGCCCATCCTGGCTTGCCTTTTTTAGCCTCAAAAGTGAATTGACCCTGTTTTTCCTCATTTACCCCCTATTTTTACCATTTCCCTGGCCATTACCTTTTCCATATCCGGGGCCACCAGAAGGACAAGGCTTAATATTTTGATTTCTTCTGCCACCGCCTGGCATTCCGATTCCTTTCCCTTGTCCATTTTGTGGTGGTTTCCTTATAATTGTCATTTTTTACTCCTTCCTAAAGGTTATGAAACGTTATAAAACATCTTCTTCTTCATCTCGTTCAAGAGTAATACCATAAAATCCGTGTTTGTTTTTTATATCTTTTAACATCTGTTCTACTATTGGGGCGATGACAATTTCTCCCCCGGATTTATCTTTATATGTTTCTCCAACTACATTTGAAGATTTCACTCCTTGAGCCTGTAATCCTATTCTTCTATCGAGATCCTTCCCATGTATAAGCAAAAATAAGGCCTGCTCACATTGTGCATCTTTAACGATTTGCGTTGTTTCTTCTGGGAAACTAAATATCCCACAATTATTTAATTGATTATATGCGGTTATCAAAGATGCCTCTTTGTCTTGCTGAGTTAAATCATCATTCCAATAATCCGGCGCTCCATACCTTGAAATAAAATAACTATTTGCTTCCACTAATGTTACAAATGAATTTGTGTCGACTGTTATAGCCATAAGCTTATCTCCTTTTTAAAAGGTCTTGTATTTCTCCTCTTGCTTTTAAAAAATAATCTTTGTTAATTTCAAGAAGAATATTAGATTTTTTAAAATGATTATAAAATTTATCTTTTTTTAAACAAGCACAAAAAGTAACCATTCCATAAATATTAATATTTTTCTTTTCAATAAAAAGATGTTCAAACCCGGCATTTTTAAGCCAATGCAAGATACAGCTAATATTTGCACCATTCCAATTAGTCGGCCCGTTAAAAACATCATCTTCATAAAATACCGAAAGTGGAATATTTGCGCCATAATTAATAACATTTGTTCTTATTATCATTGTTGAATCACAAACCGTTCTCACTTTATCTATTGCTAAAAGCGGATGTCTTAAATGATAAATCAATCCATAAACAAAAATTAAATCAAAAATTCCTATTTCTTTTACATCCAAATCGTAAACACTTATTTTTTTCCGTTCCACTTTTGAATTAAGAATTTTTTTAATTTTGTAAAAGTTTTCCGAACGGTCGAGGGGTAAATATTTAGAGAAATCAGTCTTTTTATAACCCCAATCATAATTTTCGATATCATCAATATCTATAGCCAAAACCTCGGAGGCGTTTCTTTTTTCCGCCCAAAAAGACCAAAATCCATCATTTGCCGCTATATCAAGAATTCTATCTCCATGTAAATCAATAGCATCAAGATTTAATCTAACCGGCTCTTTGCGATAGTCTATATGGCCGTCAGTGCTACTGCCATCAGGGAAATCAATAATCATGTAAGTTTTCATCTTATTATCATTATCCAGTCTTTATCTCCATCTAAAGTTACACCTTCTTTAAAATCTATGGGTTTGTAATCTTTTGGATCAACCCAATATTTTAAATCAAGTTTCTTTTTTTCAGCAAATTCCCTGCATGCCTTTGCTTCATCAGGCGTAACAAAATCATGTCCACCTAAAAATCCGCCAATTTTTACTTTAGGATACCAAGCAATTAAGTCATCCATTACTGATTTATAAGAATGATCCCCATCTAAATAAACAAAATCAAAATATTTGTCAGGGAATAATGTTGCCGCAATAACTGAATATTGTAAAATAATTGTTGTTTTATTTATACACGGCCTTAATCTTCCCAGCATCACTAATAATGCTTCATCTAATTGCTTTTGATTATATGTATAATCAGGTTGATTGAATTGTTTATACGCCAAATAAGGATCAACCAAAAATAATTTTTCGGCTCCTAAACTTAACATTCTTAAAGCATTCCCCCCCTGAAATACTCCCACTTCCGCCATAATCAAATTTCCTTTGGTGTGAGCTTTAACAAATTCTTGAGACTTTCTTAATACGAGTGCCATACTAATACCCCCTTCTGTAATATTCGGTTGAATCCATTTCCAGCCTATCAACCAATTTTTTATCTTCCATTGGGATTGAATAATAATTACATAAAAAATAAATGTATCTATTTCTGATTTCCTGGTTTATTTCAAATTCAGATATTTTTCTATATAGATTTTTAGCATTCTCCTCTTTTCTTAATTGCAAAACTATTCTATCATCATCGCAAAAATGATATCCTACCGTAGCAAATTTTTTATTTTTCATCAGCCCTTCAAATATAGTCGTTGAGCTAAAAGCGGTAAAATGAGTAAAAATATTGAATAAAGACTGTATATTTTCGTCTATCACAATCACATTTTTATAATTATAAACGAAATCCATACATTTTGATTTATGAGCCTTGATAGTTTTATATACCGGATGAGGTTTAAATAAAAATCTAATATCCAGATTATTCATTACAATTAGATTAATATAATCTTGAAAATTCCTTACATTTTCGTTTTTACTAAAAATTAAACTTTTATCGTCTATTTCCTGTCCTAAAATGATAATATATTTATCGGCATTATTTAGCCCATATTTACGATACATTTCCCTTTTGGTAATTATTTTAGGTTGTTTTACTTTTGTCCAAGTAGGGATATTAGGGCTTTTAAGCATTGGTGTTTTTTCAACAAATTCTTTTATTTCATTATAAGGCGAAAAATGAGCCCCGATTCTATCAAAAACACATTCTTGCCCCAGAAATGCTTCACAAAACAAATAATTAATATTCTGTCTTTTGCATATATCCTTCACTCTTTCCGGTGGATAATCAACGCTTATCACGGCCTTTATATCATAATCTTTAATATAATTTTCAATATCTTCTATATTCATTTCAAAAATAAGATTATATTTTGCATTCAGATACTCATTATTTTTAAAACCTTGATGATATATGCGGCCGACCTTATATATTAATAAATTCTCCTTTGTATAAGTGCCGGTCAAATCTACAAGTCCGGTATAATCAAAACGAGACTTAGTATCCTTTGATTTCAAATTTTCAAAAGCGGTTATTATTTTCCCTTCCGAAATGTCTTTTTTGCAGTCAT
>Ga0180432_10011759_pt1 | contig 10281 bp, 2 predicted proteins | sample SS_ome_10_FD_132414 | JGI IMG/M metagenome (GOLD analysis project Ga0180432, IMG submission 132414) | Hypersaline lake sediment archaeal communities from the Salton Sea, California, USA - SS_1_MS_2 metaG | ecosystem: Environmental > Aquatic > Non-marine Saline and Alkaline > Hypersaline >...
TACTTTGCAAGCTTAAGATAAATTCGCGATTTTATGTAACTGGAAAATATTTTGCTTTGGTTATTTCCAGAAAAATAGAACGACAAAAATTTCTTGAATTAATTGGTTTCACTATTCAGCGCAAAATGAAAAGATTAAAAGAGGCGCTAAAATGATAAAATTCAAAGAAAAACCAAATACAAATACAGAATTGATTAATATCTTAAATCCTGTTGTTAAAAAATGGTTTAAAAGCAAATTCGATTCTTTTTGCCTTCCTCAGCAGTATGCTATAATGGATATACACTGCAGAAAAAACGTTCTTGTTTCCGCGCCAACTGGCAGCGGAAAAACACTCACTGCTTTTTTAGCCATACTTAATGAATTGGTAGATTCTGCATTGAAAAATAAATTAGAGGATAAGATTTATTGTGTTTATATTTCTCCGTTAAAAGCGTTAAATTCAGATATTCAATTTAATTTATTAGAACCTTTAAAAGAAATAGAAAAAATCGCAGGAAAAGAATTAGGGATAAGAGTTGCAGTGAGAACTGGCGATACAACGCAGTCAGAAAAATCAAAGATGCTCAAAAAGCCTCCGCACATTCTTATCACAACACCAGAAAGCTTATCGATTGTGTTAAGCTCTCCAAAATTCATAGAACACTTGAAAAAAGTGGATTGGTGTATTATTGATGAGATTCATGCATTAGCAGAAAACAAACGAGGAGTGCATTTATCTTTGTCAATGGAGCGATTAGAGAATTTATCTGGTCATATGTGCAGGGTTGGATTAAGCGCAACAGTTGCTCCTTTGAAAGAAGTTGCAGGGTTTCTTGTTGGTCCGAAAAGAGACTGTGAAATAGTTGATGTTCAATTCATTAAAGAGATGGATTTGCAGGTGCTGAGTCCTGTGGATAATTTAGTTGATGTAGATCATGCAGTATTGCACTATAAAATGTATGAATTGATTGATAAATTAATACATGAACACAAAACAACACTTATTTTCACAAACACTCGCGCAGCAACAGAGAGAATTGTTGATTATCTTAAAGATAAGTTTCCAAAAAGATACACAGACAACATCGGAGCGCATCATGGAAGTCTTGGGAAACAAAAACGGCTTCAAATCGAGAACAGATTAAGGGCAGGAAGTCTGAAAGCAGTTGTTTGCTCTACTTCTTTAGAGTTAGGGATAGATATAGGGTATATTGACTTAGTAATCTGCTTAGGGAGCCCAAAATCAGTGGCAAGATTTTTGCAGAGGGCCGGGCGAGCAGGACACAAACTGCATGAAAAAGTAAAGGGAAGAATAATTGTGATGGATAGAGATGATTTGATAGAGTGTGCAGTCCTTCTAAAATCAGCTGTTGAGAAAAAAATAGACAAACTTCACATTCCAACAGGCGCCCTAGATGTACTAGCACAACAAATAGCAGGAATTGCAGTAGAGCAGGTGTGGGATGAAAAAGAATTATATCAAATGATTAAAAAAAGTTATTGTTACAGAGACCTTACTAAAAAAGATTTTAATGAAGTGCTGGATTATCTTGCAGGAAAATTTGTAGATTTAGAGGACAGATATATCTATGCGAAAATATGGAGAAATGAAGGTAAGCTAGGCAAAAGAGGGAGACTGGCAAGAGTAATCTACATGATGAATTCAGGAACAATACCTGATGAAAGTTTTATCACTGTAAAAATAGGAGATCAAACCATAGGAAAACTAGATGAAGCATTTCTTGAAAAAATGAAACCCGGAGACGTGTTTGTTTTAGGGGGAGATACCTATGTATTCAAATTTTCAAGAGGCATGGTGGCTCAAGTAGCAGCAACAAGCAACAGACCTCCAACAGTGCCAAGATGGGTATCAGAGATGCTGCCATTAAGCTTTGACCTTGCTCTAGAGGTAGGAAAACTAAGGCGATTATCTTTTGAGAGATTTAATTCAAAAAAATCAAAAAAAGAGATACTGCAGTGGCTGCATAAATATCTGTATGTAGATACAAAAGCAGCAAAAGCAATCTATGAATACTTTAGAGAGCAATATGATTATTCAAAACAATTACCAAATGATAAATTGATATTAATAGAGCATTTTAATGACGATAGAGAAAAGAAAATAATATTTCATTCTTTATACGGCAGAAGAGTTAATGACTGCTTGTCAAGAGCAATTGCATATATAATTTCACGAAACGAACACAGAGATGTAGAGATAGGGATAAACGACAATGGATTTTATTTGTCTGGAGACAAAAGAGTAAATCCAATGAAAGCATTCAAGCTATTGAAAGCAGACAAACTGGATTTATTGATGGAATTGGCAATAGATAAATCAGAAGTGTTCAAGAGACGATTCAGGCACTGCGCAACAAGAGCATTGATGATACTAAGAAATTATTTAGGTAAAAAGAAAAATGTAGGAAGGCAGCAAGTGAGCTCAATGATACTTATGAGTGCACTAAAACGAATAAGCAAAGACTTTTCAATACTAAAAGAAACGAGAAGAGAGGTATTAGAGGACTTAATGGATATAGAAAACACAAAAAAAGTGATAAAAGATATAGAAAGCAAAAAAATAAGGGTTGTTGAAATCAATACTCGTATACCGACACCATTTGCATTCAACTTAGCAGTGCAGGGGTATGCAGATATAATGAAAATAGAAGACAAACACGAATTCTTAAAGAGAATGCATCATCATGTTTTAGCAAAAATAGGGCTAAACAAAGATGCAGACAAAGAAATACTTGAGAAATACAAAGCACAAGAGCCAAAAGACTACAATGAACTGTTTGAAGAGATGGAACAAAAAGAACTTACAGAAAAAGAGCAAGAATACAAAGATTTGAGACAGATGATATGGAATCTAAAGAAAGTTCCTTTGTTTGCTAAAGAAGAATTGATTAAATTAATCGACGGTGCAGACAGTATTCGGCCAGATGTCCTAAAAGCAATAGAAAAACATAAAAAAACCATCAAAAAGACCTGGCCAAAGAAGCTTCAGCATATAATTTTTACAAGACTTGAAGAAATTGCTTAGTTTTAGTATCTTATTTCGGAAACATTTTTGCAAAACGTTCTAAATTATCTGCAAGCTTTTTGAGTTTCTTGAGTTCATATTCTTTTTCAAGCAGAGGCATTGCTTTGTTGCGCCAGTAATTATCAAATTCTTGTGTAACAAGACCTTCGCGTATCCACATATCTTTTACTAAGGCATATTTAGTGTTCAAATACTGTTTGCCTTCATCAGTGTTAGCCCAAGTCTCAAAATGCTTAATCATGTTTTTAGGGGTAAACTGCTGTTCTAATTTGGTAACCGTGCCTCTGAATTCTTCTTTTGTATCTTGAATTTCTTTTTTAGTCTCTGTTTTAATCTCTGCGACCTGTAAATAAGTTCCAACTTGTGCCAGAGCACCGATGGTCCAGATGATTGCTCCTGCAAATAATACATATGTGAATGGACTTCTCTTTTTCTTGTGCATGCCTTTGTTTAAGTGCTGTATATATAAATTGTTAATAACTGCTTCTCTATCAGAGAGATAATGCTCTTTAATCATTCTATACTGTTTTAATCTTAGTGTATCTTCTGCAAATTCATGAATGCCATCAAATTGTTTTTCATTTAGTAATTGCAAAAATTTATCTTGTTCTGGAAAAGTGTAAATCAGTGATTCTGTGTCGATTGGACTTTCTGTAAAATGAGTTTGGCATTGATCCATTAGTTCCTTTATGCTTAAATAAAACGCTTCCATGACATCTGCACGGATTAAACCACTTTCTTGTACTACTGGATTTGCTGCTTTTAACTCTGCTATTTGTTCTAAATCAGAAATACAATCAAATGTTCTTATCTTTAAACCACAAGATTTGCGTACAGATGCACCTAGTCTTTTTTCCAGACTGGCAGAAGGATTTGCATCAAGTTCTGTCTTAATCTCCTCTTTTTTCACCATTGTTTATATATAAAAAATAGAAGTATAAATATGTTTTGACTAATTTATTGGCATAGCACGCTTTGTTTAGCTTCTGTTGTTAATTATGCACAGATTTGTTTTAAATTGCAGTGTTTATCTGAGAACTTTGCTTGGTGTTATGCCCTTTGTCTAATCTTCGTATACTTGTATGTGATATTGGCGTATATTCTCTAATTCTTGGACATCTGATGTGTGTTCTTGCGGAGCTTTGGTAAATATCTTGGTGAGCTTTCGCAACCCAGTACGCCAGCGACCGGATCTTGATTTTAGAATATTAGTATCTTTGAGCTTTTCTTTCTGTTCAAGTGCATTTTTTATTTGAGTTATGTATTCTATAAAATCTTTGGTGTTTTGTTCAGTAGAGCTCAACAATTCAGTCACTAACTCTTGTGAATATCTATCTTTTGGAGCATTATTATGAATTTCTATGGTTGCCTGCTGCATTGCTTGTAATTTTGTATCAAGTTTCCTGATTGTATCAATATAGTTTTCAGGTAATTCTTCCATGACTTGTGTTAATGTTTTCTTGCTTTCTTCGCCAAAGTCCAAATATTTGTCTTTAAGATTAATAATTATATTTCTTTCTTTCAGAAGACCGTTTTGATGTCCTTTTTTGATTACAATAGCTCTTTGAAGTAATGTTTTATACGCTGTTTTGAGATCTTGTGCTTTTTCTACATTTTCGTCAAGCAAACTATTCTTGAATTGAGTGAACATTACTCTTTTGCTTCTAAGATTGCCGCATAAATGCTTTAGCTCTAAATCGTCATCAATTGAATCCCATTTTTGCATTAATGCAACCGTTTGTTCATCAATCTCTTTTTGCACAATCTCGCATACTGCTTTCTGCTTAGTGATTGCTTTTTCACGAATTCTTTGTAGCAGTAATATATCTCTTTTAGAACTTCTGCAGTTTAAAGTATTGTAAAGCCCGCTAATTGTTTTGACTTTTTCTCCAAGTTTTGTGACAGCTAGAATGTATTCTGCTGTAAGATCTCTTTGTTCATCTTGTTTTTCTTCTGATTTTTCTGACTGTGTTTTCTTAAGCTTTGTTTCGAGTGTGTTAGCTTTATCTAATAATGTAAGCAAACTCTTTCTGCCTTTGGAAAACATTGATTGAACATCTCGGACAGTGGCGTAATGATCTGATCTTAAATTATCTAATGTTGTTAAGTGCTGACCAATCTCTATTTTTGCCTTGTCAACAAATTTAGCATATTTTCCTTCTCCTTGATTAAAGGCATCACATTCTTCCTGCTTTTGTTTTAATTTTTTCTTTATGGATAATAGTCTACGCATATCTCTGCGTGATTTAGGAATGTTTATTTGATTTGAATAAACATTAGCTGCAGCAAGAATACTATCCAATGCACTTTCGACTTCTTTTTCTGTTTTGATTTCCAGGCCTGCAATCTGGAATTCTATGTTTTCAGAACTGTATTCTTTAATGTCTATGTCTGCTTCTCTTTTTGCGGTTTCAATTATCTTGAGCGCAATCTTAAGGGTTTCTGCAGTAAGCGGCTGTTTTAGCATATTGAATAAGACTTTTGTGGAATATTCCAACTTGCTTTTTGTGTCAGATATAGTCTCTTTTTCTTTTTCAGCAGATGTATTAATTCGCTGGATTTCTTTGCTAATATAGTCTAAAAGAAAGTCTGCGTGTTCTGTATCGCAATCTACTAATTCACTAAGTTCGTTTTGTTCAAGCAATTGGGTTTGCATCTCTGCCAGTTCTGGAATGTGGCGCAGTCTGCTGAATTCTCTGCTGTGTACTCTGTCAAGAATCCTGTCAACTTTTTCAGTAATCTCATCTCTTGCGTCTTGATATTTATGTTCTGCAGATTCAAGTATGTGTTTTGTGGCGTCTAAAACTTTATTGACATCATATTCTTGAGATGCTTTTTTGAATTTTTTAAATAAAGTGTCTATCTCTTTAACTCTTGCAGTATCTTCCTGAATTTTTTTGATGAGATTAGCCTGGTGAGTGTGCTGTCCCTGAATTTTTTGCTCTAGTATCATTAAATCAAAAGAACAAGCATCAATTGTTTTTGCTACTTGTGTAATCTGATAATTTTGCAGTTTGTTCAATGCAGTATCTATGCTGCCAAATGTCCTAGATAATTCATCATCCATGCGCCAAGAACCTTGGTTGTGCACTGCCTTTTGTAGTTCTGTTATTAAATCTTGAGATTGTTGTATATTATCATCATCTTGGATGTTTTTCCAGAATTCTTCTAGCTTTTCTTGACCTTCTATGAAAATTCTTTTGTGAAGCTCAGATAATTCCTCTTTCTTTTCAGTAATGCGCTCAGTGATAGCATTAGATTTACGCATTATTTCTTCTCTTGCAGTTTCCACCCTGCCGAGTTCTTCATCTGATTGCAGGGCTTTTAGGTATGCACTAAGCTCTATTGTTTTCTTAGCATCCTTGTCCAATTCTTTCTGGTCTTGGGTATATTTGTGGTCCCGATTTGCCTGCCTTTCCATCTCAATTACTTCCTCACTCAATCTTTTCTTTAGTGTAGTTATCTTAGTGGAGGCGGTTTTTAAAGATGCGTGTATTTTATCTTGTTCTTCTGTCAATAGTTCTGTTTGTTCATGTCTTAGAAGCAGTGAATAATCTGCCAACAATTGATTCAGTTTTACCTCGGTATCAAGCAATTCAGTGACTGCTTCAGGAGAGTGTAATGCTGCCGCATCAACAGTACGTATGCACTGCTGTGCGACAGCATCGATTTGTGTGACCTCTGCAAATATGCGATCTTCAATAGTCTGTCTTAGTGATTTTGCCTTAGCATCTAGATTATCATAGAGTTCGTTTACTGCGGTATCTTGTTTCCACTCAGCATCTATTTCTGCAATACTTTGCTCAGTTGAGTGTAATAACGAGTGGCATTGAGCAACTTTTTCATCAGTCAATTCGTCACTTAGCAATATGCCAACATCTTGAGTTGCATCTTCTAAACTTTGTTCTATTTCAGCTAATTCATCTGTTCTTTCAGTAAATCTTGTGTTGATTTCTTCTGTTAATCTTGTGATATCTGTTTCAATTTTATCTGTTGCGAATATTAAATCAAAATTTAACAAGGCAGTACAATATTCTTGGATTCCAACCAATTCTTTTTGCTTTGTTTCTAAGATTGAGAGATGCTGAGTGTATGTAAAATCTTGCTCGCTTAGAAACAGTACCATATTTTTTATCTCAGTATCAAAATGAAATTTTAAGATGTCTATGCGTTCGCCAACTGCTGATTTCGCTTGATCTAACTTAGTTATCTTTTCTGCAACAGTCTTTTTGAATATGTTTCTGTTGAAAACAAGATATTTTTGTCTTTGCTCTTCTAAAATATCCCTTGCGTTGTTTAGGCGTGTAACATCTTTTGCTGTTAATTCTTGCGTAGATGCTAGTGCTGCTATGTCGGTTACTACTTCATCTAGCGAAGATATTCTATTTAAGATGTAAGTTTGTGATTCTGTCCGAAATTGCGATATTTCTGTTTTTGCTTTTTTGAATAATTCGGTATACTCGGAATCTTTTTTCCATGCAGAATGCTGATCGATATTAGTTTTAAGTTTATTTATTGTTTCATTAGTTTTGTCAATAAGCCGAGCATCTGCTAAACTGCTTTGAATTATACTAAATTGAGTTGCAGAAGCATTGTTCTCTATCATTCGTTCAGCCAAGATGTCTTTTCGAGTTTTGATTACTTCAATTAATTGCAATTCTTTGCTTTGAGCCAATGCTTTTGCAGAGATAAAATCTGGCGTTTTTTCTTCATAAGCAAGATCTGCTGCATCTTTTTCTATCTCAGTAATCAATGTTTTCTGCGCTGCAATTTTTTTCTGATCTTTGCTCCACTCAAAATCGATACTTAATGCGGCAACAACATCATTTAAGTTCTGGTCAACTCCTGACTTGAAGTTTGCAAGAGTTGTTTCTGCTTTGTTAATCAGTCCTTGAACTTCTTCCAGATGACTTGCTGTTTTTTCTGCATATTTGCCTTTACTTAAGCGAGTAAGGTGTATTTGTCTGTTATTAAGACTGTTTAGTGTCTTAATAATATTAGTTTTTTCAGGCTTTTGTATTCTTGGTTTCAGTTTTCTAGTTCTTTTTGCTGTTTTTTCGATTGCTGCATCAACTGTAGAATCAACTTCTTTTTGTATTTCATTTACGCGCTCTTCTAGTTTCTTAATTCCTGGATCTAATTGAACATCTCCCTGCCACTTTTCACTCTCTGCGATTTTAGCAGAAAATTTGCTTAAAATAGACAATACTTTCTTTAAAGCGCCTTTTTGAGTGATGTTTTGTGATTTTTCCTGAATTTGCTGATACTGTTTGGTGATATGCTTGTCAATCTGCGTGATTTTCTTTTTTCCTGCAGTTATGTTTGATTTTATCTGGCTAATCTTTAAATCTGCGAGATTTGTTATTTGAACTAAATTTTTGTCTTTTTTTGAATACTCTATTATTTTAGCATGTTTGTTTAATGTTTTTGTTTTTTGCTTGATTATATTCAAAAGAACGATTTCCTGTGAAAAGTCATAAGGTTGTTTTACTTCTTCATCCAGAGCCTGAAGTTCTGTGTCTATTGAGTCTTTTATTAATTGTTTAACTCCATCTATTTTTTCTTGTACAGCAGGTTGAGTGTGTTTAAAATCTGCAAGAACATCTGCTAAGCCGTTATCAGATTCATAAGACTCAAAAAGCTCTGCTTTCTTAGATATAGTGCTTTCCAGTTCCATTATTGTCCTGAATGTCCTTTGCTGATTTGTGTTTTCATAGTCTATGGTAAACAATTCAGGCGTATTCTGCTGTTCTTCTAGCTTTGTTTCTGCGATACTTAAATCTTTGATAAAATCAGTTATGTCTTTTGTCCTTGCTTTTTTGAGAGTATGATAATTGGTAACAACCTGCATTACCTCTGCAGTAATATTTAGTATGTCTGCATCTTCAGTTTCATAAAAATTACCTGCAAGATTTATTGTTTTTTGAATATCTTCCCACTGAACCCATAACTCGTCGATATCCTGCTGAGTATCTCTTACTTTTGCATCAAGTAGTGTCCGGTATTGTGTATTCTGTGAATCAAAAAATTCACGCAATTCGGCATCTCTTTTATGCACAATCGCTTCAAAAGCATCTCTGTTGCGGATAAATTTAGAGTAATCTTCAATAAATCCTGTGTCTATTGTAACATTAATTGATTGACATTCTTTTAACTTTCTTTGCGCCCGTTTAAATGATTTTAGATTTGGAATATTTGGTGATTTCTTAAGTATTTTTTTTGCTTTGGGTATATCTTCATCTAAATTAATATTTGCTTTTGAAATAATTATCAACTGATCATTGATTTTGTTCTGCAAACGGTTGATTTTGCGTTCAAGAAACGAAACAGTATCTTTGGCTTTTTTCATCTGTGGAGATTTATTTTCTTTGTGTTTTGCAATAAACTTTTCAATCTCTTTTTTCCATTGCGTGTATTTTTCGAAATCAGATTTTGATTCTATTTCTGAAGATGCAAGTTCTGTTTCAATTGCTTCTGTTTTTTGCTGAATGTTTGAGATATAGCTTGTTTGGAACGTTATATTATTCTTGAAATACTTTGCAAAATCAAATTTATGGTCGATAGGCCTACCTTCTTGTTCTTTTTTCTGGACAAAATCAGAGGGATTAAGTAAAAATGAAACTAATTCACTTCTTGTAGGATCATTTTGAAATTGAGTAATATATCTGTCCACTAGTTTTAATAATTTTATGTCTTGTTTGTTTGAGAGTTTAGGAATAAGATTGATCAGATTGGGACATAGATTTGCCAAGAACATTTCCGAGGCTATCCTTGCTTCAAAAGTTGCGCCACCTTTCTTTCTATTGAAGCTTTTGTCTCTAACTTTTACAGCTTCTTTTTCGATACGAACACGCAAATCATCTTTTGATTGCGTCTTATTTATTGCATTTGCAAGATCTTTTATTTTTTTATTGCCTTTAAATGCTGTACCTTTAAGCCATCTAAAAAAATCATTATTTTTTAGATACTTCTTGAGTTCTGCATCAGGAACAGTGTCTATTTTTAGGTATAAATCTTTGGCAGAAGTGAATTTACCTTTGCTATGCTGAAATTCCTGGCCTTTTTCTGCACGGATATTGAATAAAAGAGCATTAGGGTCGCAAAATAATATGTGTTTATACGTTACATTCGTCAGATTGATGACTGTATCTTCTATTGCTCTATTTGAATCTGTAACCTTTTTTCTCTTGGCTTTCTTTTTTGTTTTTTTAGGCTGAGGAAATACTATTTGAGCAGCATCTTCAATGATGATA
>Ga0180432_10011760_pt1 | contig 10280 bp, 17 predicted proteins | sample SS_ome_10_FD_132414 | JGI IMG/M metagenome (GOLD analysis project Ga0180432, IMG submission 132414) | Hypersaline lake sediment archaeal communities from the Salton Sea, California, USA - SS_1_MS_2 metaG | ecosystem: Environmental > Aquatic > Non-marine Saline and Alkaline > Hypersaline >...
CCGTGACGGAACTCGAGGATTTCCACGAGTCGCCGGCCGACGACGACGCCGCCGGCGTCAATGCAGCGGAACGGAACCTTTCGACGAACCCAGCCGTCAACGTACCGGCCCCAGCCCTCCTCGACGGCGAGCGCCGCCAGGTTCCAGGCCTCGTCCGATTGCGTCAGCCGGAACCACAGCCGATCGGCGTCGCGGCTTGGCGGCCGTTCGGGCTCCCGCTCCCAGGTGGCAGCGGCGGCCGTCCGCGCGTGCTCCCAGCCGTCCGGGCCCGGCGTCGTCGTCGGCGGCGTCGTCTGCTTCATCCACCCGGCGGCGCCGATCGACTTTTCGACGGCGGGCACGTCCCGGTGCCCGGTGTAGACGACGCCGACGCCCAGATCGATCCGCTCCTCGTCGCCGGCGTCGTCGGTCAGCAGCGCAGCCAGGTCGTCGGCGCGAGAGCGAACGGATCGCCACAGTCCGCCGCCCTGGTGCCACCGGCGACCATGCGCGGCGGCGAGGAACTCAGCCAGAGGCACCGGGTGAAGCTCGGCCGTCTTGGTGGCGTACTTCGCCGCTTGGTAGGCGTGGCGGCGCAGCTCGTCGGCGTCGTCGTCGGGCAGCACCTGCAGCCACGGCCCGGAATAGTCGCCGGCGGCGATCCGGGCCTGGACTCGATGCGAGGGTTCCTGCCAGCACTCCCAGCCGTTGCGCTCCTGGCACGGCCAGCCCTGGGCCAGCGCGCCGTCGGGGCCGTGCAGCCATTCGGGATGGTTGGTCTGGTGGGTGCCGTCGGCGTCGGCCTCGATGCGCCTTGAGCACGCCTTGGTCACACCAGCCACGGGATCCCAGCCGTAACCGGGGAGGCCGGCCGCCGCCGCCGCTGCCTCGCTGGACGACTCCCACATTTTCGCCAGGACGCGGCGGGCCTCCTCGAGGCAATCGGTGTCGAGCAGGATTAGAACGTGAGCGTGAAGGTGCCAATGGGGGCCCTGGACGGTAGGGCCGGCCCCGGCCCCTCGGGTCACTTCCAGCCCCATGTACCACCCGGGCACCAGGGCTTTGAACCTTCGACCCGGGCGACCCCGCGTCATTCGCTGCCAGGCACAGCGGAAGCGGTCCAGGGCCGCCGCCAGGGACTCGCCGGCGGCGGCGCGCTGGGTCAGCGTCAGCAAAGCCACCTGGCCCCGGCCGGCTGCCACGTCGGCGCCGGCGACTTCAGCCAGGGCCCGGGTGCGCCCGCGGGCGCCGACCGAGGCGCAAACCGGGCAAATGTGCCCACGGCCGCAGAGGCGCGGCAGCGGAAGGATCGCGGGGCCGGTCGACGTTGATCGGAGCTGGCTAAACCAAGAGGACCCGCACCCGGATAGCTTGTCGGCTTCCTCCCAGGGGTCGACGGCCTGCAGCCCGTCAGCGGGGCCGCAGGAGTAGCGCACGTCGGGCAGCAGGTGCTCGCCCACCTGGCGCACGCCGATCTCCTCGCGCGACCATCGGTAGCGGGCAACGTAGCCAGCGCGACGCAGCAGCCGAACGGCCTGGCGGCGCTTGCCGTGCAGCTCGCGCCAGGAGCGATCCCCTTCGACCACGCCCAGCTCACGCCAGCCGCGCATCCCCGGCGTGTTGTCGGCCTTGGGGTCGGGAGGGCAGCGGGCGCCGCGGTCCCAGCCAGCTCGCCAGTCCTCGCGACCCAGGCCCAGACCGTCGGCGTCCCGCTCGTAGACGCGGGGCCAGTCGCCGTTTGAGGGGTTGTGAGTCACCGCCGGCCTGGACGGCGGGAGGGGAGACGCCAAGTGCCCCGCCCAGGGGCGGAACACTTTACGTCTAGAGGAGCAAGCGCACGCCTCACGACTCCAGCCCCATCGCGTTCCATTCAGCGCAGGCGTTCGCTAGGTCGGCTAGGTGCTCCAGCGAGATCCGCCACCCGCTGCCTGGCTCCTGAGCGGCAGCCAGCCGGCGACACCTGTAGGCCAGCGACGCCCAGGCAATTGCGGCGATCGGGTCGCGCTCGTGCGGCACCGTGATCGCCCGCTGAATACACGCCAGCCGGGCCCTCATACACTCGCGGCGCGGTTCGGCGTCGGGCGCGTCGGCCTGGTAGCCGTCGTGCAGCCGTTCCCACTGATCAAGGTCGTGCACCGAAACCTCGTACAGCCCCCACCAGCCGCTCACGACCAATCCCCGGACTCACGCATCGCAGCCCGCACGTCAGCGGCGTGGTGGAAGCGGTCCCAGGGGGCCGCGTGCCTGTTGTCCAGGGTCCGCAGCAGCTGCCGAGCGGCCCGGACGATTGCCTCAAGCTGGCGGATCCGGTTCCCCCGACAAAGCAGTTCGTCGTGCTGTTCCTCAAGCATCGACTGGTCCCGCTCGATCGCTGCGTCGATGCGCTCCGCGATGTTGCGAGCGTCGGCCGCGTCGTCGTCGTCAAGGTTGCGGAGCGCGATCTGCAGCAGATCCCGAACGTCTTCGTCAGCCCAGACTTTCACGACCACACCCCAGACTCAGCGGTCGCGGCGAACTGGAGCGCCAGCTGTTCGGCGTCGGGGCCGAACTCGTACCAGATCGTTCGGCCGGCCCGGCTGATCGTCACGCTGAACCAGGTGCCGTCGTCGGGCTGGTGCAGTCCGCGCAACGCGACGTCACAGCCGCTCAGGTGCGGGCGGGCCAGCTCGTCGGCCGCAGCCAACCACGCCAGGCCGTTGGCGAGCGGGGTCCTAATGTTCCGGTGAGGGTTGCCTTCACGAAGGCGAATGATCAGGCTGTCTTCAGCCATGGCGCGACTCCATCGCGCGCCGGTCGGCTACTTCGCGGCCTGGGGACTCCACTCCCCGGGCCGTCGCCGTTCTGGCGCGTGGGAATCACCTTGCGCCAGGGGGGCGCCGCGCGTCAACTCCGCGGGATTGCGTTGTTGCCTCCAGCCGCTTGAGGCGGTCGTCGATTCGCTCTATCGCGCCGACGATCGCCTCGAGCCCTTCCCGGTGCGCGTTGATCAAATGGTGCACGAGCCAGTAGACGAGCACGGCATCTGGCCCGTGGTCGGCCAGCAATGCCGCCCACGGGTCGATCTGCCCAGCCGCGACGGCGACGGCATTTGAGGGGGCGACTTGCAAGAAGCCGCTCAACACAGCGGCGAAAGCGAGCGGGACGATCAGCAACGCGGCGCGCATGGTGAATCCGATTCTGGTGCTGCTCCCCACTGAAATTGATCAGGGCGTTGCGGTGTACTCGAAGCCCGTCAGCCGGAAGCCGCGAAAGCTGAAGCTGTCATTGTTGCTCCCGGCGTAGAGCATCACCCCGGCGTAAGGGTTTCCGCCTTCGGGGCCGTTCTGGTCGGTCACCAGCTCAGTCCATGACGGGTCGGCGCCGGTGCCGCCGTCGCGGTTCTTGCAGTCTTGGGCGGCTCGAGCGATGCCGAGCCACCGCGGGGTAGCCCAAGAGTACACGTCCCCGTCTACCACCTTGTTCGACTGGAAGACCCGGTTGACGTCGATCTCGCCGTTGGTGCCGGTCCACGCGCCCCAGCGCACCACCCGATAGCCCCCGTTGCTGGCAGTGCCGGTGCCTTGCCACGCGACTGGACCGACCCGCCGGCTTGCGTTGTTCCCGGAGCTGCTTACGAGGATTCCGAGGTCGAAATCCCCCATGAGCGGTGTGGGGTAGTAGATCCGGACGTTGTTCGTCAAAGCCGCGATCGAATTGAAGGCGGCGCCGCCGGCGTTCAGGGTCACGGTGCAGTCGGTTCCGTCGTCGGTGATGGACGTGATCAGCCCCAGCGGGTCGATCACCTTCAACCCGTCGAACAGGCCGCCGGAGATCGTCTGCCCGTCCCCGTAGTCCGAGACGACGCCGGCCGACGGCGCCAGGTCCAGGGAAACGGCTACGACGTTGGAGCCTCCCCCAATTCGACTGCAACTCTGCAGCATTCTAGCTCGCCACAATCGAGCAATTGACGGTCCCGGTCCCCGTGCGGCGCGCAGCGCGGATTGCCACCGTGCACGGCTCGCGGAACGTCATGTGCTGCAGGATCCCGCCGTTGTCCGCGTTCGCGGCGGGGACCGGAAGCGGAGCCGAGCGGGTGCGGCCGGCGCCGAAGCCGGGGCGGATCTCCCACTGCAGATCGACCCCTTCGATCCCGGCAACGTTCAGGTATGTGCAGCCCTGAATGATCACCAGCTCAGAATCGGCGAGCGACGCTGTGCTGATCTGAAACGGGTAGCTGACAGGCGCGGTCAGCTTGACGGGATCACTCATCGATCTGGTCCTCCACCGACACCTGCAGCTCATCCAACATCGCGCACGCAACCTCGACGGCCACGCGCAGCAGGAAGCCGCCGAACCAGCGGGCGAACGCGGCCGACGGATCCGGATCGTCTAGGTCGAGATCCGCGCGGGCCTGGGCCATGACCCATTGTCGTTTGCGCCAGCCTGGTGCGCCGCGCATATCGCGTTCGGCCTGCATGACCAGGCCGGCGACCTTCCGACCGACAGCCTGCCTGTCTTTCAGGTTCACGAGGCACCGCCCTTCGTGAACTCGACGTCAATCACGTTTGCGTCGTCGGCCCAGGTCGCGGTTCCGCCCTGACCGTACTTCTTGCGGCAGCTCGAGCAGTCGCACTCGTTCGCGGCGGTGTCGGCCGCGATTAGGGAGCGGGTCGGCGCCGTCAAAACGTCGGCCAGCTGGCGCAGCGCGGGCGGGCTGTCCTCCTCGCTGCCAGCGTTCAGGACCAGCGCCGGCGCTGAGTAGGCAGCCCAGGCGGGGACCCCCAAGAACTTGTTCAGCAGGAATCCCCACCCGGCGACGGTCCCCAGAAACACCCTACGGTCGGTCATCACCGACTCCCGATCAGCTTGTACGCGCCATACGCCAGCGCCAGGAGCCCCAGGATGCGGGTTGCGCCGCTGTCCGTCGAGCCGTTGTTGTCGTCGGTGTCGACCGTGTTGCCGGGCCGCAGGACGAAGCCGGGGTAGGGCACCAGGCCGATGTTGATCCCCGGCATGTTCCCCTGCCGCTCGGCGAGGCACTGGGGCATGAGCCACTCGAGCTGGTACTCGTACTCGGCTTTAATCGCCTCGAGCACTTCCCACCGGGCCGACAGCCCAGCGAAGCGGCGCCCCGCCTGCGTAGCGAGCACGACATCGGGCGCAGGGTTGGCGGCGATCGCGTCGTAGAGCTGCAGCAGCCGCGGACCCACGAGCTTGTTGCTTGCGCGTGCGTAGTACAGGCCGTCGGCGACCTGGATCCAGCACCCGCGCTTGTTCCAGTCGTCGCAGCCCGCGGGCTGGGTGCCTGGGTCGGTTACGGTCCGGTAGTTGCTCGGCTCTTGGTTGATCACGTCCGAACGACGGGCCGGAAGGAATCCCCGGATCCGTCGGATCCGCCGTTCCTGACCAGTGACGATCCAGTCGGTGATCGTCGAAAACGCCCGCAGATCGATTACAGAGAACACCGCCTCGGCGAGTGCAGCTTGTCCGATTTCCGCTTGCCAGAGCTGGTTCTCGTAGTCGACTCCAGCTCGCGCCAGGTCGTCGGCAAGCTGGTAGGTCTGGGCCGGCCGTTGGAACTTGTCCCGGTATTCCATGAGCAGCGACAGCGCGTAGCACGGGCTTCGGCTGGCCTGGCGCTGGCGATTGAACATCGAGAACCATTGCTCCTTGGCGCCGTTGATTGCTTCGGCCCAGGCCGTAGGGCTGGCGATCTCCATGCCGCCGCCGCCGAGCAGCCCGATCGCCGCGCCAGCCGCGTCGATCTCCGCCGCGTCTGAGTCGGTGATCTCGATCTGGTCGACCGCGCTGGCGAGCTCGATGTCGTCTTCGATCGTGATGTCGTCGTCAGCCACGGCGCCTCCCCAGGATTTCGAGCAGCCGATCAGCGACGATCGCGCCGATCAGCAGTTTGACCCAGCCCGGGGTGTTTTCCCACAGACGGGGCGTCGTCACGTCTTTCGACTGTTCGACGGCCGTTTCGGACTCGTCCGCTGCGGCGCCGGCGACCTCCGCTTGTGCCGCGTCGCCGGCCTGAGCCAGCGCGTCTGACAGCTGGGTCAGCGCGGCCTCGAGCTCGAGTTCCCAATCGGTGCAGCTGATCCGGTGGTTCATCCGAGCCACCGATTCAAACGCGGACCCCAGCCCGACGGACCACTCAAAGCAGCTCGCCGGCGAGTAGGGGCCCAGGATCAGGTCCGGATCGTTGTCCAGCGCGGCCTGCACTCGAGCAGCGGCCGTTGCAACGGCGCCATTTCCCGGGTGGTCCGCAAGCGCCGTATCGACCAGGCGCCGGATCGTTGCTTCGCGGTTTGTCATGCGATCGCTTCCTCTGGGCGCCGGAACGGGTACGAACCGTCATATGCCGCGAAGCGGACCTCGCCGCGTTGGGGGCCCCCGCGCCGGTAGGAGACGTGGATGTGTGGCGAGGTCGGGTACCAGATCAGCTGATCGAACTCCGCGCCGCTGTCAAGGTAGGCCCGCGCTTGTTCTTCTGAGCTGTACCCGGCCGTTACCAGGTCGGCGGCGCTCGCCGTCAGGTGCTGCGAGCTTTCAGCGCCGCCGATCGCGGCGTTTTCGTCGGCCGTGCTGTGCCAGCGCGTGATTCCGACCGGCTGGCCTATGTAGTCGCGGTAGGTGTCGAGCTGCCGCGCAAGCGCCATTGCGTTCGCGTCAGTCTCTGCGTCGCCACCGAACGCGCCTTGATAGACCTCATCCCACCCGAACCAGCGCCCCGGACGAGCGGGGCGCTGGCGCGGGCGGAACAGCAGCAGCGCCAGAACGACGGCGATGATGGCGCCGCCGCGCATGGCTTACGGGCAGAGATCGCCGGGCGCGTACTTGCCGCCGCGCTCGGGCAGGAAGGGCAGCGAGCCGGCGACGTCGATCGCGTTGGCAAGCGGGTTCAGGACCGTGACGCTGATCTTGTTGCTGGTCGAGATCATCTGCTGTCCCAGGTTCACCCAGAGCACCTGCGCGGTGTTGCTGAACATGTTGGGCAGCTCGAGGGACGCGCCGTTGCCCTTGAGCAGTTCGTTCTTGTTCTTGTCCTTGATGGACGTGACGATCAGCAGCTCGCTCACGTCCGGCTCCTGCTGGGCCAGCTGTTCGGGGCCCGCGCCGCCCGTGCCAGTCGCCGCGGCCGCGGCCTGCAGCGCCAGGCGCGACAGGTCCACGATCCCGTCCAGGGTGTCGGACTGAAACTCGAGCGTTGCGGAGCTGTTCGACGCCAGCGCCAGCGACTTTGCGCCCAGGGCGTAGCCGTTCGCTCGCGCGCCGTAGCCCGACGGAACCAGCGTGCTCAGGTCGCACTTTCGGTCGTCGGGGGAGAACGGTGCGCCCGCCACCACCTGCAGGCGAGGCGAGCCGGCCGGAACCTCGATCCTGATCTTGATCTTTTCGCCGGCGCTCAGGTGGACCGACGGGAGCCGGATCCGGTTCTGGACCCCGCGGAAGCTCGAGAACACCTGCGAGCCGATCCCGGTTGCCGACTTGATGAACGTGTCTCCCTTGACCGTCACCTGAGTGACGATGAAGGGGAACCGCTGGCCGGTGTAGGGGTCGGTGGTCGCCTGGAACGACGGGTCGCCGGTGCCGTACTTGACGGCCTGCATCACGAGCCGGCCCAGGTGGACAACGCCCGCCTGATTTGCCTCGATCACGACTTCATCGGTGGCGCCGGCCGCCGACTCAATCGGGGGCGCGGCGATCAGCTGTTCGATCTTGGGCTGCATGTCTGGGTCCTCAGCTGGCGTAATCGCTGGCGACGGCGCGCGAGTGGTTCACGAAGGAGCCCGAACCGATCGGCGCCTTCAATCGTCGGACCTTCATCGCGGCCTGCACGGTTTCGGTCTTGCTTTCCTTCGTCATCTCCGACAGGTACGAGCTTGCGGGGGAGATGAACATGCCCAGGCCGGCGGCGAGCATCCGGTTGCGGATCTTTGCGTTGCCGACCTTGTATCCCATGCCCAGGCCCAGCACCGCCATGATCGCGCCGATCGTCAGCTGCGCCGGCACGATCACCTTGCCGTCCTTGTCGCTGAACTCGAGCATCGCAGCGAAGCCGCCGATCCCGCCTGCCTCGTCGCCGGCGGCCTTGGCCTTGGCGACTTCGGCGCTGACGTACTGGCCTGCCAGGTAGCCCAGGCCGGCGAATCCGACGGTCTGAACCGTGGGGTTGCTCAGGAACGACGGGTTCTTGCGCGTCTTGCGGCGGCGCACGGCGGTAGCGCGGCGCGTCATGCGACGAGCCGGCCGGCGCACGGCGCGTCGGCGAACGGGGTTCTTCCGGGCGATCCGGCGACGCCGGGCGGGCGCGCGGCGGCGAGTGGTCTTGCGGCCCATCGGGCTACTCCTCGTTGGCCGGATCGTGATCGGGGCCGATGCCACCCCCGTCCACGTCGAAATGTCCGGCCAGGATCAGGACACCGGGCGCCGCGTACGCAAGCAAATCGGTGTCGGGGTTGAATTCGTGTCGGTACGTTTCGCCGTCGGCTCGAACGTATTCGACGGCGATCAGCTCGCCCATGTGTTCCAGGTCACCCTGGCCCATGTCGATCGTGCCGTCGGTGTGGCACGGCTGCCCGTTGACGATCTCGCACATGCTGTCAGCGGGATTCATCCTGCCAGCTCCGTCGCGACAGCCCGGCCCACCAGCACCGCGATCACGTCTGAGATCGCGTTGGGCGCCGTGTCCTGCGAGGGGTGGGGGAACTTTTCGGCGTGAGCGCGCTTGAGCGGCCGTTCAGCAAGTTCCCACAGCAGCGCGAGAGCCGTGGTCACTCCTAGGCTTAGTCCTAGGGTGCCGTAGGCAGCGCCGACGGCCGCGTGCCCGACCGTGAACACGTCGACGGCAGCCCCGTTGATCTCGTTCTCGCCGGCCGTCAACGCGACCTCCCCAGCACGGCGAAGCCGAGCAGCCCGACGATCGCGGCCTCAACTGGTCGCAACCCAAAGATCGTTTCCGCGCTGGCGTTGCTCGTCGCCGTGTCCGTCGTGCCGGGATCGTCTTCAATGACGATTTCGTCGGTGTTCGTCGTGACCCGAAACCCGCCGTTGGCAAGCTGCTCGATTGCTTGCACGGCGCAACCGATGCCGGAGCCGGCCAAGGCCCAGATCTCCTGAGCCGTGATCGTGCCCTGGGCCTCGATTCGGGCCTGAATGGCGGCGATCAGCTGGTCGCAGTTGTTCATGCGGGTGAAAGCGTGCGGCGGTCTGCTCGCGCCTGTCAACAGAATCGGTACACTTGCGCCGGCATTGTTTGCATTCCGCAAACGATAAGCATTGGAGTTGGTATGTACGTTCTGAGGGACGCCCAGAGGCGGGCTATGGCTGCGTTCATGGAGCGCGCGCTTGGGTTCGAGGACTTGAAGCGCGTGGTCCTGTACCAGTGCCGGGGGCGTCAGTCGGTGCGCGGCGAGTACAGCGCCGAGGAAGCGCACGGTTACGACTCGATCGAGGACTGGATCAACGTCGTGATCACTCACGACAGCGTGCAGGGCGGGTCAAAGCACAAGCTGGTCGCTTACGGGTCGGTTCCGGCCGACGCCGAGAACAACGCCCAAAAGCAGCTTGCTTCGCACACGTTCACCCCGCAGAAGCAGCGCCCCGGGGCCGACACCGGCAGCACCGGCACGTCGGCGGCGGTCGAGTCCATGGCGCCGGTCGTCGCGGACGTGGCGCGGGACATGGGGAACCAGGCCAGCGATTCGATTGCGCGCCTCGCCGATCAGAATCGGGAGTGGTTGAACTTTGCGCTGGAGTTGAGCGCGGGCCACCGGGAAGACCGCGAGGATCTCCAGGGCGAGGTGATGCGACTGCACCGCGAGCTGGCCAAGGCAGACACCCGGATCCAGATCCTAGAAATGGAGGCCCGGATCAAGGAGGAGCAGCCTATGAGCGTTCAGGAGCGCGTTCAGCTCTACGACGGGCTTGCTCAGATCGGGGCCGGCGTCGTCAAGGAATTCGCCGGTATGTTTGTGCAGTACAAGCAGCTTCAGGCGGCGACTGCGAAGGTGCCCGGGGGCGAGTCGTGAGGCTGCTGGCTGAGCTGCTATTGCTGCCGGCCGTCCCGCTGCTGCTGGCGGTGGCGATTGCCCTCGGCGGCCGGCGGCACTTCGGCGCCTGAGCCTTGACCGCGGCGCAGGCCCGCAAGGGTCGCCACGGTCAGCCGGTGGACGTGCATGGGGTCGATCCAGAGCCCGTGACGGAACTCGAGGATTTCCACGAGTCGCCGGCCGACGACGACGCCGCCGGCGTCAATGCAGCGGAACGGAACCTTTCGACGAACCCAGCCGTCAACGTACCGGCCCCAGCCCTCCTCG
>Ga0180432_10011762_pt1 | contig 10278 bp, 3 predicted proteins | sample SS_ome_10_FD_132414 | JGI IMG/M metagenome (GOLD analysis project Ga0180432, IMG submission 132414) | Hypersaline lake sediment archaeal communities from the Salton Sea, California, USA - SS_1_MS_2 metaG | ecosystem: Environmental > Aquatic > Non-marine Saline and Alkaline > Hypersaline >...
CCCGAACCGGCCTGGCAGGTGCAGACACATGGACCGCCGCAGCGATTTACCTGCGAAACCTGACCCTCAACCTCGTAATCTTGATCGGTGCATTTCTCGCACTCCTAATAATCCCGCGGTTGCTGCTGCTAGCGTTTACCCAACTCAGCTCGGTTCCCGTCCAACCAGCTGCTTTGGACTTGCTCGACCTTCGCATCATCTTCGCAGCCCTGTGCCTGCTGATAGCGGTGACTGTAGTCGTGCGAAACCTGTCGGGGCTGTTCCACAATCCCGCGGCAGATGACGATGATTGCCGGAGACCCCACGGTGCAATCGTGGCGCACGTACTGGTGGTGTCGTTAGTGGTCGTTAGCTCCTTCCTGTTGAGTACATGGGCTGCGGCGGTCGACTCTTCACAACCATCGCGCTGGTGGGCGTGGGGCTTGGTCGGCGGCATCGGGTATACGGTTCTCTGGATCGTATCCTCGATGGTGGGGGCGGCATTGAAAAGAAGAGCTGCAAAAAAAAGTGTCAACGGTCACTCAAACAACCAAAAACTCGGCTGGAATGTTGGAGTGGTGGGGGCAGCGGCGTTCGCGGCAGGCTTCGTGGGGGGATTGACACTCCTCGTGGTCACCGGATGGTTGAACAGACCGAGCCTCAGTTCCGATCGTGCGGTGTTTGTGCTCGGCCTGCCGTTTGTAACGGCGGCCGTGATGTTGGTCGGTATACTGCACCAAGGGTTGGCAGGTCGATCGTTTACATCTGACGCCCGGGAATGGTGGGGTAGGCTGGGAGCGGTCATCGCACTGTGGGTAGCCGCGTTTTGCGGTCTGTTCGCCCTTGCACTGTTTGGTCCAGACCTGCTCAGGTTCCTTGCTGCCAACGTTTCCAGATGGGCGCAAGCTCTCATCGCTTCCGGATGGGTGGCAACGACAGTGTGGGGCGTGGTTGCGGGCAAGAGCGCAATAGGTGGCACAAAGGAAGCAAATAGAGCTGGCGAGAGCGCGGCCAAAGTAGCCCCATTTGTTTTTGTTGCCGGTTTGGGTGTGGTGCTGAGTTGGCTGGTCGACTTTGCGCTGAACTCAGGCGGGTTGTACGACGCTTCATTCAGCACTGCAGCGTTGGCAGGTGTACTCGCCGCCATAGTCGCCGGGCTCGTTGCGGTGGTATTCGTCTTTTCCTGTCGCGTCGGCATCAACGACTTCTCGATGCATGCTTTCTACCGCAACCGTCTCGTGCGCGCCTACCTCGGCGCCTCCCATAAAAGAGATCCGCATCCGTTCACGGGCTTCGATCCGAACGATGACAAGACACGACTCACGGACCTGGTGCCGGTTCGTGGCTACGCGGGCCCATACCCGATTATAAATACCGCCCTAAACCTGGTGGCCGGAGAAGAGCTGGCGTGGCAGAAGCGAAAAGCGAGTTCGTTCATATTCACACCGTTGTACACCGGGTACGATCGCAGCCTCCAAAAACAAACCGAGGAAACCGATGAGCCTTTGGAGCAGGACGAACGCGCCCACGTAACAAAAAGTCGGGTCGACCCGAAGCAAAAGCTGAGCACACATGCATATCGCCCAGCGCAAGTGAAAGGCATGCAGGCCAGCCTCGGCACCGCGATGGCAATCTCAGGTGCCGCCGCAAGCCCAAACATGGGTTATCACACATCATTTCCGCTCGCCTTGTTGATGACCGTTTTCAATGTGAGGCTCGGTTGGTGGTTGGCGAACCCACGCCACAACTATTGCTCCGGCCGAACGGGGCCAAAGGTTGGAGTGTTCTATCTACTGTGCGAGTTGTTTGGCCTCACCAACGACAAACGCGGTTATGTGTATCTGTCGGATGGTGGTCATTTCGAAAACCTCGGACTGTACGAGTTGGTCAAACGGCGCTGTCGATACATCGTGGCATGCGATGCCAGCCAGGATCGCGAATTGGACTTCTGTGCATTGGGCAACGCGATCGAAAAGTGCCGCACCGACTTCGGCATCGAGATCGAACTCGACGTGGACGACATTGCGAAGATCGACGAGTCCGGTCACTCCGACAGGCACTTCGTAGTAGGAAAAATCCACTACGAGCGAGTTGATAGGAAAGGCCATGTGGGGACGCTCGTATACGTCAAAGCGTCGCTAACCGGTGATGAGCCGATCGACATCGGCGGTTACCGGTCGACTCACACACAATTCCCCCATCAGTCCACCGCCGACCAGTTCTTCGACGAAACTCAGTTCGAGTGTTACCGCAAGCTGGGCGAGCATACCATCGAATCGCTATTCACTGGTATCGTCGATGCGCAGAGGGACCAAGCTGTCGAGGAGATCTTCGTCGACTTGAAGGAGCGATGGTATCCCCGGAGTGAGGCGAGTGAGATCGCGTTCTCAAAGCACGGCCAAGAACTGAACAGAGTATTGCGCACGATACGGTCATCCGAGAAACTCGACTTTCTCGACGCTCAGTTGTACCCCGAGTGGAAGCGACTAGTAAAGGACACGGCCGCGCCACCGGTGGAGCTTTGGCTGCCCTCCGATCACGAAAAACTGCGGGAGGGGTTTTACACGTGTAACGAACTCCTCCAACTGATGGAAAACGTATACATCGACCTCGACCTGGAGGCTGAATACGAGCATCCCGACAATCGCGGTTGGATGAACCTGTTCAGGCATTGGACGTGGTCAAGCATGTTCCGCGTCACCTGGGCGGTTTGCTCGTGCACCAGTGGTGCTCGATTCCAGAAGTTCTGCGAACGGCATTTTTCACTCGCCCCTGGAGGAGTCGAAGTGCACCGATTCATAGGCCCGAACACTGGGGCACATCTGTCGCACGACACGGTAGATGAGGCTCGGGACGACAATGAACTGAACCCGCACGAAGCACAGTTGGTGAAGGAGATCTTGGGCCACGTGGTCGCATCGAAGAGCACCTTGTACACTCTGAAGATCTTGGTAAAAGACGTCCTCACTGGCAAAGAACCCATCGATTTCAATTTCGGTTTTGCTGTCGTTGAGGCCAACAAGCTCGTGTACTACAGGGTACAGGATCATCTGCGAATGATGGGCCTCGGGCGGTGGGGATTGTGCGAGTTGATCAAGAAGCACGAGATAAAGACACTCGAGCCAGCCGAGATCAGCGAACAGAAGTCGGTGAGCGCAACCAGCCTAAGAGAGTTCGAGCAGATGTTCCAGTCGGTGAAGTTGGAGAGTAGAACAGACGCAGGAATGGCTTCAGCCACTATCGCATGAACCGTTCAGCAGCCGTAGGGAGACGCTGCTCATTTCCAGTTGGCAATCAAGGGCCAAACACGGGAGGCCACAAATGCCGGTATTCAACAAGCCGCAATTTCGATACGACTACGATCTGGATACTGAGATGGCGTAGGAGGCCGGCACGACCATCCAGGAGTTCACCAAGTACGATCAGGTTGTGTTCGCAAACGACAACATCACGCCGGTCGAGGTCAACGGGCACAATGCCGTGGTGTTTGATTTCGACAACTTCATCTTCCGGGACCTGTGGGACGACGTAGAGAGCAAGACGAGGACGCTCAAGCAGTTCAAGGCATTGGAAAGAAATCTAAGGCCCGCTCCGGGGGCGGGCCTGGCTACGCTACAGCTATTCGAGTTTTGAATTCTATGGTGAGCACGATGACGCCTTGGTTGACAGTGGGTCATCGCATAAAACGGGGCGCCGCCGACCTCAGAACGCAAACAGCTTGGTGACCTTCACGGTTACGAAGCGATCCAGCACCACCTTGTTCCCCACGTCGCGCCGTTCGGTGTAGACCAGGAAGAGGTCGCTCAAGGGCGCGTGGATCCAATTGAGACGCAGGTTCGACACCAGCTGATCTGTGAAGCTGTTGTACTGCACGTATGCCGTCGCGAGCAGATCCGTCGAATACGAATACCGGATCTGGGTTCCGTAGATCTTCGTGTCAAACGAGCCGTTCGGAAGCGAGACATCGTTGTAGCTCCCGGAGACACCAATCGCGAGGTGATAGTCGACGAGCCAGGTTGCGCTTCCCGAAAGCGAGACCCTCGTACCGCCCCAGTAGTCACCGCCGCCAATACTCAACCTGGTCGACAGCGGGCGCGCTCGGTTCGACGTAAAGGTGGCGCTTCCCTCGTGGCTTTGGTATTCCCCCGGTGCGATCTCGAATCCCGACACGGAAAACGGGTCGTCGAGCCGCTCGAACGTGTTGTCGTACGTAACTGAGGCGGTGGCGCCGTCTCGAAACAATACGTCGAGGCCCGCTGACGCGGTCCGCGTGAGCAGCCTGGAATCCAGGTCGGTGATGTAGTGCACCTCCGCGTATGGATTGACCTCGTACACGAGCGGCATTCGGACGAGCGGGTGCGCGCCGAAGGTTGCATATCCGTGGCGGATGCCGGCGCGCTGGACGAACCCCACCCCCGGGTTGAATGCGTCACCGATGTGCTGCACGAACGCTGATGCGTCCCAGAGACGGTCGCGCCATGCCACTGATAGGCGCGCGGCATTTTGATTCCCTGTCACGTCCGGCTCGTCGGTTCTCGCCACGTAGGAGTTCACGATCATGTTGTCCGTCAGGTGCAGGTTCGCATCGGCCGCGAAGCTGCGATTGAACTGACCGTCCGCCAGTGAGCCGACGGCTTGCCGGTTTACGAACATCACTCCTACGTCGGAAGACGCGCCGAGATTGCGCCTGATTCGGGCAACGGCGAAGTTCTCCGCGGGCGTAGAGCCGAACGCTTCCGTCTGAACGTCGAGTAAGCCTATCTCAAAGTCGCTCACCCTCCCGGTGAGGCGTCCACCACCCAGCATCGGCAGCAGGCGGCGGTCGCGGGTGAGACCGATACGCCGCGAGTGAAACAACGTGAAAGACCGCAGTGATGAGCCCATACGGTATTCGCGCTCGGTCACATCGCCGAGTACGAACGAACCGGAATTCTCGACGAAGAAGTCGCGCTTCTCCTCGAAGTACATTGGGAACCGAGTGAGGTTCACCCTCTCCTGGTCGACCTCCACGTGCGAGAAGTCAGTGCGGTACGTTGCATCGAGCGTCAGGTTTGGGGTCAAACCCCACTTGAGATCGACACCAGCATCGCCGCGAATTTCATGACTCGAGTCGGCGTAAGACTTCCGCAGTATGGCCGGCCCTTGCTGCGCGGTTCCGCCCATCTGACTGCTGCCCGACACATCCGATGTGAGTACGAACGGCTTGACTCGCAGGTCGAGTCCCGGAGTGATGCCCCTCACACCCTCCAGCATCCCCGCCTTGGACATGCGGTGCACCAGATCGCGGCGTTGCACCGGAGCCCAATATGAATCCTCACTTCTTCGCCTCACTCGGCGGAGGATCTGCATACCCCAACGCTGCTCGTCGAGTGTGGGGTCGAACCTCAGATTGGTCCAGGGTATCGCCATCTCGACCGTCCAACCCGAATCGTGTCTCGTCGTCCTGAGTTCCGCGGTTCCGCGCCACACGTAGTCAGCGTTGCGGCTGTCGTTGAACACCTGCCCGTCCCGCACCGCTCCGTATGGGTTGATCAGATAGATGAACGCGTTGCGCCGATCGAGGAACGTGTCGAACGTGATCGCGAAGATGTCCATGTCGTGCGTGCTGCCGGGCAGATCCCGCTCCAGGGACGTCACAGTGAGATTGTCGGCCTCGGAATCGTAGCATTCCGCCCCGACGTACAACCTCCGGGAATCGTAGAGGATGCGCACGACGGTTCGCTCAGTCGCCGGATATCCGGCGTCGGGCTGAGACTGAACGAAGTGAGTGATCGGATTCGCTTGTGCCCACGCCGCCTCATCCAATACCCCGTCCACCTGGATTTCGCCGGAAGCACGCACTGCCTGCGCAACCGGGCGCGGTGCGGTCTCCGGATCGATGGGCCATCGGTCTGTTAGGGGTTGATCGCCCTGCTGGAGCGCCCACCCCGCCGCCGGTGTCCCCAGGAGAACCAGCATGACTGTGATGGTACGGAGTCGGTGGATCGTGTTGAAACGCATTATTGTGTCGCTCGATTCGCGATAACGCCGGTTTGATTCGCCTTCATCGGTTCAAGAACTCGATTGCACAATCGGCCTTGAGGAATCTACATAACGTCTGTTCGTAAACCCTGTTCATCAGGACGTAACTCTCCAGGTTGTAGGCGGCTCCGTGGGCTCCCCGAGGATAGAACCGGAACTCGGCATCCTTTCCTGCGTCAGTCAGGGCCGTAATCAGTTGCATGGTCTGCCGGGGCTGCACGTTCTCATCCATACCTGAATGCACCAAGAGCAGATGTCCGTTCAGATTGTCCGCCATGGGCATCACGGAGCTGGCCTCATAGCCTTCGGCGTTGTCCTCCAGAAGGCCCATGTACCGCTCCGTATAGATGGTGTCGTAGAGCCGCCAATCGGTGCCCGGGGAGTTGGCGATCCCCATCCGGTACACGTCCGGGTGAGCCAACATGGTGTAGACTGTGCTGTAGCCTCCGTAGCTCGTGCCCATGATTGCCATTCGCTCTCCGTCCACCCACGGCCGTGCTGCCAGATAACGTCCTACCTCGGCAAAATCGTTGGCCTCCCAGTGGCCTATCCGGCGGTAGACCATCTTCATGAAGTCGCGCCCGTAGTTCCCGGAACCTCGGTTGTTGAGGCCCACCACGATGTAGCCCTGCTGGGCCAGGTACTGCTCGAAGAAATCGGCGGCGAATTGATCGTAGACCTGCTGCGATCCGGGTCCGCCGTAGATGGAGAGCACCACGGGGTACGCCCGTGTGGAATCGAACCCGGGCGGGCGAATCATGGACCCGTCCAGAGACACGCCATCCGACGTCTCGAAGCTGAAGAGTTCGGCGGGGCTGTACGCGTTGGCTTCCATCCAGCCCACCGTGCCCGCGTTGTCCTCGAGAACGGTCAGCCGGCCGCTGGTGGTACTCCTCAGCTCCACGTGGCGCGGAGTCTCGGTGTTGGACCAGCTGTCCAGGTAATACTTCCCGTTCGGCGATACATCCAGATTGTGTGTCCCTCTGTTTTCCGTTAGCCGTCGCTTCCGAGACCCATCGAACCCGATCGCGTAGAGCTGTCGCTCGAGCGGGGAATCTTCGGCCGAGGAGTAATAGACCGTCCTGGAGGACAGATCCACCGCCTCCACCCGTATCACGTTCCACGGGCCGGAGGTGACCTGGTTCAACAGGTTTCCTTCGTAGTCGTACCGGTACAGGTGCTGAAAACCGTCGCGGTCGGAGATCCAGTGGAATTCCTCCAGCCCCGCCGGGAAGAAAAAGAAGTGCTCGATTTGGGCAAAGAAGTCGTAGACGTCGATCCAAGTGTCGGAACTCTCCTCGAAAATCAACTCCCGATCACCGGTAGAAACGTCGAAGAAGAACAGGCGCACGTGGTTCTGGGGGCGGTTCAACGTGACCACCGCCAGTGTGTTGGGTCGGCTGGTCCAGTAGATCCTGGGGATGTAGTGCTCTTCTTCGAGTCCCGTGTCCAGCCAGACGACCTCGCCGCTCCGTACGTCGGCAACGCCGATCCGCACCGCCGGATTGGCCTCCCCCACCTGCGGTATGGTGATTTCCACGAACTCCGGGTGGCGGCCGCTCCAGTCGGTGATTGTGACGGCCCCGACTTCGCGTTCGTCCGTCTGCCAGAAGGCAATGTGGTTTTCGTCTGGGGACCACTCCCAGGCCTCGGCGATACCGAATTCCTCTTCGTACACCCAATCGAATACAGCGTTGAAGATGGAATCCGACCCACTGGTAGTGAGTCGTGTAGTCCGGTCCGACGCCAGGTCTACGGCGTACAGATCGCCACCCCTCTCGAACCCGATCCACCCCCCGCCGGGAGACAGCTCCGCGCTCCGCACGTCGTCGGCCACCAGGCGCAAATCGCCGTCTTCCAGGTCGTAGAGGTAGTAATCCGATATCCCCGATCGACGGTAGATGGACCGGAAGTCTGCCTGGAACAGAACGTGCCGCGAGTCACTGGCCCACTGGAAGGAGTCGTAGGCGAGCGTGCTCCCGTCCTGCAGACGCAAGGAAGATGCGGTGAAGATCACATCGTCTTCGAGAGTGGCGGGGTCATAGATCCTGACTTCCTCGACCCCGGTGGACGGATTCATGCTGGTGTAGGAAAACCTGTCTCCACCGTCGATCCAGTTTACGCTGGCGGGACCTCCGTTCCCGGCCAGGATTCGCGCGGCCCGAATGGCTCCGAAAACATCTTCAAAGCGCAAACGAGAGTCCGTTTGCCGCGCGGCGGCCTGAACGGATACCGGCGGGGCCTCGCGAACGGTTCTGGGAGCCGGAGGTTGCGCCGGATCGGGTCCTGCCGCGCACGCGGAGAGGATCGCGAAAAGACAGAATGAGACAGCAGTCGCGAAGGTTTTGGATCGCATGGCCAACTCGGTTTATAGAGTGTCGAGAACATCCACCCCGAATTCAGCGAGAGGGGGGAGCAAAAGGCACTCCGCACGATATTCGGGATACGAGCATTGTCAACCAGATGTTGCACGAGTCTATCCGTGTCGTGATAGAGAATAAGGCACCAGGAAGGGCTTCGTGCTCGTGGACCCTTCCACGACGCTCACTGGTAGCTCCGCCAGGACACTCCCCCTTCGCGGGCTTGGATATGTGACCCTTCGGGGCCGCGGTAGGTATTCAATTGGAGAACTGGGGTAACGCCTTGGCGGAATCCTCACCGCGAATCTCGAATCGAACCACAGTGATCATGGAGCATGCGAAAATGCGAAAATCCCTGAGGGCGTCGCGCGTCTTCGCCGCGGTTATCGTAGCTGCAATAGTTTTCGGTGTTACCGGTTGCACAGATGATTATGAGCAGGTACCGGTGCTCTCGCCGATCTACCTCAGTTATGCTGAGCTCCGAACGCCGGTTTTGGCGGACCCCCCCGAAGATATCGGCACCACCGGCAAGATCTACGTCAAAGACAGCTACATCTACATCAACGAGCTGTACGAGGGGATCCACGTCATCGACAACACCAACCCGTCCTCGCCGCAGAGGATTGCCTTCATCCCGATCCCCGGCAACGTCGACATGGCAATTAAGGGCACCACCCTGTACGCCGACAGCTATGTGGACCTCGTAGCCGTAGACATCGCCGACCCGGTGAGTGCCGTCGAGGTCGCACGGATAGAAGACGCCTTTCCGTATATGACCCCGTGGCCCTGGATGATGGACGATTTCGTCGTCAACAGCCGAGTCGACCAGCCCAATGAGAGTTTGGGCGTCGTCGTAGGATGGGAGCAGACGGGATGGGAGCGCGTGAGCACGAACAACGACCTGCTTGATGTATCAGCTCCGAACGCGGGGAGTTTCGAGGCCTCCGGAGGCTCGAACCGCTCAGACGCGACCGGTACCGGCGGATCGATGGCGCGGTTCACCATTATCGAACCCTACTTGTACGCCCTTCACGAATCGTACATCCAACTCGTGCGGATCGACGATCCCGTCAATCCAAGTCTCTGGAGCACGGTCGATGTCGGCTGGGGTATCGAAACGATCTTTCCGTACGGGGATTACCTGTTCATTGGATCCACCACCGGGATGTTCATATACGACAATACCAACCCTGAGAACCCGACGCAGCTCTCCGCGTTCGCACACGTCACCAGCTGCGATCCTGTGGTGGCCCAAGGCGACTATGCCTACGTGACACTGAGGGCGGGAAGCTTCTGCGGGGGAGGCGAGAATCGGCTCGACATCCTCGATATCACCGACCTCACCGATCCACAGATGGTCGAAAGCTACTCGATGCAGGGACCCTTCGGTCTGGGGATCGACGGCTCCACACTGTTCGTGTGCGACGGCGTCGCCGGGCTCAAGGTATACGACGTGACCGACCCCGCGAACATCGACCTGCTCGCATTCGAAACGGGCAACGAGACTTACGATGTCATACTCATTCCGCCGGTGGCAATCGTGGTCGGTCCCGACGGCCTCGACCAGTACGACTATACCGACGTCGCGTCGACCGGGGAACTCGTGCTTCTGAGTCACCTCGACGTGGTGAATCCGCTGACGACGGCGACCTCGATTATGGTTAGCCGGTAGTCGAAGCGCCGGACCGGGCCTGTCCGGGTGACGATTTCGCATGTGGTAGCTCCGCCAGGCCACTCCCCCTTCGCGGCAGCGTTTCTTGGGATTCAAGAAGCCCAACCAACCTCTGCCAGTACCGAATATCCCAGAACTTCCTCGCCGCCGCGGAGGTTGAAGGGAGCACGAAGATGGCTGTGCCCTCAATCATCTCCTCCCGCAATCCGTAACTCGGCGACTCGACGCCGAGGAACACCGAAGCCG
>Ga0180432_10011763_pt1 | contig 10277 bp, 8 predicted proteins | sample SS_ome_10_FD_132414 | JGI IMG/M metagenome (GOLD analysis project Ga0180432, IMG submission 132414) | Hypersaline lake sediment archaeal communities from the Salton Sea, California, USA - SS_1_MS_2 metaG | ecosystem: Environmental > Aquatic > Non-marine Saline and Alkaline > Hypersaline >...
TGACGAGACGTGCCGGCAGCCATCAAGTCACTGGACACCGAGTTGAAAAAAAGCTACATTCGCGTAGTAGCGATCAATGTACGCGCCCATCTAAAAAAGCAAATTCGGCCATGACAGTGCTTTGATTCCCTTTGATTCCCCGTCCCTACTTTTCTCCTATTTTCTCCCGGCATGGTTACTGTATTGTTGAGGAAGTTACTGTATACCAGTAACCATAGCGCCATCCAGCACCGCCAGTGTCACCTTCATATCCCGGTTTTCCTACATATTTTTCTTCCCAAGCACGAGCTTCCGCCTCTATTGAAAACTGGGTTTGCTTCCAATCAGCAGGATTGCCGTGTTCTTGTTTTCTTCTGTCTGGATCATCTGTTAGGCCTACATACCAGCTCATTGTTTTCTCCTATATTATTCTTTCTGCCGAACTTGTTATTCTACCTAAAATCTCCGTTTGCCGGGAATCGGTGTGGGAGAATGGAAAGTAGAATAGCTCGATTTGGTGGCGCCGTCAAGCGTTCGAGTCCAGGTTCTCGCGAAATCCTGCCCGGCGGTCGGCGTCGTGTCGCGGTGGCAGCCCCAGTCTCCAAACCGACCGGATTCGTACGAGGGAGGCCTGCCGCTGCACCCCAAAAGGGTCCGCGGCGAGTAGGTTTCCACCCGCGGGTCGGGGTCGGTGACGAGGGGGTTTTGTGCCCAAAGGGGTAAGTGGCGCACCCCTTTCGCCGAAACCCTACTCGTGGCGCACCCCCTTGGCGGTCTCCGCACATAAGTGAACGCTAGTATATTATATTTCGCCGCCCGTGTCAAGGGCTTTTTTAGGCCACCCCGGAAAGTCGCGCCGCAAGCCCTGCTTTGCCAACAACTTGCGCCGCCGAAAAAATCCCCGCCGTCAAGCCCGCCTTGCAAAGAAATTCCCGAAAAATCGTCGACCGGCCAAAAAACGCGGCCGGCGCACGATCCAGCGAATTGCCTTTGCTACCCCGGGGGACGCCGAACAAAGAAGAAATCCGGCCGCAGAAATAGAGCATCGACAGGGAAGGCTTGCGGGTTCCGCTCGCTGCCGGTTGTGAGTTGTTTTCTCAATCATTGACTTGCCGTTGAGGACGGTCTATCATCCGGAAGGAGAGACCAACGACGCAACAAGGAAATCGACCTCTATGAAACACGTCCTGTGCAAATCGCTTCTGGCGGCGGTCCTGATAACGGCCGGAGGTTGCCGCGGCGGTGACGCCGACAAGAAAGCCGTCCCCCCCGAGCCGAAGGGCGAACCCGCCACGTCCGGTGCGAACGCCGCCGCGGAGACGCCGGCAGCCGATCCGCCCGCCGAAAACAGCGCCGCGAAGCTGGAGAAGCTGGGCGTCCGGTTGGAACGCGACTACCAGGGTGTGGTCCGAGAGGCGGTGGCGGTCGGGCTGAAGATCACCGATGCGGAGCTAAAACACCTTTCCGGGCTGAGGGAGCTGGAGTCGCTGGAGATCGGCAACTGCCCGATCACCGACGCCGGCCTGGCCAGGCTCGACGGCCTCACCAGCCTGCAAACCCTGTACCTGCACGACGTTCCCGTTACGGACGCCGGCCTGGCGCACCTTCAAGGACTGACGCAACTGACGGTGCTCACGATGCAAAACACGGAAATCACCGGCACGGGACTGATCCACCTGAAGCCGCTGGCCGACCTGGAGGTGCTCAACCTCAGCCGGAATCCCGTCGGCGACGACGCCTTGAAGAACATCGAGGGACTGGCTAAACTCAACACCCTGGGTCTGGAGAACACCGAGGTCACCGACGCCGGCCTGATACACTTCAAGACGCTTACGAAGCTCCGCGTCTTGAACCTCAACGGTTGTGCAATTACCGACCCCGGCCTGACGAACCTCCCGGGCCTGAGCGAGCTCAGGATGCTCCACGTCAAGGACACGAAGGTCACCAAGGACGCCGTGAAGAAGTTGCGCAAGAAGATGAAGGGACTGGCGGTGTACTACTGAGCGGCGCCAAGACAACAATCACACCCTCCATGGATACCCGGCAAGTCTTTTAATATCGAGGAGAATACTCCATGTGCCGCATTCTTCCGCTTGTGTCGGTCTTGCTGAGTTTTGCGACGGTTCTGCCTTGCGGTCTGCCGGCCGCCGAGAGCGAGACGCCGAACGTGGTCTACGTATCGACGCCCCATGACGTGGTGGCCAGGATGCTCCAGATGGCGAAGGTCACCAAGGACGACGTGGTTTACGACCTGGGTTGCGGCGACGGCCGGATCGTGGTCACCGCGGCCAAGAAGTACGGCTGCAAGGCCGTCGGCTACGACATCAAGCAGGAACGGGTGGAGGAGTCGCTGCGGAACGTGAAAAAGGCCCGCGTCGAAAAACTGGTTTCAATCCAGCGGAAGAACATCTTCAAGCTGGACCTGAGTCCGGCCAGCGTAGTAACGCTTTACCTGCTTCCCGAGCTGAACGTGGAGCTGATCCCGCAGTTGGCGAAGCTCAAGCCCGGCTCGCGGGTTGTCTCGCACGACTTCGACATGCAGGGCATCACGCCGGACAAGGTGGTCACCTTGCGTTCGAAAGAGGACAACGTGGAGCACACCATCTACCTTTGGACCACGCCGCTGAAGAAGGCGAAGCCGAGCAAAGATCTTCTCGACATGGCCGTGCCCTTCCCCCCGCTGCCGGCGGAACCCGTCCCAAACGGCAGTCCCTGATCCAAGAGTCTCGAACGACGGTCCGCCCCGCAGACGGATCACCTGGGCAGCAACTCCGGCGAGACCTTCGCCGAGTTCATCTCGCGCGGCAAGGCCCGGACGTTTCCCTCCCGGTCGCAGAAATAGAGCATCGACAGGGAGGGCTTGCGGCCGTGGCCGTCGGCCCAGAGGGCGAAGAAGTCGGGGTGGGCATTGACGGGGCGCCGGGCGTAGGTGTGGTTCCGCTCGCTGCCGGTCGTGAGTTGCTTTGTCTTCTTCCAGGTTTTGCCCTGGTCTTTGCTGGTCCACAGGGCCATCTCGCCGCCGGGGTTGTAGGGCTGCGGGCCGGTCTCGGTCGGGCCGACGATCCGCCACGTGCCGCCGTCGTCGATCCACAACGAGCCCATGTCGTAGTTGTTGTCGGAGGTTGTCACCGGGCGGATTTCCCACTTCTTGTTCATGTGATCCCAGCGGGCAGTGGTCCAGGTGCGCGGGTCGTTCCTCGGGCCGGACTGGTAGCCCTTGCTGGTGATGTAGAGGATGACCGGCCGGTCGTCTTTGTCGTAGCGGATGTCTTTCAAGTAGACGAGGAGACCTTCCGACAGGTAGTCGTGGACCAACGCGGCGTTGTCGGGTTTCTTCAGCGGCAGGCTAAGCGGCTTGCCGTCGACGGTCTGCCACGAGCGGCCGAAGTCGGGCGTTTGGACGTAGTAGAGGTTGGTTCGCCAGTTGAGCCCCTTGGGATTCGGGTGGTAGTTGAAGGCGGCCCCCGCCCGGCGTCGGCCGGCGGCGCTGATCTGGTAGTGCCCCTTGCCGATGGCGGCCAGCCGCTGCCACTGGCTCCACCGGACGCCGTCGGGGCTCGTCATGCAGCAGATCGTCCGTGCAACCGGGTAGTTATAGCGTGTGAAGAAGGCGATGAACCCCCGGCCGGGCACGTGCCACGGCTGCATGTACGAGAAGTTGGTGATCGGCACCCGCCGGTCGCCTTCGAGGCGCGTGGCCTTGACCAGCTCGAACTCGTCGATGCCGTACGGCCGCTTGCTTCGGTGGATGTACGACGGCCGGCTGGTGCCGTGGGAGGTCGAGAAGATCCAGATATGGCCTTTGCCGTCTACCGAGATCACCGGGTTGTCGTGGGCGTCGCTGGTTTTCTTGTCGAGCAGGATCGTCGGCCGCGGCACGGTCTTCGTCTTGTGGTCGAAGCAGGAGACCATGTGCAAAAGCCGGCGATTGCTGTCTTTGGTCGTCCCGCCGAAGCAAAAGAAGGTCTTGCCGGCTTCCTTGCAATAGACGGCAAAGGGCTTGTGCTTTGCGCAGTAGGTGCCCAGCCCGCCGCTGTACTTGTAGACATATTCGTCGCCCGAGGGCTGGTTCATGTACCAGATGCCGCGGTATCCGTCGTCTTTGCGGTTGAGCGCCGGCGGGGAAGCTGCGGGTTCGGCGGCGTCGAGGGACGCAGCCAGAACGAATACCGGCAGAATGGCGTACGGAACGATCGAGACTTTCATGGTGCGGTTACGTTGCCATCACAAGATACCATCACAGAATCCGGCTATTTCGCAAAGGCGGACGTATGAACGCGGCCGCCGGACGGGGCCGCCTCGGGCGCCGCAAAGGGATCCTCTGCTGCGGGAGCAGCACAGGCATCCGCCTCGACGCCGGCGTCGTCACAACAGGCGGCGGCGCCCCCGTATGCGGAAAAACTCACAACCTCCTCGGTTTCGCGGGTCGTCACAACCAGCCCGTGCGAATCGGTTTGCTTCTCGACGTTGGCTTGCAGCGCCTCGTCGAGGAACTCCTTGGCGTCCTCCAGCGAGCAGACTTTCTCGGCCTCTTCGGCCGAGGCCGCGTTGGCGGCGTTGGCAGCGTCCAAGGCATAGCTCTTCAGCAGCTTCGGCCAGAGCTTGCGGAACAGGGGCGTGGATTGGAAGACATCGGCGGCGAGCACCTTGCCGTTGACCGCGACAATCACACCGACGACCTGCTTCTGCTCGGCCAGGGGCCGGCAAGTGTCAATGAACTTGTCCAGCTTCTCGACGGCATCTTTGTCGGCGTAGTTGAACGTGAAGGCACTGGTCGCATTCTGGACGCCGGCAGCGGCGTTGGCGGCCTCGACGTCGTTCCAGACGGCATACTGCCCTTTGCCCGACTGAACCGTGTACCGGCTGTACTGGTTGAGGCTTCCGGCGCCGGCGACGAATTTGCCGGCATTGGCTTCTGCGGCAAGTTTCTCGACGGTTTCCTCGTCCATGTCCGCACTCATCAGACACGCCAGCATGGGCGCTTGTGTGCTCGGGGCCCGGCCCTGCCAGCGGCCCTGCTCGACGCAGTAGACGTTGACGGGCACCGGTTTCTTGTCGGCCATGACAATCGTTTCGTCGGCAATGACGCGATCCTGCTTGCCGCCGTAGATGATCTCGCCGGGCATAAGGTACAGCGGCCTGTCGGACCGGTTCAGCACCATGATCCGGTTGACATCCCCGTCGACTTCCTGCGCGGCCGGCTGTTGCCCTGGAACGGCAAAGGGGTCCTCCGCCGGCAACTCGACAATTTGTTGCGGGTCTTCCGGCTCCGGCGGCTCGGCGACAGGGTCTTCCGGGGCGGCCTCGTCCGGTGAATCGGCAACTTGCTGCGGTTCTTCCGGTTCGGCCGCGTCCGGTGCGTCCGGCGGGTTTGCTTCAATGTCGGCGCCAACTTCATAGACTTCGATGGTTTTCGCTTTCAGTCCCTCGTCCAGCGTGATGTACAGGTCTTCGTTCACCGGCACTTTCGACGAGACGGGAAAGATCATGAGGTTCTCGTGACGGATCGGCGTGCCAATGACAAGATCGTCCAATTCCGCCGGAGCTGCCTCGCCCGAACGATCTTCTTCTCGTGCTTGTTCGACGGTCGCCGGCGGCGCCTGTTCCTTCTTAGCCGGCTGGGAACCGCTCTTGCCGGCTGGTCGACTGCAACCGCCGGCCGCCAGACAGACGACAAATGAGAGTATGAAAAGGCGTTGCACGGAACTGCTCCTTCTGTGGGGTTGACAAAGAGGTTTCGCGTTCGGAAAGACAATCTGAGAAAAACGGAGCACCTTGTACTACGAACGGCCGCTTGCAATGGTTCGTCTGCAGAGCGGCTCATTATTCCCGGTGTCCGTATTCCCGGTGTCCGTATGGCGTTCTCTACTTCCCTCTTCCCTCTCGCTACGATTCCTCCACGTAGTCGAGATAGTCATTGTAGTCGTCGAAATCTTCTTCTTCGAGAAGTTGCTTCTTGCTGCGATCGGTGGAGAGGACCTGTCGCAGCAAGGCGGAGAAATCGTCGTAGGAGTGCTCGGAGGGCGATCCGGGGCAGTACTGGTAGACGGCCTGCTGGATCTTCTCGGCCAGCGACAACAACGTGGAGGAGACCGTGCCGTAATCACCCCGGTTGATGACCAGACCACGTCGGCCGCCGGCGTCCGTCTGGCGCGAGAATGCCCGGCTGGCGACCGCCAGGAACGTTACCGGGGAGTCGAGTTTGTGGAGCGTGAGCATGCGCATCGCGAACTCCTGGCGCGGGTCGTCGGCGTCGTCGAGGTTCCCGTTGCCGATCAGGTGCAAGCCTGGGGTAAGCGGGATTGCCTTGATTTCATCGCCGCCATAGATCACCCAAGCCGAGGCAGGGTCGGCACAAATGTAGTTCGCCCCCGCGTAAGCCCCCGTTTCCAACTCCCGAAGTGCGTGTTGGTAGGCCTGTTTCGCAGTGTGCGCTTCGAGCAACTCGCGGCAGAGGAGTCCTCGAGATCGCGGGTTGACCGGCACCCCCCGCTTCTTGCGGTTGGCAACGGCGGCAAACAACCCATGCTGATTCACGCCAAGCCAAGTTCCCCCTCCCTGTTGGTCGATTCCACAGACCACTCTCGGCGAACCGGACTGTATCTTGGGAACTTGGGTGGGTCGGTCAAAACGCTCTTCGCGGTTGGCGGCTACCAGAATCGGTGCGTTTTGGGCCGTCTGATAAAGGATCGCCATCATACACATAGGCATTGCGATCGGGCGAGTACCGTGCCCCCTTCGAAAACGACTCCGACTCGTCCGAAATCCCTCCATCGGCTAGAGTCTACTCTGATCCAATTCGGTCAGTTTAGCGAGGAATAGTCGCCGCATACATCCCCCTGGAGAGCTAATTCGCGCGACAATTCTGAAATATCCGCTGGTCTTTCGCCGATGGATAAGGGGGCTACGACCGACGGAAAGGGCTCATTGGGGAACGTGGCATCTCCCCCTTTTGGCAACGGGGCTTGAGAACCCGCCGGGAAAAACATACCTTGGAGATTCTCACGTTGAAATGTCGAGAGAATTTGATGCCCGGCCATGATGAAAAGGAACCGCAACGTATCTGAAACGGGCAAGGCGGCTAGTCATCGGACGTCGGTTTCCCGTGGGAAGGAGCTTCGCGACCGAGAAGACGCTCCTCTTTCCTCCCCACCCCAAACGGGGGCCAAGGGGTCGCCGAGCACGGTCTCCCGAACCGGCCGGTTGATGGGAGGCCGGATCATCGGCATCGGGAGCAGCGTTCCGGCGAAAGTGGTCCGCAACGAGGACCTCGCCGAATTGGGGTATGATGCCGACTGGATTATCCAGCGGTCGGGCATTCTCGAGCGCCGTTATTGCGAAGCGGGGGAGGCCACAGGCGATCTCGCGACGGAGGCTGCTCAACGCTGCATCGAGAACGCAGGCGTCGATCCCGGGGATATCGATCTGTTATTGCTGGGGACGTATACGCCCGACATGCTGTTGCCATCGACCGCCTGTCTGGTCCAAGACCGGCTCGGTCTGTGCGCCCCGGCCATAGACCTACACGCGGCCTGCGCCAGCTTCACTTACGCGCTGGTGATAGCCATGCAGTTCGTCGCCACCGGTTGCAGCCGGCTGGTGTTGGTGATCGGGGCAGACTGTAATTCCCGGATGTCGGATCCGGCCGATAAGCACACGTATCCGCTGTTTGGCGATGCGGGTGGTGCGGTGCTGGTTGCGCCGGGCAGCGGGGATCAAGGCCTGCTCTCGTATGCCGCCGGGTCGGATGGATCGGGAGCCGAACTGTTGTACCGTCCGATGGGAGGAACGTTATTGCCGTTCACCGAAGCCGTCGAGGGCGATCTCCGGCATTTCATGAAGATGGAAGGCCGACCGATCTTCAAATGGGCCGTCCGATTGCTGCGAGACAACGTTGCCGAAACTCTCGAGGTTGCCGAGATGACAACGGATGACGTCGACCTGTTCATCTTCCATCAAGCCAATATCCGGATCATCAATTCCGCCGTGGAGGACCTCGGCATTGATCCCGCGAAGGTCTTCAACAATCTTGATCGCTACGGGAACACTTCATCGGGCAGCATCCCCCTGGCCCTGGACGAAGCCTACCAACAGGGCCTCGTGAAGCCGGGGCGGGTGATCCTCTTCAGCGGTTTTGGGGCCGGGTTGGCCTGGGCAACGACCCTGATGCGGTGGTAGGCGCCGTGCCCTGGAAACCCTTTACGGCCACCCCGCAACCTGATACCATTCAATATCCACCTCAATTGATAGGTGGCAGCAACTTGGACGCTTCTCCCCGCGCATAGGGGGGAAGGATAGATGGCATGATCTGTACCTTCTCCACAACCGGAGAGCGGGGATCCAGGTTGCAGTCCTACGAAGGAGTTTGCGATGCCTAATTCTGCCGGGTCGGATATCGCTTCCAAATCACCGCGTGTCAACTCGAACTCCGCAGCCCTGAACTACGCCTTCGCCGACATTACCGACGACGAGCTGAAACGCCTCGAAGGGGCGAACGGCCTCGAAAAGCTGGGACTCTTCCACACGTCAATCACCGATACGGGCGTGTCCTACCTGAAGGAACTGAAGAACCTGAAAGTTCTCGACCTGGGCTTCACCAACATCACGGACGAGGGGCTGGCGCATCTGAAGGGGCTCGTCAACCTCCGGCTGCTGGTCCTGAACTCGACACGAATTACGACTGCCGGGCTCAGCCACCTGAAAGGTTTGCTCTGTCTCGAGGGGTTGGACCTCGCCTTTACGCGCATCGATGACGAAGCCCTGGAACTTCTGTCAAGGTTGCAGCGGCTACGATTGCTGGTATTGAACCGTGCGCAAATGAGCCCCGCCGGCCTCATGGTCCTCGGCCACACACAGATCACCGACAACGGGCTGTGGCGTCTTAGAGTGTTGCGCAACCTTGAAGCCCTGGACCTCGCCCACACCCGAATCACGGATGCCGGGTTGGCGTATTTGAAACAGTTGTCCGAACTCAAAATCCTTGACGTGTCGTTCACGCAAGTCACGGCCGCGGGAGTGATGCACCTGAAGGGACTAACCAAGCTGCGAATGCTGTTGCTGAACCACACGCCGATCGACGAGGTTGGGCTGATGCACCTGAGCGAAAGTGCGACGAACCTCGAAGGCCTGGCTTTGGCCTCGACGCAAATTACCGGCGCCGGGTTGGCGCAGTTGAAGAATCTGACCAAGCTCCGAACGCTGTTCCTCGACCACAGCCAGGTCACAGACGCCAGTCTGGCGCATTTGAAGAGCCTGCCCGATCTCGAATGTCTGAACCTGGCCTTCACGCAACTCACCGACGCGGGGCTGCCCTACTTGAGTGAGCTGGCAAGCCTCAAAAAGCTCAATCTAAGAGGAACCGAAGTCTCTAACGCCGGAGTCTCAACCTTGGAAAAACTGGACAGGCTCCATAAGTTAGACATTTCCTACACGCAGGTTAGCGAGCAAGAGGCACAGGCACTCCAACAAGCCTTGCCCGCCTGCGACATCGCCTATTGAATCCAAGCTTGTCCGGACGGGCGTCTTGCAAAAATCCGCCTGAGGTGCAATAATCGACCGTATGATCATTCCCCAATACACGATCCGCTGGATGCTCGGTCTGACGGCCGTTTGTGCCGTGATCTTCTCGATTTTCGCGGCGGCCATGCGCGGAAACGGACCGGCACTGGGAATATCGTTTGCCATCGTGAGTCTGGTCGTCGTGTTTCTGGTTCACGCCGGCGTTTTCGGGGCGGTCTGGTTGTTCTCGGTAATCACGGGACCGTTCCGTCAAACGGCGACTCGATCGCCGTTCGCGGTGCAATCCACCGCGGGAGAACCGGAAGAGAGCAAACCGGTGGACGATAAGGACGTTCCCGCATCTCCAATGATCCTGGACTAGCAGCTTGAAGAAAAATATTAGAGTGCAGACTTGCACGGCACACACCGGCCCGGCCCGGCCCGGCCCGTGGTGCTGCCGCGTTGCCGCTGTCGGACTCGTCGTGTGCGCGTGCCTGGCCGGTTGGTGCAATATCGGCAAGGCGATGACCGGTCAACTGCACAAGTTCCGAGGGAACGGGCTTGCGTTGACTGCCGACGTTCGTTGGCCGGAGGGGTCGGGCTATCTGCCCGTCCGGATCAACGTGACTCCGCTGGCCCCCGTCACGGCCGACCGCACACTCCGCGTGGAGTTCCTGTGTTTTGATTCCCTTGGAACTGGAATTCTCCGTGGTTTGAATTAGCATCGAACCTAGCCAAGGAGATTTTCATGAGCAAGAAACGCCATTACCCCGCCGCGGAAGAGAAGGCTCTAATCCTCA
>Ga0180432_10011764_pt1 | contig 10276 bp, 6 predicted proteins | sample SS_ome_10_FD_132414 | JGI IMG/M metagenome (GOLD analysis project Ga0180432, IMG submission 132414) | Hypersaline lake sediment archaeal communities from the Salton Sea, California, USA - SS_1_MS_2 metaG | ecosystem: Environmental > Aquatic > Non-marine Saline and Alkaline > Hypersaline >...
TGAAAAGCCTGGACGACACGCACTGCGAGCAGATCATCAAGTATTATGCCCACTGGGGCTACCAGACCTTCTACACGCTTTTCCGGCTGTTGACCATTCTAGGTGTGAACGCCCGCAAGTACGGCGCCGACGACATCTTCCGCTCCCTGAACCGGGCGTTCGCGGAATCGATCAAAGGATCGGCCGACGAGATCCGGCGGTTCTCCACGGTCTTCGTGCACTACCCGGATCTGGTCTACCGGTATCTCGTGATCGCCGACGAAGAGACCCTCGCCTTCTTGCACGAGAAGCTCTCCGGAGACGTGTGGGACTCGCAGGTCGCCGCTTGGAGGGAGTCGCTCTGCCGCCTTTGCGAGATCATCCGAAAGGCGAGCCGCTACTTCCGCCGCGTCATCGATCGCGTATGCGACCGGCACCCCGACTATCTTCTCTACTTCGGAGATTTGGGCAGGCTCGATCAAACCGCCAAGGGCATCTTGGCCGACCTGATCCGCGTTCCTTCCTACGACGCCCAGAAGGAGATGCTCGGGTCGTACTACGACGTGCAGTATCTGCGCATCGGCCTCGCAACCTTGCAAGGACAGCCGGTGGGACAGCTGGATATGGAGTTCACCGAAGTGGCCGACCACTTCCTGGAACTTCTATACGACATCTGCAAGGCCGAGGTGGACGCCGAGGAGGGACGCCGGATCCTGACGCACGACCTCCTAGCGATCTTCGTCGCCGGCGGACACGCGCGCGAGCGCGCCCACCAGGACGACTACGATCTGGTCGTTCTTCTGAACTCGGATTCGCAGGAGATCTTCGACTACTCGAACCGGATCGTCGCCAAGCTGAACCGCGAGATCAGCCGCCGGGGCATCATGCCCCAATACCGGCTCGCCGATCGCTTCGGCGGATTCGTAACGCGCTTCTCCGAGCTCGAAACGTTCCTGCAGAACCCCGATGACGAGAGTTATGTGGAGATGTCCCAGCTGATCGGCGCGCGGCTCATCGTGGGAAGCAGCCGATTGGAGAAAGAGTTCATCGAACGGATCATCCGGAAGGGGATCTACTCCCGGAAAAGTCTCTACACCCACGCGCTGATCGGGGAAATCCAGTCGCGCCACACCTACGCGTCTACTCGCGGCGATGGAGCGGAGTTCAACATCAAGGAAGGGCGCGGCGGACTGCGCGACCTCGAGATGGGGATGCTGATTTGGAAAACGCTCTACGAATTGCGCGAGCCGATCGGCGGGCGATTCTGGGACAGGCTGGCCGAGCACAATCCGAGACAGCGGTGGGAATTCATGGAACTGAAGGAATCGTATCGTTTCCTGAACCGCTTGCGTGATATCTACCGTCTCTCCGTCGCCCCGCTGAACCGGCTCGACCCGAGCCAGTTCGGCCGGCCCGCCGAGCTGCTCGGATACCGAGACGGCGTCGGCGAGCGGGCGGGGGCGAAGCTACTGGAGGACTTCCGGAAGCACACCTCCCGTGTCGCGACCAGCCTGGAGAAGCTCCTCGAGTCCCTTTCGAAAACCTAGTCCGAGTTCGACAGGCGACCGCCGGTCACCCGCGCCGAAGAAGAAGCAGGCCGAAGAGAGAGAGTGCGGAGAGCCAGAGCATCGCCGCGTCCAAGCCGAGAAGAGGAAGAAGAAAGAGGCTTCCCACCACGGCGCCCGCGCTTCCCCCGAGAAGATCCGCCGCGTAGAGGGACGGGCCGCTCCCGGCGGCCTTCTCCGTGGCATAGCAGTAGACGGCGCCTACCGAAGCGGCGACGACGAGGAGCCAGAGAGAAGAGACCGCAGCGCTTCCCACGCCGGACCAGCGGAACAGAGCGATCGAAAGCCCGCTCACCGCGACTAACGAGGCGGCGAGGAGGGCGCCCCCACCGCGCATGCGCGCCGCCGCCCGCCCGGGCAACGGAGAGAGGCCGAGACCGGCCATGAAGCCCGCCAGAATCAAACCGATGTCGCGATAGAGGACGCCGCTGGCGGTCTGAAAGCGAAGCAGCACGGCGAACTCTACTACGATTCCCACCATACCGGCGAGCGCGACGAGCAGGAAGAGGGGCGCACGGCGCCAGCGCCGGCTGCCGAGAAAGAGCACTCCCACCGCCGGCAGAGCCCACCAGAGAAAGCGCCCACCTCCGACGCTTACCTCGCCGAGGGATCGGTAGAATCGCGAGAGCCAGAGGAAGACGGTGAAGGAGTAGCAGATCGGCCTGCCGTCGGTGTTGACGGGCGCCCCACTCCCTTCGAGGAGCTCCTCCACTTCCCGGAAGCGGTCGTTCGTGTACAGGTATTCGATGTAGAAGGGCGTCACCAGACGGCCCTCCAGGCCCCGCTCTTGGTAGCGACGCCCGAGAAGGTCGGGATCGCGCGGCAGGTTCTCTTTCGACGCGAGGAAGATGTTCTTCGTCCCGGGCAGGACGACCGCGTCGGAGAAGACCGAAGTGAGAGCGCGGTAGATACTCCCGTTTCTCCGAATCAGTTGAGAGGTCCAGTATTGTTCCGACGAGGCCAGTCGGAAGCCGAGCACACCGCCCACCACCAACTTCTCCCGGCACTCGGTGAAGAACTCCATCGTGTAGTATCGGTTCGCTCCTCCCGAGACGGGCTCCGGCATTTCCACGATCACCGCGTCGTACGTCTCTTCGGCCCTCCGCAGGAACTCGCGGCCGTCCCCGACGACGATGCGCGTCTCGGGGGCGTCCAGGAAGCGACTTAGCGTCGCGGGCAAATGCCTTCTCGCGAGATCCAGAACCGTCTCGTCGATCTCCACGTAGGTCACATGGTCGAGGTGGTGCCGGAGCGCCTCCCGCACGCTTCCCGCCACTCCTCCCCCCAACACCAAAACCCTGCGCGGATCGGGATGCTGGAGAAGCGTGAGATGCACGATCTCCTCCGGGTCGGTGCTCTCCGTCTCGAAGGCGAGCGCTCCGTTCTCGAAGAAGGCGATCGGATCACCCCACCGGGTCAATGTCACCCGCCCGTAGGGAGAGTCCCGGCTCTCGAGCAGGGCGGGAAAGTGCCACCGGAGCGTGGCTCTGTCGATTCCCGATCCGAGGAAGAGCAGAAGGAACAGCGAGAGAAGCCCGAGAACCGCCCCGGGAATGCGGCAGCCCCACCGGCGCCCCCCCACCCACGCGGCGAAGCCGAAAGAGAGGGCCGATGCGAGAAGGGCCGTGGAGATCGCGGGCAAGCGCCCGGCCAGGAGGAAGGTCGCCGCTATGCCGCCCGCCACGCCACCGAGTGATTCGATGCCGTACGCCGCCGCGAAGCTTCCCCCCCTCCGGACACGCAGCCGTGCGGCGCGCACGAAGAGATAGCCGATCAGGAGGCCGACCGGTGCGAGGACCAGGAGGATGGCGGCCACCTGCTGCTCGAAGGGAAGATACGCCCCGGGAGTGGAGCGAAAGAGCAGGCGCGCCGCCCGCGCGAGCAAGACCGATCCAGGAAGGGCCGCCCCGAGGAGGAAGCCTCCTCGGCAGAGGGACATTGCCCCCCGGTCGTCCCCCCTCCGTCCGAGAAGCGCCCCCACTCCGGTCCACACCATCCAGAACGAGATGGCGAGCAGGTAGACCAGCTCGCTGCCGAAGAGGGCGACCACAAGCTCGCGCAGGAGGGCGACTTGCCCCAAGATCGAGACAAAACCTACGAAGAAAAGGAAGAGAGACATGCGCCTCCCCCGGCCGGTTCCCCGCCGGTGGATCGGAGGCTACTCGCTTTCGTGGAAGACCTCCGCTTGAAACGTGAACAGATCCGCGCTTCTCCAGCAATCTCCTCCGAGGCCGGCCTTGGCGCACAGATGGGTCAACGTCTCCTCCCGATCCCACCCCTGCTCCGGTGCGACTTGGGGAAGGTAGACGGCCGAGCGACCGCGGCTTCGGAGGACCACTCCGTCCCGGCCGATGACGATTTCCCCGGGGCCGCCGATCGCCCGGTACGGGGTAAGCACGGAGACCTCGATCGAGACGTCCGGCCACTCCTCCTCCGTGAGAGGTTCGAAGCGCCGGTCGTTGAAGGCGGCTTGCATCGCCATCGCCGCGACCACTTCGCATAGGGGCCGATCCTCGGCCATATGGCCGATGCATCCCCGAAGGCGGCCGTTTGCGTTCAGCGTAACGAAGGCACCCCTCTTCGCGTAGAGCGCCGGATCGTCCGGCCGGGGAAGAGGCGCCGTTCCCGTGGCAAGGTACTGGTCGATGGTGCGGCGGGCTAGACCGAGGAGGTATTCCCGCTGCGACGAAGTCAGCGACCCCTCGAGGGGAGCGGCGCATCGGTCGTTCAGACCGGAAAGATCCGCCTCTCCGCCGCCGCGGCAGAAGGCGACCGCGCCGTACCCCACACACCGGTCCCAATCGCCCAAGGGCGTCTCCCCCGAATTGGCGTAGGAGAGAGCCACCGCGCGGCGGGCGCCCAGCTCCCTCGCCGCCGCCATCGCCACCAGTATCGGGCCCTCCCCGCAGGCGCAGGTGGAAAGCCCGGAGGCGCCGCGGGCCATCTCCTCGCGAACGGTTCGTTTCACCTCCGCCGCGTCCATCGTCGCCACCGCCCGAAGGTAGCGGAGATCCGTCTTCATCGCCTCGTCGTGCGGCGGGTAGTGGGAGAGATCGGAACTCGCCACGATCAGCACGTCCTTCCCCTCCACCGCCTCGGCGATCGCCTCTCCCAACCGCTGGCAGATATCCGGATCCGACGAGCCGACCACCATGGGCACGATCTTCGCATCGGGGAAGAGCACCTGAACGAACGGGACCTCTACCTCCACCGAGTGCTCCCGTTCGTGGGTATCCCGGCGGAACGGGAAGAGATGCTCCTTCGTGCGGAGCGCCGCCGCCACATCCTCGTCCACAGGAGCGAGCCCGAGGGGAGTCTCGTACGCGCCGCCGTACCAGAGAGAGGCCCCGCGGAAGGGGCGCGAAGTATGGTTCGTGCCGAGGATGACCACCGTGGAGATCGCTTTCCCCTCGGCCTGGCGGAATCCGTCCGCGGCGATTTGGCCGGAGTAAACATACCCGGCGTGGGGAACGACGATCGCCACGACGCCCGGGGCCTGCGGAGAAACCGCTCCCTCCATGTAGCGGAGCACCGCTTCGCGCAGCCGATCCGGATCGGCGGGGTAGAAGCTCCCCGCCACCGAGGCGCTTCGCGTTCCGGGAGCGGAACCGGTGCACGCCGGCGGGCCAGCCAGAAGCAGAAGGAGGACCGGGAAGAGCAGCGCGGGCCTACGACCAAACACCGGCAATAGCGGTCTCACAGGAAAGGCACCTCCCTTTCTCCAATCGAACCTTCTCCACCTGGAAGCCGTTCCGTCGGATCACGATCTCCCCACAGCCGGGGCAGTACGTGTGGTTGCCGGGATGGCCCGGCACGTTGCCCACGTAGGGATAGTGAAGCCCTTCGGCGAAGGCGATCTCCCGGGCCCGTTCGAGGGTCGCGATGGGCGTGGGCGGAAGGTTGAGGAGACGATAGTCCGGATGAAAACGGGTGAAATGCACGGGAACGTCGGGGCCGACCTCGGCGGCCACCCATCGCGCCAACCCGCGCAGGTCTTTTTCGGAATCGTTCAGCGTAGGGACGACCAGATTGACGATTTCCAGGTGCACGCCCCGCTCCGCCACCCGCCGGATGTTCCTGAGAACCGGTTTCAGATCGGCATGGCAAACATCCCGATAGAACTTCTCGCTGTACCCCTTCAAGTCGATCTTGATGGCGTCGAGCACATCGCACATCTCTTCCAAGGGCGCCTCGTTCATGAAGCCGCAGCTGACCAGAACGTGCCGGAGCCCCCTTTCCTTCCCCATGCGGGCGATATCGGAGATGTACTCCAAGAAGACCGTCGGCTCGTTGTAGGTGAACGCGACGATGGGGACATCCCTGCGCTCGGCGGAGCGGACGATCCGCTCCGGCCCGACATACTCGCCGCGCAGGTCCTCCGGCGACGCCTGGGAGAGCTCCCAATTCTGGCAGAACTGGCAGCGAAGGGGGCAGCCCGCCGTGCCGATCGAGTACGCTTCCCTCCCCGGCAGGAAGTGATAGAACGGCTTCTTTTCGATCGGGTCGATGTGGACCGCCGCCGGCCGGCCGTAGACGAGGCTGCGGAGCTCGCCGTCCACGTTCTCCCGGACGCCGCAGCGCCCCCTCTTCCCCACCGGAACGGCGCACTCGTGGGAGCATAGAACGCACCGCACGATTCCCGGCGCGTGGTCGAACGGCTCGCCCACATCCACGCTCCCCTCGCCGTGGCAGAGAGAGCAGTCGCCCGCCGCGGTGGCGAGGGAATACCAGTACCGGCCCGCCGGGGCCGCTTCGGCGATCGCGCGGGTGCCCGCGGCGAGAGCCTCCGGGGAGCCACCCCCAATCCGGCCGAGCCACGCGGGCAGGCCGGCCGACGAAAGGGCGAGGAGCCCGCCGCCTGCGGCGCCCAGCTTCGCCGCCCGCACCAGGAAGTCGCGCCGAGTCATATCTTTGGAAACCATTCGATCGATCTCCGCGGGGGCCTTGGGTCGGGACCGATCTCATTGTGGCACACTTGCCGGGGTGCCGCAACGGCCGCTCGGGCCTTGCGCGACCGGGCCGGGCACCCTACGATGGAAGTGGGCGGACGAAAGGGTCTCGAGGAGGTGTTCTTTTGACGCGTTTCGAGGACGATCACTACTGCTTCGCCTGTGGCAAGGAGAATCCCGCCGGCCTACAGGTGCGGGTCGACCGGGATGACGGGCGCTGCCGCCTCCTTTGGAACCCGAAACGGGAGTTCCAAGGATTTCGCGAGATCCTTCATGGAGGAATCATCTCGACGCTCCTCGACGAGGCGATGGCCCACGCCGTGCTGAGCGTCCGCGGCGGGACCGCCACGGCGGAGATCCGTGTGGTCTTCGAGAAGCCCGTGAACACGGCGGAGGAGATTACCGTGGAGGCGCGGGTGGAGGAGGAGAAGCGGCGCCTTCTCCGAGCCTCCGCCGAGCTTCTCCAGGGGGGGGCGCGAAAGGCCTCCGCCCGGGGCACCTTCGTCCAGGTCGCCCGCCCCCACCCAGCGAAGAGTCCGAAGGCGCCGTAATTCCCTTGGACGCCTCTGGCTACCGCCGGATATAATGAAGACGCGCAAGCGAGACCCGGGGGCCGGGCGGGTGGGTCCTTGTCCACCCGGATCCGGACCCGGCGATGAACGGTTCGAACGGCAACCCCCGAGGGGGAGGCGGAAGAGAGTCGACCAGGCTTCCCGGCGACCGCCGATCCGAGAGGGATCCGAGCACTGGTGGGAGGAAGGTAATGGCAACGACGGTAAGGCGAATCGACTACTTTCATGCGACCGTGAAGGATAAGCCGGGAGAGGCGTTCGCGGTCTTGAGCCGCTTGGAGGACGAGGGGGTCAACCTGCTCGCTTTTAGCGCCGTTCCCTGCGGCCTCGGACACACCCAGGTCGTTCTTTTCCCGGAGAACACCGATTCCTTGGCAAGGGCCGCCTCCAAAGCGGACATGGTTCTGATCGGCCCGCAGAAGGCGTTCATCGTCCAAGGGGACGACGTGCTCGGCGCCCTCGCCGACATCCATCACAAGCTGTACGAGGGGAACATCAACGTGTACGCCTCGAACGGCGTCACCGACGGCAGGGGCGGTTACGGCTATATCTTCTACGTGAAGCCGGAAGAGTACGAGGCGGCCGCGCAGGTGCTGGGCCTGTAATTGCCCGTTCAACCCGAGATCGATGACGACCCGGAACGAGCATCGTGACCTCTGGTGGAAGTGGCCCGCCATCGACCGGGCCCGGGTCGTTTCTCTCGACCTTCCCGATCCCTTCGAAACTGAGCTGGGCGGAAAGCTGGAAGAAATCCAGGTCTCGTTCGAGTCCTGGGGGACTCTCGGCGCGGGCAAGGAGAACGTGGTCCTCCTCCCCCACGCCCTGACCAGCGATCCCCATGCCACAGGCGCGTTCGAACGCCAATCCCTCGGATGGTGGGAGCGGCTGATCGGTCCGGGACGGCCGATCGACACGGACCGGTTCTTCGTCGTCTGTCCCAACCTGATCGGCGGCTGCTACGGAACCACGGGCCCCCGCTTCCCCGGGCCCGGCGGCGAGCCTTACCTCGGGCGCTTCCCGCTACTCACACCTCTCGACATGATGCGCGTGCAGCGCTTGTTTCTTTCGCGGCTCGGCATCGAGAGGGTACACACGGTGATCGGGCCGAGTATGGGCGGGATGATCGCCTGGGAGTGGGCCATCGAGGGAGGAGACGACGTGGGACGGGTGGTGGTGGTGGCGGCGCCCCTCCAGACGACGGCACACCAGATCGGCCTCAACTGGTTGCAGCGGCGCGGAATCGAGCTCGACCTGTCGGAGGACCGCGTTCTGGCGGACTGGGGCCAGATGATCGCCCGGGGCGTGGGCATGCTGAGCTACCGCTCTCCCGTCGGGTTGGAGGAGAAGTTCGGCCGGGAGTGGTTCAAGGAGCCCGGCTCGGTCTTGGAAGAGCGCGGAATGTTCATGATTGAATCATGGCTCCGGCACCACGGGAAGCGAATCGTGCAGCGTTTCGATCCGTACACGTACGTGCTTTTCTCGAGGGCGATGGATCTTCACGACGTCGGACGCGGGCGAGGCGGGGCGATCGAGGCGCTCGACCGGGTGCGGTGCGAGATGCTCGTGATCGGTGTGAGCAGCGACGCGCTCTATCCGCCGGTGGAGGTGCACCAGGGGGCGGACATTCTGAACCACTTGGGCAAGCGGGTGGAGTACGCCGAGGTTCGCTCCCCTCACGGACACGACGCGGTCTTCTTGGAGCCGAAGCAGATCGGAGAGATTCTGCGAAGCGCCCACGTCGGCGGGAGAAAGATCGTGCCGGCGCCTGCGGAACGAGAGGTGCGCCCGGTGGCCATCGGGATCTTGGGGGCCGGGCGGGTGGGCGCCCTCTTTCTCCGGCTCCTCGCCGGCCGCCGCCCCTCGATCCGCGAGGAGTACGGAATCGACCTCACGGTGCGCGCCGTCGCCGATGTGGATCCGGCGAAGAGGCCCGGCGCCGAGTTCGGGGAGATCGACTTCGGAACCGATCCGGACGCGCTGGTCGGCCGGAAAGACCTGGATGTGGTGGTCGCGTTGACGCGCGGACTGGAAGCGCACCGCCTGGTGGAGAAGGCTCTGGCGCGGAGGATCCCGGTGGTGACACCGGACAAAGCGCTGGTTCGGAGGTACGGCGCGCGCCTGGAGAAGCTCGCCATGGAGAAAGGTGTTCGCTTCGCCTACCACAACGCCATCGCCGCCGGGTGGCCTCTTCTCTACGCCGTCGAGCGCCCTTTGGAAAGCGCGGTGGTCACCGAAATCGACGCGGTTCTCTCCGTGCCGTGCAACTCGGTATTGCGGCGAATGGAGGAGGGGGAGAGCTTGGACGAGGCGTGCAGGAACGTCCCCGCCGCGGCGGAGACCGATCCGGAGCTTTACTACTCCGGTTGGGACAGCGCCCAGAAGCTGTCGGTGCTGATCGCCCGGGCGAAGGGAGTGCGCTATTCCGTGGAGGAGATCGACGTGCGCGGCCTCTACGGAATCGACCCGGCCCTTCCCGCTGCGGCCCGCGCCGCCGGACTGCGGATCAAGGAGATCGCGCTCTTCCGCGGCGATGGCGAAGAGCCGGTGGCCGCCGTTCTTGCCGCGGCGGTTCCGGAGGAGGGACATCTGGGAGGCGTGGGGAGCGACGACAGTGTGGTGGTTCTGCGAAGCGGCGAGATGGGCGAGATGGTCTACCTCGGGAAGGGGAGCGGAAGCCTCCCGGTGGCCACTGCGGTTCTCAACGATCTGATCGGGATCTTCCACGCCCGCCGGAGCTGGACCGGCCGCTACCCGCGCGCCGGACGGAAGCTCACCTCGCCACGCTTCACGCGCTTTCTTTCCATCAAGGACGGCGCGCCTTCCATCGTCCCCCACCCCACGTCCCACTCGGTGCCGCTCCTCGACTCGCTCGAGCCGGCTTGTCGGGATTTTCGGGGACACCACACGTAATTCGTCTGTGGAATTCGGTATGGTGTCCCCGAGTTTCAGATGTTGCTCCGGAGGGCGAGGTCGCGCGGGTACGGCTCGAGGTAGACCTGGGCTTCCACCCAGCTGTGGCCGAGGCGCTTCAGATGGTGGTGGAGCAGCGTGAGGGGAGTGATGAGGGGGATGTACCCCTTCCGGTACTCGCCGATCACTCCGTGCAGCTCCTTCTTGTCCTCGGCCGACAGCTCGTCTTTCAAGTAACCGGCGAAGTGTTCCAGAACGTTCGAGTGCCTTCCCGGCGAGGCGATCGCCCGGAGGCCGGTCA
>Ga0180432_10011765_pt1 | contig 10276 bp, 17 predicted proteins | sample SS_ome_10_FD_132414 | JGI IMG/M metagenome (GOLD analysis project Ga0180432, IMG submission 132414) | Hypersaline lake sediment archaeal communities from the Salton Sea, California, USA - SS_1_MS_2 metaG | ecosystem: Environmental > Aquatic > Non-marine Saline and Alkaline > Hypersaline >...
CACGGAGGAATATCGATTAATATATCTGGTTCTGGGAAAAAGATGGTCAACAACATTCCAGAACATAGGTTAAGTGATACAAATATATATCTCTGTCCACCAATACCTCCAGCAGTAGGTATCACAATTTCGGGGAGTCCTAATGATTTTGTTGGGTAAGGGGATTTTATGAAAAAGAAAAAGGGTGAATATCAAATTCCAGCATTTATTTTCGGCCCTTTTGTGGGAGAAATGTGGTGGGAGATGTTTCACTTTTCGGGATATATGATCTATTTGAGAAAACAAAACCCCAGTTATAAATTTATTGTGTACACACGATCAGATAGATTTGATTTATATGGAAAATATGCCGATATTCTTGTCCCATTAAGTATTGAGAATGATGATATTCAAAATAAATTTAAATGTGAAAATATCAATTCTGATGGATATGAACTTCTTATTAGAATAATCAAATCGAAATATGAGACTAGATTTAATATTGTGGATCATATATATCCAGTTTCATATGGATTTCGTTATGAAGTGAAATGGCAATTTCAAAGATATAAAATGGATTATGATTTCAAAGCACGTGAAAATAATAATATATTAACTGAAGCACTTTTTAAAAATATGTCAACAGGTAAGACGGCTCTTTTGGATCTCACTCCATTTGAAAATTATGATATGATATCGATAATCTTTTCGAGTATTGAAGAAATACGAAAATCTAAGAATATGAATATTATTGTTTTTTATGACAATTTGGATATGAGATATGTTACAGATTATCCAAAATTCAGGTATTTAAACTCGGTTATCAGAGGAAGAACTGATATAACCCCTATTGGATGTGTGAGTTCTATTTTAGACAATGTAGATATGACATTTGGAAACTTTAGTTCTATATTCACAAGAATGAGTATTTTAAAGAACGTGCCTGTTATATCTATAAATGAGAAAATGAAAAATTCAGAATTGAGATTAATCAATCCATATGAAATTAAGATTCTGAGAGTTGAAATTGATGATCTCAAGAATTTGGGGGGAATATATGAGAATTACGTTTAATCTGATGAGTTGTGGGCTTGGTAATAATGGTGGAAGTATGACTATTGTGAGATCTGCTAATACCCTCTGTAATCTTGGTCATAAAGTTTATATTATCGACACATATAAAAATATGCACACATGGAATAAATTGAAGGCATCACATATAAAAGTGAAGAAGCCATCGGATATTCCAGATTCAGATGCGGTCATAGCGACTGGATTTAAAACGGTAAGATCTACAGTTGAACTCCCATCCCGATGCGGGTTAGCTTTCCATTGGATTCGAGGATGGGAAACTTGGAATATGAACGAGAATAAAATTGTAAAAGACGTACTTTTACAACCAACATTCAAAATGGTTAATAGTGTTAGTCTCCAAAAAAAATTGAAAAAATACGATGTTAATTCACACATTGTAATGCCCGGTTACGATTTTGGTGAACTCTACCCTCTTGATCTTAGAAAATGCAATAGAAATATTATTCTTGGAGGGTTGTTATCAACGGGAAAACATATCGAAGGGAAGAGAACAGATTGGATATTTGAGGCAGCTAAAGTCTTGAAAAAGAAGCATAAAAATCTAGAACTTTGGATGTTGACGAGTGAGAAGAAGACGAAGAATCCGATTATAGATCGATACTTCCGATCACCCACGATGGAAGAAAAGAACATGTTTTATAATCGGTGCGATATATGGTTAGCCCCAACACAGAGAGAAGGGTTACATATGCCTCCAGCCGAAGCGATGATTACTGGATGTCCGGTGGCTGGAACAGATGCGGAACTTTCAGGAATGAAGGATTATCTCATACCTGGAATTACAGGAACAGTTTCCCCAACTAGCGATAGGTCTGAATGGATTGAACGAATCAATTGGTTAATCGAGAGACCCCAAGTGAGAATCAAATACGGAAAAACAGCACAAAAGGTTATCGAACATATTGGGGATCGTAAAACCAATATGGAACATATGGTCGACATTTTGAAGGGAAAATTATGATAACATATAGTGACTTTAAAATATATAAAATAGATGAGATTCTCAAAGATATTGTGAGACATATTGAAATAAAAGCTCCATTCTCTCTGATTCGATTTGGAGATGGAGGAATTAAATTTCTCCATGCCATATATTATAACGATGATAAACAGCTTGAAGATATAAGTGAACGTGAAGGAATTCCAATGGACAAGTTCGTGTATGTCCTTGAGGAATGGGGAAGATGTGCAAGATCTGCGAATTATATCGATACTCCAGAGGTTTATTTTACTCCAAAATTCTGGCCAAAGATCAAGAAACAGAATAAGGAGGTCTCGAAAAAGACCATAACTAGAATGAGAATGTGGAGAGATCTGTATAGTCGTGGAGAATTTGATAACCTATCGTTTTGTAATCCGGAGGTAAATTATCTCCTCTGTCTGAGAATGCCTGAGAAGAGAAATTTGATCGACATAATGGAAGGGAAGAAGATCTGTTGTATATGCACAACAGATGAAATCATTGAGAAAGTCCCCATGTGCGATATGGACGTTATCAAAATTGTGGGACATTTTGAGGATCAATACAACAACTCATTTCATCATGTGGTGGATGAGATTAAAAATAGAGCAATGGATTATGATATGTGGTTTATAGCCGCTGGTGAACTTGGAAGAATTTATTCCGGAATGATTAAAGATTGTGGGGGAATAGCCATTGATATGGGTTTTGTTATTGACTATTGGATCAATGGTGAAATCCCTCATCGATTGTTGTATTTCATTGAGACTCCAAAGAAAAGACCATTAGAGTTCAAGCTCAACTCAAATGGAATGAAATATTCTAATTTCTTGTAGAGAGAGGATTATATGTCTGACAATATAGATATCACAATGACTGCGACAATCCGACCTAAGATTTTAAAGAGGACTTTTACCTCTTTTGATAAAAATATGTTTTATAAAGACAAAGATAGATTCCGACTTATCATAAATATCGATCCAATTGGGGATGATGGGAAAACTGTGAAGGATATATTGAAGGTCTGTAAAGAATTTTTCCATAAGAGTAAGATCGTTGTGACCACCCCAAAGGAAGCATCATTTCCAAAAGCTGTTTTGAATGTATGGAACAATGTCGAAGCAGATTGGATATTTCATCTGGAAGACGATTGGACTCTGAACAGAAAGATCGATGTTGATGATATGATCGGAATATTGAAAGATTATAAGGATTTAGCATGTCTTCGACTTTATAAATTCAGCACACCAAAAGGGAAAAAACCAAAATTTTTTCGGGCAAAATATGTTTACAACGATAGAGGATTCTATACATCGGTTGATAAACATCGACAATTTGGATTGAATCCTGTCCTTATTCGAGGAAAGTTTTTTAGACAGGCTCTCCCATTGATGGTGGATGGTAAGAATCCAGAGAAACAATTTAGATATTCAAATGCGAGAATGAGACCTGTTCTTATGAAATGGAGCTATGCAATTTATGGAAGGCCAGGTAGCAAAGCTCTTGTTTCAGATATTGGTAGAAACTGGCTTAAAACCAAACGATTCCGGAAACCAAGATCCGGGCAATTCTTACATTGGGAAAACAAATAATGCTGATAATTCTCTATGGGGATATAACCAATAAGAATGTGTGGAAACATCAACGGATGATTGATGGTGGTGCCACTTGTGGATATAGGGAATACGCAAGGAATTTCGGCCACATCATTTATATGTCACCCCAACGAGTGAAACAGAGATGGGAACATGTGATGATGGAACCAAAAAATGTTATAAAATTCATCAACAAACACCCCAATGCGATTGTTTGGTCGGTGAAACATAGCCCAAATAAAGACCAGAAAATTCTATCAAAAATTCCGAATAAAAAACTGTATTATTCCTGTAATTCAAATAATATGTATAACAAATATTGTGATGTGAGTTTGGTTGATACCTCTCAGAGAGTAAAGAAGAATGCTCAAGTGTGGTTCAAAGGGAAAGATCCGAATTATTGGAGACCCCTTCACGATAAACATAAAGAATTTAGTTATGTTTTGTTGGGCAGAAGAGGTGATAAAAACGAGATATTCTTCCTCAACCAATTGAATTCAATAAAGAAACCACGGACTGTCTTATGGATTGGAGGGAAGAAACACGAACATAAGATCAGATGTAATCATCGAGTCACATGTACTGAATTCGTTGGGCAGGATCAGGTCAGAGATTTAATCCCTCTGGCAAAAGTTGGAGTTCTATTCACAGAGCTTCAAGTTGAGGGATTTCCACAATCATTTTTGGAAATGACTATGTGTGGGGTTCCTGTTGTGTATAATATTAATGGACCAATAAATGATTTCTATTTTCACAAAGATAATTGTATCTTGAGTCATAAAGGTAAAATCGTCAAAAACGCAGAGGACCTTCTGGAATTCAGAAATCAACACAAATGTAGACTGACTGCCATAAAACACTACAGTCTTGATAGATCATATGGGAGAATGAGAGAATGTTTAGGCTTATAACTATGAGCGATTCAAATTATTTTGATGTTGGGGAATTATTTCTTGAAACTCTACCTCGAATAAACGCAAAGGCCGTCTTATACGGACCAGATCTGACAGACAAACAGATTGCAAAACTCGAAAAGAATAAGGTCGAATACATCCAAGTCGATCCAGAAAAATTCAAGAATGAAATGCAATTTATGAAGTTCGAGATTATGGCCAATCAAATCCACTACGATTACACTGTTGGGGATTATAGTGGATTCACATTGGCTGATTTCGATACATTCTTCATCAACGATTGGGAGCATATATTCTATAAAAAAGATTTTGATTATGGACTCACGATCAGGAATGATATGGTGGCTAAAAGATGTCTGAGGGCATATACAAATGGAGGAGTTGTGTTTGCTGGACATGCGGCCTTCTCCATTATTCACACCCTTCAGAGGATCATAAAGGATGGTCATAGTGAATATTTTCCTGAATACAATCGAATATGGAATACATTAGAAACGGGAAGACCAGCTCACAAAACCCATCACCGAACATCTCTTAGATGGTGGGTTGATCAGGTTGCTCATTCAGCTCTTGCTCTAAGATATTTTGAATCATATGGGTATAAAAGTATTGGATTACAACCAAAATATTTCTATTGCTTCAATACCAGGATCGCTCTATTCGGATGTGATAATTATAATGTTCTCGAATCTCCCCCCAATGTTAAGCGCAAATCAAATGTCTATATTCGACATTTGAAATCCACTGGAAGATCTATTGTTGGAAAGAATATCACAAAGGAGAAAATCGAATAAAGGTTATTTTTCAGTGGAAATAAATAAGTCGATTATAATGAAAAATATAACAAAATATAAATTATTGATTTTGAATCCAGTGAATCCAAAGAAAGAAAGGAAAAAGAAATGATGAAAGAAATGAGAAAAGAGAAAAATCGCGTTGTTGGATCATGTAGACATTGTAGGAAAGTATTGAACAGCTACGATAAATATTTAGAAGCTCAATGTGCAAGCGAATATGATTCTAATGAACAAATTATTGATATTTTTTGTTCTAATAGATGTGTATCAAAATTCATTGTTGATTCTCTTTTTGTATAATTGGAGAACAATAATGTATCCATTTGGTTATAAGATGATGAACAAACTAGGACTGAGAATGATCGAAGGTGTTGAAAATAATATAAATTGGGAGGAAATACCGAAACCAGGCTCCATATTATTTGACGATATAAATGAGGAGATTGTTTTTAATCTAGAAGATTTCGGGATATATTTTGATTTCCCAGGTATGGCTCTAATATTTAAATATTCGGATGTGAAGAATAAAAAAACACTAGACTCGTTAAGAAAGGAGAAGAAGAATGAAGAAGATATGGAAGTACACATTGAATCCAGAAACGACATTAGAATTACCAAAAAGTGCTGATGATGATTATAAGGCTAGAGTGATTGCGGAAAAAGGTGAATTAGATAAGAAATTGGAAAAATTAGGAGCGTTCATCAGATCTGAAGAATCTAGAACATCAAAGTCGGTGTCTGAGAAAGACCTTGAATTGTTAAAAGAGCAAGCTCATTACATGATATGTTATTCAACGATCCTTCAAAGACGAATTGAGAGGTTCTAATGAAAGATGTCCTAACCTTATTGGCCGACAAATACGGATGCGACAAAGGAAGCATCAAACATAATTACACCAAATTATATCACAAATATTTCTCTGAGTTGAGAGACACCAAATTCAATATGGTTGAAATTGGGTTTGGGGTTGGAGCATCTGTGAGGATGTGGTTGGACTATTTCCGAAACCCAGAATTTAATTTGACTTCCGTGGATATAAGAGATTTCCCAGTTGAATTTGAGATGGTTAATAGATTGAAATGTGTAAAGGCAAATCAAAAAAATTATAATGAAATGAAAGCGATTTTGCCTGATGCCCAATTTCAGATAATCATCGACGACGGATCTCACATTCCAGAAGATATGATGGTCACATTTGGATTCCTGTTTCCATATCTTTCAAGTGGTGGATATTATGTGGTTGAAGATTTAAATTGTAAAAGACCACATGTGAAATGGCACACTGGCAGAGGTTTGGTCACTGAAATGAAATTTATTGACGTATTGAAGGATTTCAAGAGGACTGGAGTTTTTAAATCAAGTATTTTCAACGATAAGAGATGTGTAAGAATAGCAAGACAAATTGACGACGTGAAGATTCATCAAAACAAGATTGCCTTCATTAAGGCAAAGTAGGGAGATTTGTTATGATTGGGTGGATGATAAAAGACATCATTGACAATATCGATGAAGATGAACTCGAGGAAATGATAGAGACAGTTGGAGGAATTCTTGAAAAAGTTGCTGAACATTATGAAGGTTTGAAAGACACATGTGAAAAAGCAAAAAAGAAACTCGAAGAATCTCTTGGAGGAATAACAGCCGACAGAGAAAAGATCGGGGAAGTGATTGATGATCTTGAGAAATCGTTGAAAGATCCTCTTGATAAATATGAGAAAGAGTTGGAAGAAAAAAAGAAACAGAAAAAGGAGGAAGAAGATGAATAAAGAAGAAAGAGAGCAAATATCTCGAAGAGCTTGGGATTTCACTCTTCCATTTGCCAAAAGGATGGTATCCATAAATATGAGATTGGCTGAGATGTATGAGAAAGAGGAATATCCAAGTGAAGAATGGTTTTCAGAATTAATGACAAGTTCTCGAGCAGATCTAGTGTCTTTAGCAGATATAATGGGTGATGGATCTAATGATATTTTAAATGGGCACGAAGTGTTAGAGCAAACACCTTTTGTTTATTTAGGTCATCTTATAAGAAAACTTGACAAATATATGGATGATGAGGATAGAAAAATTGTGGATGAATTAACCAAATATATGATCCATTTCACAAAAATCTATGACCCCAATGTTGATATTTAAATGAAAGTAGTCCATTGTAAAAAAGAACCATACGATATTTATATTGGGAGAGGTTCGAAATGGGGAAATCCATTCAAGATAGGAAGGGATGGAACTCGGAAAGAAGTTATTGAAAAATATAGAATTTATCTTCTTTACAACGATGAACTTCTTGCCGATTTACACGAATTAAAAGGAAAAGTTCTCGGATGTTATTGTAGTCCTAAACCATGTCACGGGGATATTTTAATCGAGTTTTGTGAATCCAACCTTTTGGAGAGTATAATATGAGAGATTTAAAACTTGGAATTATAATGAAAGATAATCGTATTATCAATCACAGATCTTTGATTAAGGTATTATTAAATCCGTTTCTAAGATGTTTTGGATTTTGTATCGCAACAAAAATGGACCAAGGCAGGTTAGGACTTCCTATTTTTTCTAAATGTGACATTCAATTTCCAGAGTCTTATCCGATACCATATGATTATGAGTATGATCAGATTATTAAGAAACGAAGGATTATATAATGAAAATAGACATCGTCACATTTCTCACCAGGAATTCTGCCGCATATGCTGAATACCTCAAATATACCTGTGAAAAATACATGAGCGGAAAACATCAGCTTTATTGGAAGTGTATTCAATCTGTTGGATCAAAAAGAATCCCAGATGGATATAAATTCGAATGTCAAACAGGAGACGTAGGGCACAATTCTTCAAATCATGCACAGGCTTTGAATGAAGCATATAGATATGTGGATCATGATATCGCAATCTATGTGGACTCTGATATGGCTGTCCTTTATCCAGGTTGGGATGATGTGGTTGTCAAAGAGCTTGAGAGATATCATTGTTTTGGAACGGCATATGATGATCCAATCAAATATCAGAATTTCCCAATGGTCTATTTCTTTGCCTTCAGATCGGAGATTCTAAATACGGTTTATCTTGATTTCAGGCCTGATATAGTCCCTGGTTCAGATAAACCCGTTAGATTCAAACTTCCTGCGGGTAAAGCTGAGTATTTTGGGAAGAAACCAGGTGAGATAATCAAATGTGATACTGGATGGAAGATCCCTGAGATTATGAAAAAGGCAGGATTTACAGGAAGTTGTATGAAGCCTGTTCCGATGACATCGAAATATAGTCAGCTTCCTTTTGAGAATGAAAAACATAAAAATTTCTGTATGCAGAAGCCCACACATCATTGTGAATGGTTGTATAATGGACGGTTATTCACGACACACAAACAGGCCTCACGGAATCACCCGATCAATGGAAGGTATGGAAAGGCTTGGAGACAAAGAGTTGATGCGTATATTAGATACCTAGAAGAAACAGGGAGAATATTAAATGAACAGAAAAGAGTTACAAATACAAATAGATAAATTAGGTCCTTGGTATCAGAACATTAACATTGATGGCGTTCAGACATTGAGAAAGAGAGATACAGAACAAGCATGGGAGATAGTTGAAACAACTTTTCCTATGGATTATAAAAATGCTAAAATATTAGATCTAGGATGTAATGCCGGATACTATTCTCTTATGGCAGCTAAACGTGGAGCATCTGTTGTCGGAATAGAATTCTTAGATAGAGCAGTTAAACAAGCACATTTCCTTAAAGAGTTCTATGAAAACAAATGGAGTATGAATTTAGACATCACATATATCCAAGGAGATATGTCAGATATAGATTATCAGAGCTTAGGAAAGTTTGATTGTGTATTTGCTTTTGCTATCCTTTATCATATAGGAACATTCAAATATGGCAAAGGATCTAAAGAATCTTTCAAAGAACAAGATAGAGTCATGACAGAACTTACTAAGTTGTCTGATAAGTTCATAGTCCGAGCTAGAGAAAGATTCAGACGCAAAGGAGAATATTACAACCCAACTTATTACAATCGAGTTTTCAAAAAGTTTGGATTTAAGAACATGAAAACCATAATCGAAACTAAGGGAAACAGAAGTTTTATCTTATATGAGAAAGAATAATGGGATACAGACGAGCAATACATAATTTTGAGATATTTGGTCAACAATTCGATCTTGTCAAAAACAAATTTAAGAATTATGGGTTTAATGTTCAAAAGATATATCAAATCAGAAAAGATAGAAATGTATATATGGTTGAAATAGATGATCAAAAACATATTAGACTCGATATATATAAAAATAAAATACCACACAGAATGTTCAGATATCAGAATTATCTTCATAGAGCAGGTGTTAATGTAGCTAAACTTATAGCTTTACCTGTAGTCAACGGAAGACAATGGAGAGTTAGTGAATGGATTGAAGGTGTTAGAGTTGAGAATGTATGGGACAAACCAGAAGTGTTCATCAAAAGCGGTGAACAAATGGCAAAATTAAATCTAGTGAAAGATCTAAAAACAAACAACTTTTTATATTTATCAGACTTCAACAAGATTAATGAGATATGGACAGCAGACAATGAAGTTTATTTTATTGATTTGTCTGTTTATCCAACTAATGATGTTGATAGATTTGTTGTTAAGACTCTGGTTATGGGACTAAGAACATTAACAAGAATATGTTATTTTCTAGAAGGATATAGAAAATTCAGAAGTATTGATAAGATCATAGATATCTTGATAACAGATAAGTTTAGATATAAACGATTTAGTATATTACAAGACCCTTGTGAGGATATACAATGGTAAGCGTAAAAGACAAAAGAGTGTCTTCTATCAGGACCATATGTGAAGTCCATAGAGAGATATACGATATCCTTAACAAACATATCAAAGATAAGCAAGTTTTAAAACGACTTATTGTTTTACTGGAAGA
>Ga0180432_10011770_pt1 | contig 10273 bp, 8 predicted proteins | sample SS_ome_10_FD_132414 | JGI IMG/M metagenome (GOLD analysis project Ga0180432, IMG submission 132414) | Hypersaline lake sediment archaeal communities from the Salton Sea, California, USA - SS_1_MS_2 metaG | ecosystem: Environmental > Aquatic > Non-marine Saline and Alkaline > Hypersaline >...
CGTGCCCGATGCACTGATGGCCCAGGCAGACCCCCAGGATGGGCACCCTGCCTGTGAAGCGCAGAACCGCCTCGTTCGACACACCGGCGTCTTGCTCGGGTCGCCCAGGCCCCGGCGAGATGATGATGTGTGATGGATTCATCTCCTCCAACTGCTCCACACTCGCGGAGTCATTGCGGACCACCCTGAGTTCAGCTCCCAACTCGCCCAGGTATTGAACCAGGTTGTAGGTGAACGAATCGTAGTTGTCGATCACGACGATCATCGGCCGCTACCTCCTCTCAAGGTTGTTTCCCCTCGGCTAGCACAATGGCTTGTGACAGCGCCGCCAGCTTGGCGTTCGTCTCCTCGTACTCCCTGCCCGGGTCAGAATCCGCTACGATTCCGGCCCCGGCCTGGAGGTAGACGTCTTCGCCTCGCATGACGATCGTACGGATGGTGATGCACATGTCCATGTTGCCGGAGTAGCCGAAATAGCCCACCGCCCCTGCGTACGGACCCCTGCGCTCCGGCTCCAATTCCTCGATGATCTCCATGGCTCTGACCTTGGGAGCCCCGGACACGGTACCTGCCGGGAAGCAGGCTCTCAGGGCATCGAAAGCGTTCAGAGAGGAACGCAGTTCTCCACGCACCTCCGACACGATGTGCATCACGTGCGAGAAGCGTTCGATCTCCATCATCCTGGGTGTAGTGATCGTGCCGTAGCGGCAGACGCGTCCGAGATCATTCCGAGCCAGGTCCACCAACATGACGTGCTCGGCCCGCTCCTTGGCATCGGCCAACAGTTCCTCCGCCAGAGCCTTGTCCTCGACGGGTGTAGCACCCCGTGGTCGAGTTCCGGCGATCGGATGGCTCCGGACGATACCCCGGTCGAGCCGCACCAGCATCTCAGGCGAAGAGCCTATCAGGCGCAGGCCATCCGGCAGTTCAAGATAGAACATGTATGGGGAGGGGTTGACGCTTCGAAGCCTGCGATAGATTTCGAACGGCTGGGCCTCGGTGCGTCGATGGACACGTCGCGACACGACTGCCTGGAAGACGTCGCCTCGCGCTATGTGCTTCTTGACCGAGCACACCGCCTTCTCGAATCGCTCCCTCGGGAAAGCGGACTCATAGTCACTCCCCTCCACCGTAGCGCTCTCGAGCCGAAGTGGCGGCCCACTCGGGAGTGGGCGCTTCAGCCGGGCAGCCATCTCGTCCAGCGCCGCCTCCGCCTCGTGTCGATAGACCGTGTCGGCCTCTCTTGAACGCGAGTGAGCCACGAGAAGGAGACGATGTTTCAGATGATCATAGACTACCAGCCGATCGCAGAACAGGAACACTGCCTCCGGCAGCTCCAGCGTAACCGGTGCACGGTCCGGCAGACGCTCAAGGCAGCGCGCGAAGTCATAGCCCACGTACCCGACCGCGCCTCCGGTGAAGCGAGGCAGCCCGTTGTCCGACGCCTCGTCATAGGCAGGCATGCGGTCTCTCAGCACATCAAGGAAATCGCCGTCAGTCCGCGCGACCTCCTCCCAACGCCCCTCTTCCTCGAAGACGATGCGATCCCGCCACGACCGCAGAATCGCTCGCGGCTGGGTTCCGATCATGGAATAGCGCGCCAGATGCTCGCCGCCCTCCACACTCTCCAGAAGGAACGACGGGCCCAGGCCCCTCATCTTGAGATACACGGAGATCGGGGTTTCGACATCTGCAGGCAGTTCTCGAGTCAGCGGGTATAGAACTCTGTCTGTACTCGCGGATTCCTCAAGACACTTCACAGAACACCTCCTCTACGATTCCCGTCACGAGCGAGCGCACATCAAGAAGACCCCTCGTCCCGCTACACTGCTCGGTCTGTTGTCAACCGAACACCAGCAGGACGAGGGGTCCAAAGATCCCTCGCGGTACCACCTACCTTAGGCACTGACCATCAGCATCAAAAAAACCCGTCAGGAGACGGGTAGATACTCACAGGCGACAGCCAGCCAACCTCTCTCAGCGGATACGGGGTCCCTCATCGCTCCTCGTGGATGATGACCCGATATCCCGCGCTCGGATAACGGTGCGTTCCCGGTGCGGACTACTCGAACCCCGGTAGGCTCTTTCGGCGCACAGCTCCCAGGCCCATTCGCACTCCGCGCAAGTACCGGGCTCTCACCTGCCCCCGGCTCTCTGAACTCCGCCTGGAGTGCTACTACTCCTGATCACAGCCTTTGTTCCGTATTCGTCTGCTGATACGGTACCACACTTCGTGAAGAGTGTCAAACCAGCCGGATCGCATTCGCCGGACGACCGAGACTGCATGACTGTCGGCTCGCAACCGCGAGCGCTCGACTTCAAGACTGTCTCCACCAGCCGTCGGCTCTCCGACGATCGGTACTTGCTCTGCCGGAACGCTTCGCACCGCGCAACTAGTGAGGCTCGCAAGGGTTAATGGACTGAGAGACAGACCAGGGAGGCGATAAGATGATAACCGAGCTATTCGTGCGACCAGGAACAAGGGCGCGGAAGTGGACGCGCCTTCACGATTCCGTGCTCTTGCTTGCGGGCAGCCTCTTCTTGGCCCTTTCCAGCCAGGTTGCAGTCCGGCTCCCCTTCAGCCCAGTTCCGATTACGGGTCAAACACTGGCAGTCCTGTTGATCGGGAGCACCCTGGGAGCTCGCAGGGGGGCTGCCAGCGTGCTGCTGTACCTGTTCGAAGGAGTGATCGGGCTACCCGTCTTCGCTGGAGGTAGCCTGGGCATCGCCAGGCTTCTCGGTCCCACCGGCGGATACCTGTGTGGATTCGTGGCGGCGGCCTACATCGCAGGAACACTGGCGGAGCGTGGATGGGGCTCCCGGACCCGCTCCGCAGCACTGGCCGTGCTGCTGGGCAACGCTACCATCTACGTCGTCGGGCTGCCCTGGCTCGCGCGATTCGTCGGGCTAGGGAATGCATTCACCCTGGGAGTTGCTCCTTTCCTGCCGGGCGATCTGGTCAAGATGGCACTTGCGACATCGGTTCTGACCATTGGACACAGAATGCTCTCCTCTGGACTCAGCCGGTGACCCATCGGTGACTGCTCGCCAGATAGGAGCCACACGAGGACAGTCTGACCGACTGCAGCAAGATGCAGAACGACAACCGAGACATGGTCGAGGACGCGCGGCATCTCCTGGCGTTCCGGCGCTGCGTGGTTCGTCTCTGCATCATCGGCAAGGAGCGACTGCACTACCGTAGACTTCTGGCATGGACGGTTCTCGGTCGCCCAAGGCTACTCCCACAGGTCGCAACGCTCGCGATCTATGGACATCACTCTCGTAGGGTCACCGAGCAGCGGGTGCTCCGAGCACTCACTGCCACCTCTGCAGTGCCACGACAGCGCCGTCATCCGTGCCGATCTGTGCCTGGCCGGTTGAGTGTGCCAACCGGCATTCCCGGCCTGGAGCAGGATCTCGCCTCGGCGGGAGGCGATGGCAGAGCACCCCGCGGGAATAGCCGAACTTAGAGAGCCGGGCAGTGACGCCGACGGAAACGACCGTCTGATGCTGCACCAGGTGAACTGAGCCGTCGCGGAGCGCTCTCCCAAAGCAGCACTCCGTTGATTCCAGGTCGGTGCTGACCGTCCACCCAGTCCCGGTATGCCGAATAGCCATATTCGTCCTTTTCTGGTAGAATAGCGCCTGGTGCGTAATACGAATTGGGTACCCACCGAAGCGGGTCACACCAAGAAGGGAGAGAGACGATGGCTCGTGACAATGACGTCGTGATAGTCAGCGCCGCACGAACTCCCATCGGCAGGTTTCAAGGCAGTCTGGCTGCCCTCTCTGCCAGCAAGCTGGGGGCCGTCGCCATCCGGGCTGCTGTTGACAGGGCAGGAATCGATGGTTCTGCCGTGGACGAGGTGCTGATGGGCAACGTAGTCCTTGCCGGACAGGGACAGGCTCCGGCTCGTCAGGCCGCTATTGCGGCTGGCCTGCCCCCCACCGTTGGGGCCACGACCCTCAACAAGATTTGCGGGTCGGGGCTGAAGACGGTGATGTTGGGGTCAGCTATGATTCGGGCGAACGACGCCACTATCATCGTGGCCGGTGGCATGGAAAGCATGAACAGCGGCCCATATCTGCTGCCCAAGGCACGCTTCGGCTATCGGCTGGGACACAACCAGTTGCTCGACGCCACCGTGCACGATGGGCTCTGGTGTGCATTCGAAGACAAGCACATGGGTTGTGCGGCGGAGTGGATCGCACGCGAGTACGGAGTATCCCGTCAGGCCATGGACGAGTACGCGCTCCGAAGCCATCGCCGGGCCATCGCCGCCACGGACTCGGGCGCTTTCGCAGACGAGATCGTGCCCGTAGAGGTACCGCAGCGCAAGAAGCCGTCCATCTGGTTGGAGCATGATGAGTCCCCACGGCGGGACACGAGCCTTGAGAAGCTGGCCAGGCTCCGCCCGGCTTTCGAGAAGGACGGCAGAGTGACGGCCGGCAACGCGCCGGGCATCACCGACGGAGCGGCCGCGGTTGTAATCATGAGCAGATCGAAGGCGGAGGAACTGGGTATCACTCCGCTGGCCCGTGTAGTCGGTTACGATCAGGCCGCAGTTGAGCCCTTGAAGATCTTCACCGCGCCCATCTTTGCCATGAAGCGTCTCCTGGATCGGACCGGCATCGAGCTAGATCAGGTTGATCTCTTCGAGCTCAACGAGGCTTTCGCGGCTCAGACCCTGGCCGATGCGAAGGCTCTTGACCTGGATCTGGAGAAGCTCAACGTCAACGGCGGCGCCATCGCTCTAGGCCACCCCATTGGAGCCAGCGGCGCGCGGGTCCTGGTCACACTCATCTACGCCCTGCGAGCCCGGGGGTTGAAGTCCGGTATCGCCGCCCTCTGCCTGGGAGGTGGAGAGGCAGTAGCTATGGCCATTGAGTTGGAGTAGGTTCTGGGTTGAACGGTCGTTATCGAGCTTGCGCATGCCAGTATGCCTGAGGGAGGTAGCAATGGAGATTGCCAGGATTGCCGTCATCGGAGCCGGCACCATGGGCAGCGGCATTGCCCAGAGCTTCGCACAGGCTGGGTATCGTGTCGTCATGGTGGACGTACAGCAGGCCTACCTGGACAGGGGTATGGCCTCGATAGAGAAATCTCTGCACAAGCTGATGACCAAGGAGCGCATCACTGCTGAGGCGAAGGCCACCGCTCTGGAGCGGATCTCGCCCTCGCTCTCTCTCGGCGATGCAGCCCATGCGCAAGTGGTCGTGGAAGCCGTGATAGAGGACGCAGAGGTCAAGAAGAAGGTCTTCCGCCACCTGGATGACATCACGGACGCGGAGACGATCCTCGCGTCCAACACCTCGTCCATACCTATCACAGAGCTTGCCGCCACCACCAAACGGCCCGACAAGGTCATCGGGATGCACTTCATGAACCCGGTGCCGCTGATGAAGCTGGTCGAGGTCATACGGGGCCTGGCCACCGGCGACGAAACCTGCGAGCGGATCATGCAACTGGCGCGAGAGACCGGCAAGACCCCGGTAGAGGTACACGACTCTCCCGGCTTCGTCTCCAACCGCATCCTGATACCCATGATCAATGAGGCGGTCTACTGCTTGATGGAAGGCATTGCCAGCACCGAGGACATCGACTCGGTCATGAAGCTGGGAATGAACCATCCAATGGGCCCGCTGGCCCTGGCCGATCTGATCGGGTTGGACGTTTGTCTGTCGGTGATGGAGGTACTGCACGAGGGTCTCGGGGATGACAAGTACCGACCGTGCCCCCTCCTGAGAAGAATGGTAGCGGCGGGCTATCTGGGTCGCAAGGCGAAGCGAGGCTTCTACGACTATTGATAGGCACGCCCGTGCTGCGCGGAGGCTGATGTCCTCATCGGCACGAGTTTGAAGTCATCGTAGCGATAATGACGGAGTCAACAGTCAAGGAGGGACCTGGCAATGGATTTCGTGCTCAGTGAAGAGCAGGAGATGATTCGAAGGATGGCCAGCGACTTCGCTACCAAGGAGCTCGCGCCCATAGCTGCGGAGATGGACGAGAAAGAAGAGATCCCGGGCACCATCATACGGAAGCTGGGTGAGCTTGGCTTCCTCGGTCTGATGGTTCCCGAGGAATACGGGGGCTGCAGGCTCGACGTGGTCAGCTACATCCTCGCCGTGGAGGAGATCAGCAAGGCCTGCGCCTCAACCGGCATCCTGATGTCGGTGCATAACTCCCTCACCTGCGCTGCCATCGAGAAGTATGGGAGCGAGGAGCAGAAGCGCAAGTATCTGCCCCAGTTGGCGGGAGGCGAGATAATCGGATGCTTCGCATTGACCGAACCAGGGGCCGGATGCGACGCGGCGGCACAGAAGACCACGGCGGTGTTGGATGGGGACGACTACATCATCAACGGATCGAAGCACTTCATCACCAATGGAGGCATCGCCGGTCTCGTGGTTCTCTTCGCCATGACCGACAAGGCCAAGGGCCACCGTGGCATCACGGCTTTCCTGGTCGAGACGGGCACTCCAGGTTTCGAGGTGGGCAAGGCAGAGGACAAGATGGGGATCAGGGCAACCAGCACATGCGAGTTCTTCTTCCGTGATTGCCGTGTTCCGGTTGCCAATCGGCTGAAGTCTGAGGGAGATGGCTTCAGGGTCGCGATGTCCATTCTTGACGGCGGGCGCGTTGGCGTCGCCGCCCAGGCCGTCGGGATTGCCACCGCGGCCTACGAAGCTGCGCTGGAATATGCCAAAGTGCGAGAGCAATTCGGCAAGCCCCTCGGAAGGTTCCAGGCTATTCAGTGGATGCTGGCTGACATGGCGACGCGTATCGATGCGGCTCGTCTGCTCACCTACCGGGCCGCGTTCGCCGAGGAGCAAGCATCAAACACGGGCGCGCGCTTCAGCAAGGAAGCCGCCATGGCAAAGCTGTATGCCTCAGAGACCGCTGTTTGGGCCACAAACAAGGCGATACAGATACATGGTGGATACGGCTACATGAAGGAATACGCGGTGGAGAGACACTATCGCGACGCGAAGATAACAGACATCTACGAGGGGACCAGCGAGGTGCAACGCATGGTCATCGCGGGCTCCATCTTGCGCTGAGGGCAGAGTCTTTTTGCGGAGCCTGGCATAGATCAGCCTTCGAGAGCGACCAGCACGACCTGCTGAGAATACCGGTAGCTAGGGCGCTGTATTGCGCCGCAGATCATATCATGCTGTCAGGAGGGTACGAATTGAGCGGGGCGGTCAAGGTCTTGGACAAGGGTTGGGTAAGAGTTGAAGAGACGATGGGCGGCGACGATGCCGTAGTTCGTGGAGCACGTATCTGCTATCAGTCTGTCGCTAAGTCTCCGGAGGCCGACGAGCGCCTGATCCGCCGCCTCATCCGTAGCGACCCAGGACACAACACCGTCTTCGAGCATGCCGTGTTTCGCTTCAACGTCAAGTGTCCCATCTTCGTGGCCCGTCAGTGGATGAGGCACCGCATCGGTAGCTTCAACGAGCGTTCCCTTCGTTACTGTATAGCCGAACGGGACTACTACGCCCCGGCAGATCACGAGAGACTGGATGACTATCGGGAGCACATGGATCGCTCGTTTGATCTCTACGAACAGCTCTTGGAATCCGGCTGGCGGCGAGAGCAAGCCAGAGGTTTGCTGGGCACAGCCGTCTACACGGAGTTCATCTGGACGGTGAACGCCTGGTCGCTGATGAACTGGCTGAGGAAGCGCCTCAGCAAGGGTGCACAGTGGGAACACCAACAGTACGCCAAGGCGATACTGGCCATCTTCACAGAGGCCATGCCCATCACCGGCGGCGCCTTTGAGGAGTATGTATTGAAGTCATGAGGCCATCGTGGGATGAGTACTTCATAGACATTGCTCGGCACGTAGCCACCCGTTCCACATGTATGCGCCGGCACGTGGGAGCGATCATAGTCAAGGACAAGCGCATTCTGGCCACGGGATACAACGGTGCTCCGACGGGCCTGCCACACTGCGAGGAAACGGGCTGCCTGAGACAGGAGCTGGGCATACCCTCCGGTCAGCGACAGGAGATCTGTAGAGGGCTACACGCGGAGCAGAACGCCATCGTTCAGGCGGCGCTGCACGGCGTGGCCATTCGGGGAAGCGATGTCTATTGCACACACCAACCATGCATCACCTGCGCCAAGATGATCATCAACGCCGGAATCCGCAGAGTAGTGTGCGCTGAGGAGTATCCGGACGGCTTCGCCAGGCCGATGCTCGAGGAGGCGGGAGTCGAGCTCGTGTTCTGGCGAGAGGAGGCGCAGAGTTGATAGCGGAACGCTTTGGGAGGATAGATGACAGACAGTAGAATCGAAGCTTTGCGGAACAAGAAGCATCAGGCCAGCCTGGGAGGAGGCGAGGAGCGGCTGGAACGACAGCACGCCAAGGGGAAGTTGACCGCGCGCGAACGTCTCAGTCTGCTCCTGGACCAGGGGAGCTTCCAAGAGGTCGATCCCTTCGTGGTGCATCGAGCCACGGGTCTGGGCATGGACGAACGTAAGTATCTTGGCGATGGAGTCATCACCGGGTATGGCACCATTGACCATCGTCTCGTGTACGTATATGCACAGGACTTCAGTGTGATGGGAGGCTCTCTGGGCGAGGCCCACGCCGCCAAGATCTGCAAGATCATGGACATGGCACTCAAGAACGGATCTCCCATCATCGGCATCAACGACTCAGGTGGTGCTCGCATCCAGGAAGGCGTTGCCGCCCTGGGAGGCTATGCGAGCATCTTCCTGCACAACACGCTCGCCTCCGGTGTGGTACCACAGATCACGGTCATCGCAGGGCCCTGTGCCGGCGGCGCAGTCTACTCGCCCGCTCTGACGGACTTCGTCTTCATGGTTCAGGGCATCAGTCACATGTTCATCACCGGCCCGCAGGTAGTCAAGACGGTGACTCACGAGGATGTGACGGCGGAAGAGCTGGGAGGGGCCATGACCCACAACCAGCTTAGCGGCGTGGCGCACTTCGCCGAACAGAACGAGGAGCAGTGCTACAAACAGGTCCGTAGACTGCTTGACCTCATCCCTCAGAACAACATGGAGGGCGCGCCTGTCGAGCGGCCGACGGATGATCCTGCCCGAATGGACCCACAGCTCGACTCCATCGTGCCTGCCGATTCCCGGACGCCCTACGACATGAAGGACATCATTCTCAGCATCGTGGATGACGGTGACTTCATGGAGGTTCAGGAGCACTACGCGAGGAACATCATCGTGGGATTCGCTCGCCTGGACGGGCACTCCGTCGGCATTCTGGCCAACCAGCCGGCCGTTCTGGCTGGAGCGTTGGACATCGATGCCTCGACAAAAGGGGCGCGTTTCGTCCGTTTCTGCGACTGCTTCAACATACCCGTCATCACGTTCGAGGACGTGCCCGGCTTCTTGCCCGGGACAGCCCAGGAACACGGAGGAATCATCCGCAACGGGGCCAAGCTCATCTACGCATACTGCGAGGCCACGGTGCCGAAGATCACGGTCATCACCCGCAAGGCCTACGGGGGCGCGTACTGCGTCATGAGTTCCAAGCACATCCGTGGGGACATCAACTACGCCTGGCCATCGGCGGAGATCGCGGTCATGGGCCCCGAAGGTGCAGCGAACATCGTTGGTCGCCAGGAGATCGCCGAGGCCGCCGATCCCGAAGAGGCGCGGGCCAAGCTCATTCGGCAGTACCGAGAGCAGTTCGCCAATCCCTACGTGGCCGCCTCCCTCGGATACGTTGACGACGTCATAGAACCCCGGGAGACGCGACCTCGTCTGATCAACGCCCTCCATATGCTGGAGAACAAGCGTGACACCAATCCGCCCAAGAAGCATGGCAACATGCCTCTGTAGTGCCAGAAATGTCGGGCGTAGCTCGATCAACAAAGCCTAAAGGAAGGTATTCGTTCGAACAATGACACAACCAGTCAAGATCACTGATACGACCCTACGCGACGCGCACCAGTCTCTGCTGGCGACGCGGATGCGTACTGCAGACATGCTCCCCATCTGTGAGAAGCTCGACGCCGTCGGCTACCACTCATCGGAAACCTGGGGAGGAGCAACATTCGACTCGGCTATGCGCTTCCTCAATGAGGACCCCTGGGAGCGTATCCGCCAACTCAAGTGTCACATGCCGCGCACCCCGTTTCAGATGCTTCTGCGCGGTCAGAACGTTGTCGGGTATCACCACTACCCTGACGACATAGTGGAACGCTTCATCACTCGCGCGATCGCCAACGGAGTGGACATCTTTCGCATCTTCGACGCCCTCAATGACACTCGGAACATGGC
>Ga0180432_10011771_pt1 | contig 10273 bp, 5 predicted proteins | sample SS_ome_10_FD_132414 | JGI IMG/M metagenome (GOLD analysis project Ga0180432, IMG submission 132414) | Hypersaline lake sediment archaeal communities from the Salton Sea, California, USA - SS_1_MS_2 metaG | ecosystem: Environmental > Aquatic > Non-marine Saline and Alkaline > Hypersaline >...
CTGCCGGATGATGTCCTGCTGTACCGCGGGGGTGGCCGTGGCGGTCAGGGCCAGGGTTGGCGGACTGCCGAGCAGCTGGCGGATCTCTCCCACCCGCGTGTAGTCGGGCCGAAAATCATGGCCCCACTGGCTGACGCAGTGGGCTTCGTCGATGGCTAAAAGCGACACCTGCCGCCGGGCGATCACGGCCCGGAAGTCGGCCTTTTGGAAACGCTCCGGCGTGATGTAGAGCAGCCGGTGCCGTCCTGCGGCGATGGCTGCGCAGCGGGCCTGCCGCTGCTCTTTGGAGAGCGAAGAGTTGATGAAGGTGGCGGCAATACCACGGCGGGTGAGGGCATCGACCTGATCCTTCATCAGGGCGATCAACGGGCTGAGCACCACGGTCAGGCCGTCGAGCAGCAGGGCGGGAAGCTGATAGCAGAGGCTCTTGCCGCCGCCAGTCGGCATCAGTACCAGGCTGTGCCTCCCAGCCAGGGTACGGTCGATGATCGCCTGCTGGTTGCCCTGAAAGCCGGCGTGGCCAAAGACGTCGTGCAGAACTGCCGCCGGCGTTGCAGGGGCGGTCATTTGGCCGGCTGGGCGGCTGTGCTTGCGGCTGCCGCCGCAAACGCCTCGGGATCGTCGAGTGTGAACATGTGGCCGTGGTCGGCGGTGACGATCACGACGGTGTCGTCCCAGCCACCGTGTGCCTCGATCCAGGCAAACAGGGCGGCGACGGCAGCATCACCGCTGTCGACCGCGCCGATGGCGGTGTCGATGTTGTTGGCGTGGGAGGCCCAGTCGACATCACCCGCTTCGATCAGCAGCCAGAACGGGCGGTCGCCGCTGCCGAGCAGATCGAGGGCGGTGGTGGTCATCTCGGCGAGGGTCGGATTTTCAGCGATGTCAGCAGCGGTGTAGGGGTCGAGCGGGGCGTATTTTTTCCGGAGGGCATCGGCCACGCCCGCCTCGATCCGGCCGCCGACGGGGTTGTAGTCGCCGCAGGCGGTCTGAAAGGGCAGGTGGCCGTCGGCTGTGCCGAAAAAGCCGAACAGGGGCCGGCCGGCGGCGATGGCTTTGGCGGCGGCTTCGGCCAGCACGTCGATGCCGCGTCGGCCCGGGGTTCTCGTCACGACCTGGTAGCGGCCGCCGGCGGCCGCATCGATCGCCCGCAGCGTGGAGTCGGCCAGATACTTGTTGCCCGGCTCAAAATTGCGGCCCTGCTGGTCATCCCGCTCGGCCTCGACGCCGTGGCCGGTGCCAATGAGCAGATCGAGGCCCGGTGCAGGATTGGTTCGTCGCGAGACCGACGGCTCCCCCAACAGATCGCGGGAGAGATCCTGGTAGTCGTCACGGCTGACGTTCGCGGCATAGGCACAGGCGGGTGTGGCGTGGGAAATCGGCACGCTGGTGACAACGCCGACGGCATAGCCACGCTGCTGGAGGGTGATGGCCAGCGGCTCCACCGGTTGCCCCGATGGAGTGACGTTGATCGCCTTGTTGTAGGTCTTCACCCCGCTGCACAGGGCCGTGGCCGAGGAGGCTGAGTCGACGACCGCATGCGGGCAGTCACGGTCTTTGCCAATCAGGTACCGGCTGTCGGCAAGCCGATCCCAGGGAGTGCTGCCGCCGCGGCGGACGTCATAGCCGCCGGGCGTCACGCCTCCCGGCGTGGTCACGACCTGGGCATCGACGTTGAACTCGGTGCCTTTGTTGGCCGGGCTGGTGACGCACCAGCCGAAGTCGGTCGGAGTTCCCCGATACCGCTGGAAGGCGAAGACATCGCCCCGGCCCTCGCGGTAAGGCACCCGGCCGGTGGCGGCAATCGCCGCGGTGCGGGTGGTGTGCCAGTCGAGCCCGTCAAAGACCACCAGGACGATCCGTTTCGCACCGTCCGCGGCCGCCTCCCGCTGCAGACGGTACAGGTCGGCCTGATCAAAGTAATCGGCCTCGGGGTTGAGCGTGAAAGTCGGCAGTTGCCCGTAAAGAGCCTCAAGCCGGGTGCGATCACGATAGGGGCTGTTGCTGCCCCGCAGGCTCTCGAGGCCGATGCCAAAGGAGTAGACCGGAATCAATCGGTTGGAGTGGTTGGACCAGGTCACGTACTTGCCCGGCTGATCGCCCCAATGGCCCCAGTCGGCCCGGCCGGAGATTTCGGCCTCAATCTGGAGCTGCCGGATCGGGTCATCGGCAGCCGGAGCGACGGTGGCGGCAAGCAGGAAGTTTGTCAGGGAGAAGAGGACGAAGAAGCGGTGCATGAATCAATTTTTGGGACACGGATGGGCTGTTGCTATGAAAACCGGGCAACGCAGCGGCGGCACCTCAGCGAAAGGCGAATGATGAAACAGCCCGGAGTCGACGATTTTGCTCACCACCCCGTCTGCACGCAATCGGCGGCCATCCGGATCATCTCAGAATGTCCGTCGAGGCGGAAACCAGAACCTCGACACGAAACCCTCCGGCGAGTCCGAATGCCCGGGGAGCGATTGCATACAAGACGATGGCCGAGGAAAGCGTGCCCCCTCAACGCCGGCCCCGACACCCTCAAAATCTGCCGGCCGGCCTGAAAATAACCGCTAGGCTAAAGGTCGATTCTCTCCTTTTTCTGCGTTGTCATCCGTGGAACAGTTATGAAATTTCTTCGGCTTCTGTGGCTCTGTGGACCTGCGGCTCTCGCCCTCACGGCCGCGGCTGCCGAGACGGACCGCCGCTACGACCTGGTGGCCCGGGCCAGTGCAATCGACCCGGCGGCTGGCGAGCATCCCGAGATCGGCTTTCGCTTCACCGACCCCAAGACCGGCAAGCCGGCCGACCTTCAGCATGCTGTCGTCGACACCAGGGTGCCGAGCGAGGGCCGGCTGGTGATCTGGCTGATGGCCCACAGCCCGGGCCTGTTCGACCGGCTGGCCGGCTATGGGCTGCACGGCATCCAGGTCCACTATGCCAACGGCTGGTTCGGGACGCTCAAGCCGGCTGTGCGGGACTCTGGCGACGTGCTCGGCAAGATTCGGCTTGAGGCAGCAACCGGTGAGGACATCAGTCCACTGGTCGACATCCCGCAGCCCGACGGGATGCGGGAGCGGGCCCGGCAGTTTCTGCTTTGGCTCGACCGGGAAAACCCCAAGGGCAACTGGGCCCAGTTTCTCACCGCTGACCGTGGCGATCTGCGGTGGGACCAGGTCACCCTGGCCGGCATCTCGCATGGCTCGACCACAGCCGCCCGCTTCGCCCTGCACCAGGCGGTCGATCGGGTGGTGATGTTTTCGGGCCCCCGGGACAACACCGAAACCTGGCAGGGAGGGCCGTCGGCCACCTCCCCCAACCGCTTCTTCGGCTTTACCCATGTACTCGATGCCGGTTGGGAGCGGGATCACTACTGCCGCTCGTGGCAGCTGCTGCGGATGCAGCAGTGCGGTCCGGTGGTCAACGTCGAGCAGACGCCGTCCCCCTACGGCAACAGCCGGCGGCTGATCAGCGACTGTGACATGGGGGGCAATGGCCGGCGGGCTCACTCGGGGGTGATTCCCAACGGCAACGCCTGCAAGGATGCGGCAGGAAACTTTCGGCATGAGCCGGTCTGGCGGTATCTGTTCATGCATCCGGTCACTGAAGTCGGTCCGGCCGTTGCTCCCGACCCCGACTGCGCGATGCAGCGGCAGACAGCCCACAGTGCGGCCAGTCGCCGGGCCGAACGGCAGCTGGAAGGCTGGCGGGTTCTGATCAGCCACGAGCTGTTGGCTGACCATGCCAAAGCGACCAACAGGGCGATCGCACTGCTTAGAAAACAGCTGCAAGAGATCGTCCAAGCGGTGCCGGCCGCTGCCGTGATGCAGCTCAGAAAGGTGCCCCTCTATCTGTCTCCCGCCTATGACGGCTTTGCGGCTCGGGCGGAATACCATCCCAGTGCCGCCTGGCTGCGGCAGCAGGGCCGCGACCCGGCGATGGCCAAGGCGGTTGAGTTCACCAACGTGTTGATCTTTGAGGCCGAGACCAGGCGGATGCCCAACTTTGCCCTGCATGAACTGGCCCATGCCTATCACGATCGTGCGGTTGCCAGTGGCTTTGGCAACGCCGAGGTGATTGAGGTGTTCCAGCGGGCCCGGGCCTCGGGCCGCTACGACGAGGTCCAGCGGCAGGATGCCAACGGCAAGAAGTCACTCGACCGGGCCTATGCCCTGACCAACCAGCATGAGTATTTCGCGGAGACGACCGAGGCCTTCTTCTCACGCAACGATTTCTTTCCGTTTTGCCGCGAGGAACTCGAAATGCACGACCCCCACGCCTGCCGGATGCTGGCAAAGCTCTGGGGCTGCCCGCCCGCCACGTCGAAACCTGCCTCTGCTGCCGCAGCGTCCAGGCCAGCTCAGGGCTCAGCATCGGCCGCTGAATAGGTCGGCAGGTGCCGGGCAGGCACCTCGAGGCTGAGCAGGTGCAGCGCGGTGACATAGATTCGGCCGCCGTAGTGGCCCCAGCGATCGGGCTGGCTGCCGAGCGGGTCCCAGCTGCCGGCCGCTGGTCCTTTCCGCTGCTGATGCGCCGCCAGCAGGTCGACGAGATCGCGGTACCAGCGGTCCCAAGGGTCGCCACCGGTGTGAACGAGCACCTGCGAGGCGTAGTACCAGAGATAGGCATCGCGGCGACGGCTCGCAGCCGACCCGTAGCTGGGGGAGTCGGCGACGAGGAGGTCGGCCGGTTGGCTGACGAGCTGATCGCCGGGCCGCACCCCCGTGTGCAGTCGCATGAGCGCGCCGACCGCCGTCATGCAGCGTGCCGACAGCGGCGACCGCCGCTGCTGGCTGTCCTGCGGGTTGTAGGCGTAGCGGGCGGGATCGACTGGCGAGGCCGACTGCTGCACGAGTTTCCGCACGCCGCTGAGGGTCTCCGGTGCGACCGGCACCCCGGCGAGCGCCCCGGCCCGCAGGGCCACCAGCATCCAGCCGCTCACCGACAGGTCAGAGTCGGTGCCGGGGACGTACCGCCAGCCACCGGAGACGGGATGCTGGCTGGCCGAAATGAACCGGCAGGCCTTGTCTGCCGCCGGCCGCACGAGCGAATCGCCGGTCATGCCGACCGCCTCGCAGAGGGCCATCGTGGCGATTGCATGGCTGTACATCCAGCCGCAGCTGTTGGAGAGGGGATCGGCCTGCAGATAGAGATCGCCATTGGGCTGCTGGACCGCCAGCAGCCACTCGATGCCCCGCCGCACGACATCGCGGTAGGGTCCGGCGAAGTGATCATGGCCCGCGCCGAGAAAACTGAGCAGTGCCAAGCCTGTTGCCGCCGTGTCGCAGGTCAGCCGCGGGGCATCGGCCGGGGTCGAGCCAGCGTAGCTGCCGAGGCTCCAGCGGCCGTCGGCCTGCTGCGAGCGGGCCAGAAACTCAAGCCCCCGCTCGATCATGGCATCGGCGCGGGCAAGTGCTTCCCGGTCGGCCACCTTGGCTGTCGCCGCCGCCATCCGCCGATCGGCCAGACGGCCGGCAAACGCCTCGGCAACGTCCCGCACCCGGCCGTCAGCCGGTAGCGCGGCGGCGGCGATCCGCTCAAGTGACGGCCCGGCTGATCGCTGCCTGTCGGCAGCCATGTCAGTCGACCTGCGGTTGCGGCGGAACTGTTCGGCGGAGATCGACAGGCCCTCCCCCCCCTCGACCGCAGCGGCTGGCTTGCCTCCCAGCATCCCGCCGACTGCAGCCGCGGTCGATCGGCCCCGGCCAGCCAGAGCCACCAGACGGCTCAGCCCAGCTGCCGCCGGGCCGGCGCTGCTGAGCGTCAACCCGCCGGCAGCCTCCGCCGGCGCCGGACCAGCGGTTTGCCCCGGGATTCCCGCAGCGGCTGTGTCGGTGTCGGCTGCGGCTTTTGCCAGCAGATCAGCGCGGCGGGAGATGCCGGAGCGGAGCGGCGTTTTCGCGTTCGATGCCGGGCCGGCGGCCCGCCCCGGCAGGTTTTCCGCCGGTTGCGGTCGCATCGCTGAGCGGCCGCCGCTGGGACCGTTGCCAGCTGCCGTTCCGACGGTCGCCGCTGCCGCCTGGCTGGCCGCGCGTGTCGCTCCGCCACTGGTTGAACCCGCCGCCGCGGCCAGTCTCGAGCGGCCCAGCCGGGGTCGCGGGAGCGGGAGGCTTCGCGGCTGCGGCTGTCCCGCCGGCGGCTGATCGGGCAACGGAGCTGCAGTGGTATCGGTTTGGGCTGGTGTCACAACCGCGAATCCTGCCTCTCCGCTCGCCCGCGGCACACGAACGGGTGCCGGACGACGCAGAACCGGTTCACCGCGGTCGGGCGGCGGTGGCGGGCCGGCGGCAAGTTGTTCCAGGAGCATCGCCTCCCGAGGCTGCCAGCGGCCGACAAAGGTTTTTTCGGGCGGTGGTTCCCGGGTCGGCAGCGGGGCGGGCAGCGGTTGCCGGGAGGGCGGCAGGCTGGTGAGGGTGGCTGCCGGCAACGGGGCCACCGGCGGGGTCGGCATGGGGTTCGCCGCTGGGGCGGCCGCCTCACGGCGGTCGAGCGGATCGGCCTCTCGGGCTGGCTGCGACGACCGTTCGGCCCGGCGGGTCGGCGGAGTCTTCACCAACTGCCGGGGCTGGTCCGGAGCCGGGCGTGGTAGTTGTCGCGGCGACGACTGCGGCAGCGACGGCTGGCGGGTCGGCTGGGGTGACGGCGTTGGCAGGTCGAGCGGCTTTTCATACGCCGGCTGCCGAGCGGCAGTCTGCTTTGGTACCCGCAGCGTGAAGTCGGCTCGCCGCTGGGGCCGGCGGGGCCGCGGCGAGGTCCGCTGCTCGCCCAGCGGGCTCGGGGTGATGTCGCCGAGTTGAAGCCGGGTGAGCCCATGGAGCAGCAACGAGTGCAAGGCGAGGCTGGCCACGGTCGCCACGAACAGGCGGCGGCCGGCAGCACGGCGAGGGCTGGCGGGAGCAATCATGGTAGCTCCCCCTCGCTCGCCGACTGGACCTGATAGTCCTCGATGCCGGCGGTGACACAGGCGTCCATCACGGCCACCACGTGCTTGTGTGCGGTCTCTTCGTCGGCCCGGAGGACAACCGTCTGCCGGCCGGGGTTGTCGGCCGCCGACTGGACGAGCAGCTGCTTCAGCGTCGCCAGCTCCACCGGTTGCACCCCGGCATAGATCGTGCCTCGGCGGTCGATGTTGATCACGAACTCCCGCGGCCGGCTGGTCAGCGGCTTGGCGGCAGCCGCCTGCGGCAGCACCACATCGAGCGACCGGTCGTCCTCGTCGAGCTTGCTGGCGACGAGAAAGAAGATCATCAGCAGAAAGACGATGTCGATCATCGGCGTCAGTTCCAGGCCGCTGGCGAGTCGTCCCTTGTTGATCCTGACACTCATGCCGAAGCCATTTGCGGGGTGGTCTCGTTCGGACTTGTCGGTGCTGCCATCGTCCGGCCGCCGGCGGGAGCGGGCAACCGGCTGGTCATGCCACCGGAGTCGTCGTCGCGGCGGCCGGTACGGCAGGCGGACCGCCGCGGCGAAGCACGGGAGCATTTCCGGCGAGTTGGTCGACCGTGAGCCGGCCCTTGTTCTCGTAGCGTTCCAGGGCCGGCAGGACGGTCGCCACGATCGCGTCGACCGCCCGGAAGCCTCGCAGGATTCTGCCCTCGAGAAAGTGGGCGAGCATCGCCGCCGGGATCGCCACGCAGAGTCCGGCAAAGGTCGTGATCAGCGCGACATAAATGCCTTGGGCCAATTCAGCCGCCCGGTTGGCCCCCGCGTCGAGGGTTGCGGTCGTGTAGAAGGCGATAATCATGCCCTGAACCGTGCCGAGCAGGCCGAGCAGCGGCGTGACCGAAACGGCGAGGCTGATCGGTCGAATGTTGGCGTAGAGCCGGGAGGCTTCACTTTCTTTGGTGACCTCAATCGCCCGTTCGATTTCCGGCAGTGGGCGGCCGACCTTTTCGAGCATCGCCATGAGCACAGTCGCGGCCACCGAGCGATGCCGCTGGCAGGCCTGGTAGGCGGCGCAGGGGTCGAAGGGCCGCGCCGCCACAGTGGCGGCCAACGCCGCGGGCAGCGGCCGCGGAACGAACCGGCTGCGGCGGAGGGCGATGAACCGCTCGATCCCAAAAGCGACCACGACCACCGACATGACCGTGATTGGCCACATCATGAAGCCGCCCGCCAGAAAGAGCTGCCAGAGCGTCTGAATACGATCGAGGCCAAGGCTGTTCACCGGGTCGGTCCTCCGGCTGGGGACTGTTGCAGGCTGAGGGCCTCGAGCCGACGGCGGGCGGCGGGAGCCTGATCGCACTTCGGGTACCGCTGGAGCAGTTCCGCGTAGAGTTTCCGGGCCTGATCGGTCCGCGTGAGCACCTCAAAGCAGCGGGCGGCCTCGTAGGTCGCCTGTGCCTGCCAGGGTTGGTACGCCGCGGGGGCTTCGGTTTCACCGAAGCCGTAGGCGACTTTGAAGAAGGCCTTGATCGCTTCCCGGTGCTCGCCCTGTTCAAACAGCACCTCTCCTTCCATGAATCGGGCCCGGGCGGCAAGTTCCGACCGGTCGGCCGCGGCGACGAGGCGATAGTCGGCAACGGCCTGATCGAGTTGGCCGAGCTGCTGCCGGGCCCATCCGGCCGCGTAGCGGGCGGCGTTGGCTTCGGGGCTCTTTGGATCGAGGGCGAGCAGCCGCTCGGCAAAGCGAAGACTCTGTTTCCAGTCGTCGAGGGCTGCGGCTGTTTCGGCGGCGCGGATCAGGCCCAGGGCTCGCAGTTCGGCCGACGAGATCGCCGCCGGGTCGGCGAGCGCGGTTTTGAATGCCTCGACCGCGGCAGCCGGCTGGTTGTCGCCGGCCAAAGCCTGGGCAAGCAGCAGTCGGGCGTCGGCCGCCAACGGGCCCGCCGGTGCTTCTTTCAGCTGGGCTTTGAAGGCCGCGGCTGCCGGGCCTGGTTTGTCCTGCATCAGCTGGGTCCAGCCGAGCTTATGCCGCGCCTGTTCAAGCAGTTCGCCAGCCCGCTCCATCCGGGCCGCAGCGGCGAGTGCCTGCCGGTAGGCCTCCGCCGCCGCCGGCCAGTCGGTTGCTGCGAATTGAGCCTCGGCGAGTTGCAGCCAGGCATCGGCGGCGGAGGGACTCTGAGGGAATTTCTCAACGAGCCGCCTGAAGGTCTCGGCGGCGGCTGCCGATTCACCCCCGAGTGATTCGGCGATTCCAAGTTGGAAGAGCACCTGATCGGCAGCCGGCAGATCGGGCGAGTCGCTGAGCAGGGCCCGCAAGCGTGTTGCCGCTTCGGTGTACCGCTTGAGCCCGAGCAGGCAGAGTCCCGCCAGCAGCCTGGCCTCGCGGCGGGCGGTGGCATCGAGTTGGGCAGCAATCGCCGAGCCGGGGCTGAGCACCTGCTCGGCATCGGCCAGTCCCCCGGCGTGATCGCCGAGGCGATGGCGGGCATCGCCTCGGGCAAGCACCGCTGAGGCGGCCGCGACGCCGCCGGCACCGCGAGCGATCAGGTCGCTCCAGGCCTGTTCGGCAGCGGAAAGATCGCCGTTTGCCTCATGGCACCAGCCGCTGGCCAACCGCGCCCAGGGGGCGAGCGGGCCGTCGGGTTCGATCTTGACACTGGCGGCAAAGGCGTCGATCGCTGCTGCGTTGTCCTGTTGCTGTTGCCTGAGCTGCCCCAGCCGGTACCAGGCGAGGGCGGCCTGCGGGCCCTCGGGGAACTCCTTCAGGCAAGCCTTGAGCGCTTCCACCGCCGCCGCGAGCTCACCCGCGTCTCGCTCCGCTCGGGCCAGCAGCAGCCAAGCCTCTTCCCGGCGGGGCCAGTCGCGATGGCGGCTGAGCAACTCGGTCAGTTGGCGGGCGGCCGCCGCCGGCTTGCCGGTCTCAAGCAGGGCCTCGGCCTGAATCGCCGCGATGTCGCGAATCGCTGCAACGGTCGCCGTCTCGGCATAGCGATCGCGAAACCGCTTGACCTGCCTGAGTGCTTCGTCCGGTTGCCTGGCTTCAAGACCTGCAAGGGCCAGCATCGAAACGGCAGCTGCGGCCACCGGCAAATCGGGGTGGTCGGCGGCGAGTGCCTCGTAGGTGGCGACCGCCTCAGCCCGACGGTCAGGCAGCGCCCAGAGGGCATCCGCCCGGTCGAGGGCGAGCTGTGCAAGCGACTCTGGCGGTGGCTGGCGCGGCGGGTTGCCGAGGCTGCGGTCGATCGCGGCGACCGCCTCCGCCGGCCGCCCGACCTGCAGCTGCCAGGTTGCCACCAGATGAGCCGCCTCGAGGGCTGCGGTGGTTGCCCGGTCGAGCAGCGGGGTCAGGCTTGCGACCGCCTGCTCGGTCTCCCCGGCGTTGGCCAGGGCTTGCCCTGCCGACAGC
>Ga0180432_10011772_pt1 | contig 10273 bp, 15 predicted proteins | sample SS_ome_10_FD_132414 | JGI IMG/M metagenome (GOLD analysis project Ga0180432, IMG submission 132414) | Hypersaline lake sediment archaeal communities from the Salton Sea, California, USA - SS_1_MS_2 metaG | ecosystem: Environmental > Aquatic > Non-marine Saline and Alkaline > Hypersaline >...
CTGAGTAATTTCCTAAATAATCCATAATGTTTGTTAATGAATTCATCATTTCTATCTTATTCCTTGTTGTAGTTTTTAATATTCAATTAATTTTCTTTCAATTTTTTATTTGAGTGAAAACATAAATGAAAGATGTTATCTTATTGTTTTGAATTTCAGAATAGCTCCTGTATTTTTTAAGCTAGTTTGAATTTTATCTGCGAATGTTACAATATCCGGTACTTCGACAATTCCATTCCAATCGAAGATATAATCATGATCTCCAACTGAAGGTTTTAATCCTAATTCGATAAGTTTTTTTTGAATTACTGAAGCTTTCTCTCCATCTGTATTTAGAAATACATCAATATATGTTTCCATAATCTCTTTAACTCCTTCATATTTGCTACATTTTTGTCTAAAGTTTTACTCTTCTAAAAACACTGCAGCAGCAAGTACAGTCGTATATAAACCATTTTTATCTCCCTTGGCAGTCTGTGCTACGCTTTGAGTTCGCACGAATCTTCCACTCATCTTATACTCTTGTTTTCGCTCATCCCATGCTTTATCAGAGTCGAACTCTAACCCTAATGTCGTAGCAAGCATTGACGCTGCCAAATCCTCTGTATAATCTCCCAATTTTTTACTTGTTTCTCCAAAGCTATGATGTTCAGAAATGTATCCATATGTTTTCCTGTCCTTTGGTGTTGCGACACCTATAGATGCGCCTAATACTCTGTTTGCTTCATTTGTGCTGTTTCGAGACATGACACAAAAGGTTATCTGACCAGGTTTGAGAATATTGATTCCTTTATCTCTTGTTATTATTTTACATTTTGGAGGGACGATGCTAGATACATTTACTAAGTTACACTTTTCAATCCCTGCATCACGTAATGCTAATTCAAATGATTGTAGTTCATATTTATGTTTTCCTACACCTCTTGTAAAGAAAACCTTTTTCGGAATCATTTTTCACTTCTCTTCATATCTAAAATGTTTATTATCTGTTATCTCTAGAATATCAAAATTTTAACCTACATCTCTCCAGGATTCTTTTTCATCTTCATCATCGTATTCTTCATCGCCTTCATAAATTCCAAGTTGTTCTAATCGTTCTTCTTCATATTTGGTACTTTTTTTCTTTTTTGGTGGCATAATTTTTTATTCTCCTGTACGAAATTTTAGTATTTTCAATTAATTACTATACTCGAGTCATGTTAATAACAATTGCACAGGGATATCAAGGAAAATATAGCAATATATCTTGAAAAACACGGAAAATACTTAAAAATCTACATCGGTATTAAAGTCTGTATATATGTTAATCCGTTTTTACTATTAAAACATCACAGGGTGCATGACGTATTACCTTCTCAGCAACACCACCGATTAAGATTTTTTCTAAACCTGTTTTTCCTTTATTGCCCATCACGATGAGATCATCTTTATGAGCAAACTTAATGATTTCTTCATATGGGATGCCTTCGATTATTTTTGTCATTATTTTAATACCCATTTTTTTTCCAATTTGTTCAATTTCATTGAGATATATGATAGCATTTTCCATAATTTTTTTTTCCATTGTGGGATACATCTCAGGATGAATGAATAAATAGCTGTGATGAAGTATATGAATTGCATGAATATCGATATTACGGTTTTTTGCAATGGTGATAGCTTTTTTTGCTGCATTTTTCGCACGATTTGATCCATCAATAGGTAAAATTATTCGGTCAAACTCTTTAGTCATATTTATCATCCTATAGTTTACTTGAAATGCTTTCTATTAACAGTTTAAAGATGGATTAAGTTATTAAGATTTGAGAGAGTTAAAATGGGAAAAAGTAACGTTTTTTCTTAAAAAACACGGAAAATGCTTAATAATTACAACAATTTCAATCATATTCAAGTTGTTAAAAAAAATACGGAAGTAATACATCATGGATTTTCTTGGTCTTTCTGGAAATGAAATTTACACTTGGATTCTTCTTCCATTACTGATATTTTTTGCACGTGTTTGTGACGTAAGTCTTGGGACTATTCGAATAATTTTTGTCTCAAAGGGAATAAAATATCTCGCTCCAATCTTAGGGTTTTTTGAAATTCTTATTTGGCTATTGGCAATAGGTCAGATTATGCAAAATTTAAACAATGTTTTTTATAATATCTTCTATGCTGGAGGTTTTGCCACTGGCAACTATGTTGGTATTCTTCTTGAAGAAAAACTCTCGATTGGTACAGTGGGAATAAGAGTCATTACAAAAAGAGGAGCAGAGAAATTAATAAAGGTATTAAAAAATGCGAAATTTGGTATCACTGTTGTTGATGCTGAGGGGTCAAAAGGAAGTGTTAAGATAATTTTTACTGTTGTAAAACGGCAAAATATTCGAAAAGTCATTAACATTGTTAAACAATATAATCCAAAGGCGTTCTACTCTATTGAAGATATTCGGTTTGTTAGTGATGAGTTATATCCTCATTCAACTTCATTGACTAAAAGAGTGAATTTAAATTTGTTAAAATTTTTACGTAAAGGTAAATAATTGAATTATTGATATTATTAATCAGGATCGATAAGATCATAATAATATCTTTTGATTAATTTGTAATTATTACTTATTTCTTCAAACTCAGTTTCTGGAGCAAGTTCGTTTCTATAAATTGTACAATATTTAGTCATAATAAAAACTGTATTTATTCTGCTAGATAATTCGTTCCCGCGGATTTTACATATTTTTATCATATTTTCCATGGAAATCACTCCGAAGCCTTATCAACAGAATGGATGTATAATACTACATATTGGAGGCTTATTATGACGCCGAAAAAGAAAAAGAGGATTAAAAATAAAGCAGAAAATGCAAATGACCTTGAAGGATTAGAAAATCTTGGAATATTTCCAGATGATGCAGAAACAAATGAAGAATACGATGAAAAAGAATACTGGAGAGATTACTGCTAAACAAAATTAAAATAGAGGACGATGGTAAGATTTAACGATGTCATCCAACCATCCCATCTCTACAATTTCTTACCATCGTCCTATATATGATGAAGAGGAAAAAGAGGTAGTTTAATTATGAAAAATAAAGACAAAAAAAGATCAGAAAAAGAATGTGAAAATGACCTTGAAGAACTGAGTGTATACGATGAGATGTTTTTCAAAATGATATAAAATAATATTAAAAGAAACAAATAAAAGAGAAAAAGAAAATGATATTAATTCAATATTGAACAACTTTCGATATTTTTATTAATACAATAATGTTAAAGTGATTTTGGTATATGGCTTTATTATGTCTTCAGATTTGGAACTAAAAGATAGCAGTGATTCTAATAAAAATAATTCCAAGGGTATAAAATCAGATCCAATTCTGAATATTTTAGACGGAGCAAAATCTCAGTTTCCTGCTATAGATCCTGAACTTGATTTACAAAGGAAAATTGCTGCTGATAGAATTCAACCATTGGAGGATAGATTAGAAGCTTTAGAAGATATCATCGACTCTGAGATTGGTGATACTAATCTTACTCGTGCTCGTAATATTGAACGTGAGTTTGGTCTTCGGCAAATTTTTTTAAAATTTGAAGGGACTACCCCAACTGGTACTCAAAAAGATCGTATTGCTTTTGCTCAAGTAATGGATGCATTAAGGAGAGGCTATGATACTGTTACAGTTGCTACTTGTGGAAATTATGGGGCTGCAATTTCTCTTGCTTCATCTATTGCAGGAATCAAATGTGAGATATATATTCCTGAAAAATATCATACTAGTAGGATTAAAGAAATTGAGGAAAATGGTGCAAAAATAATCCGTGTAACTGGTGATTATGAAAACGCAGTAAAGATCTCTCAAGACATAGCTAATCAAAAAGAATATTATGATGCTAATGCTGGTGGAGATAATACTATGATTCAATTCCGAGCATATGGTGAGATAGCTCATGAGATTTATGATGAATTGCGTGATGCACCCTCTGTTGTAGTAATGCCTGTTTCTAATGGTACAACTCTTGCTGGCGTGTATAAGGGTTTTGTACGGCTCTATAGACGAGGAAAAACATCGAAGATTCCTAGAATAGTAGCTGGTTCTTCATTTGGTAAAAATCCTATTATTCAAGCTTTTTTAAAAATCTTTCTGTATGTGAAGATTTGTCTCCTGAAAAAATACATGAAACATCTGTTAATGAACCGTTGATAAATTGGCGTTCTATTGATGGCGATTTTGCACTTGAAGCAATTAGAGAATCTGGTGGATGGGGTGCTTATGCCAGTGATAAAAATATGATGTTTTTTTCAAAGTTGTTAAGGGAAAAGGAGGGGCTTAGTGTGTTACCTGCTTCTACCGCTGGTCTTATTGCTCTTCTTGAAAGACATAAGAAGGATCCATTACCTAATGATCGCTATGTTGTCATTTTGACTGGGAGAAAATAAAATACGAGGATGGTAATGTCAAAAAAACGTGCTATTGTTTACACAGATCGGCTTTTTAAATGCGCTGATGGTAAAACTGCGCATGGTCTTGTTAGATTTAGTAAAAGATTTGATGTTACTTGTATTGTTGATACTACACTTTCCGAAGGTGATGCAGGTGAAATTTTAGATGGCATCAAAAGAAATATACCTCTTTATAATGATCTAGATTCAGCCTATAGTAAATCAAATGCAAATACTTTTATTATTGGTGCTGTCTCAGAGGGAGGTGTTTTACCAAAGGATTATGATAACGCTGTTATTTGGGCTCTAGAAAAAGGTCTTGATGTTGTCTCTGGTCTTCATCAGTTTCTATCAGAAGATCCTGTTTTTGAAAAACTTGCACAACAAAATGATTGTAAAATCACAGATGTAAGAAAGATATTTCGAGATCATAAAAGATTTTATACAGGCAAAATCAAGGACGTAAAATCGACACGTCTTGCAATTCTAGGAACAGATTCTGCTGTTGGAAAAAGAACAATTGCAGTTATGATAAATGAAGAACTAAAAAAAAGAGGTAGAAAAACTGACATGATCTATACTGGTCAAACTGGTTGGATGCAAGGGTGGCCTCATGGTTTTGTCCTTGATGCTACGATTAATGATTTTGTTGCTGGTGGGATAGAGAGTGCGATTATTGATTCTTGGAATGATCTAAGACCGGATATTATGATTATAGAAGGGCAAGGAAGCCTAGTTCATCCTTTTTTTCCAGGTGGTTTTGAAATTCTTACAGCTGGTCAGATAGATGGTTTTTTATTAGTTGATGCTCCAAAGAGAGCTCATCTTGATGGTTTTCCAGACTATCCAATGCCAGATCCTCAGAGGGTTGTTAAAATTGCAGAGCTACTTACTGAGAAACCTTTAGTAGGAATAGGTTTAAATCGTGAAAATATGAATAAACAAGATGTTAAAAATGAAAAAATAAGGCTAAAGAAAATTTTCAATGTTCCAATAGTTGAACCAATAAATGACAGTGTTAGGGAAATCGTTGATTCTCTGGAGGAACTTAATGTCAGGTAAAATACCTGATATGATTTGTTTTTCTTCAATCGAAATTTCAGAACCAATAATTAATGGTAAAAGTGTAAAAACAAACATATTTTTAAATAAAATAGACGGCGAAGAATCTATTTTTTCAATTAGATTGAAATATCAAGAAAACATAAAAGATGAGTGTCTTCCAATATTGCGACTTGCTTTTACTATGCCACTTTTAAATTATGGTTTATTTACAAAAAAGTTCAAACTGAATTTTCTCATAAGTAAAACAGATTATGATATTTTAAATGAGTTAAATAGAATTTTTAGCAGAGATATTTATGTAAATAAGATACTACGAAGAAGAACAAACTATATTCTTCCAGAATTTCTTCCAAAAGATGAAGATGTAAAACCAGAGGATGCGAATCCAAAAGCAATAATTGAACCAACTCAAATTTATGATGATAAGATAATTTCATTAGATGTGGACAAGACTAGATGTGGTATTCTCTCTAGTGGCGGTAAGGAAAGTCTTCTAACCTATGGCTTATTAAAGGAGATAGGATGCAATACATATCCTCTTTATGTAAATGAAAGTGGAGGTCACTGGAGAACTGCTATTCCTGCGTATCGCTATCATAGAAGTAATGATCCAAATACACAGAGGGTTTGGACCAATATTGATAGATTTTATGTTTTTATGCTTGATAATTTAAAATTAATCAGATCTGATCATAGGAAAGTATGGGCAGATACGTACCCTATTCGATTGTGTATTTTTCCATTTTATGTTTTTTTGTTATTACCAATATTTGTTGATAAAAAAATAGGAAACTTGCTTATCGGTAGTGAATTTGATGATTTAAGATCTACACCTGAATATCTAGGAATTACACATTATTATGGAATATATGACCAACATCAGGATTATGATATTACTATGAATAATTGGTATAAAAAAAGAATACCAGATTTGCATCAATGGTCTGCAGTGAGAAATATATCTGGCTTAGTTGTTGAAAAAATGCTTATTGAACGTTACCCAAAACTTGCAAGGCTTCAACGATCTTGCCATTCATGTCATTTTGAAAATAACATGATTGTACCATGTGGAATATGTTCAAAATGTATGGGTGTTTTACTATTTCTTTTAGCTAAAAAATTAGATCCAAAAATAATGAATTTTAAAAAAGAAAGTATTGAATCTTTTCAAAAACTGGCCGATTCATCAAAATTAAGACTTGATCAGGATGAAAAAGACCATTCTTTTTACCTTATTGATCATAACCTACATCATAGATCCGTTGATCATGTTGAAAAAATACATATAAATAAAACTACTTGTGATCCTGATACAATTCCTGAACATTTAAAAAATAATCTACTAGATATAATTAAAAAATATACATGTGGTTACTGTAATTTGAAAAAACAAGAATGGATTTCTTCTGATGTTTCATAAAAAGATAATTAGGTTGTTAGTTCTTTTATCATTCTATAAGCATTATTTGATCCATATTGCTTATAATGATAGTAATTTTTTAACATCTTAATTTTTCTAAAACCTGATTTTTCATATAGGTTAACAGCCGAAAGGTTACTTACTGAAACTTCAAGCCGAATTTTTTTTACTCCGTTCGGACGCATATCTTCTTCAGCAGCCATTAAAAGTTTTTTACCGATGCCTTTGCCTTGAAAAATCGGGTCAACGTTTAATGTTTCTATCCCTGCAACTACTGAGCCTTTTTTATATAATACAATGATAAAACCACGAAGTATATCTTGTACAGTCTCTGTAAGACAATTACTATTTGCCATTGTTATCAGATATTTTATCTGCCTTGGATTATATGCTATATTTTCGTTGAAGCATTTTCTTTCCAATTCAATAATTCTACCAAGATCATCAGGTATAATCTTTCGTATAGCCCCAGAATTCATAATAATCAACCAGGCATACAGATTTCATTCAAATACTTTTGTATCAAAAACATATTAATTTTTCAGGATTAAAAGGGTACAAATAATATGAAATCCCCAAATAGAATTAACGAAAATGAATATTATTTTTTAAAGCATCTGCTATTATTAAAATACTTCCAAGCTGCATTTTAACAGAATTTCTTATTGGAATATGATAAAATACTCCTCTTTCTTCGATACTTTTACCAAGGGATTTAATTTCAATATCTGCTGTGTCCATAAGCCGACATATTTTTGGCGTGCTACCCTTAATACAAATGGTTTCAGCTACACGCCATGTTTGACCAAGAAAAAACAAATCAAATAAATCAGCAAGAACTTCGTTTTCAAATACTTCTGCATTTGATGCTATTTTTTCTTCAGTATTTTTTAAGGCTCTTTTTTCATGGTTTAAAGATTGTTGGGCATTTGTAATATGTTTTTCAGCTACATCTAGGAGAAGAGGATCTGCTAGATCTGAATATTCTTTTATTATGTTTATTAGTCTGATTGAATATTTCAGTCTATTTTTTTTTCTTAGATAACGTTCTTCAATAATCTTTTTGTAACTTTTTTCTGAAGGTTTTTTATCATTTAGTTTTGAAGATAGGTACATTGGAACTTCGCAGTTGAAACTGAATCCTCCGATCTTTTTTTGATACCATTCATCACTACAAGCTCCTCTTTTAATTGTATCTAATAAAATCTGATCTTTTTTACTATAATAATCAAGATAATCCTTTAATCCATACATCTGATAAAATCCTGGAGAAAACATTTTTCCAAATGGAACATCAGGTGCAGTATCTGATAAAGTCATCCTGAGATTTGCTGCAAGATTTCTGAGTTTTGGATATACTTCAGGAAAATCTTTACTAAGATAATAATATGCATTGTGAAATCCACAATGATGAAGATTACATAATAAATCTGGTTTTTCTTTATCAATTACATTTTTAACAGCAAGTGTTTCAGGTCTAGATTTCGTCCATTCATAATCCTCGTATTGAATTGGGAATGTCCATTCATACTGATCCTCTGTTGGTTCTCTAAAAGTAGATTTTGCCATTGCTGCAAGTGACTCAGGCATGTTAAACCAACCTTCATTTAATCGCATTCCTCGTCTTTCAAGCATAGGTATGAATAACCATCTCCAACCAAAACTCTCTGATTTTGGATGTGTTGCAAGCCAACGAGAAAAAAATGTTATTAAAAGGCTACCAAGGGGCTCATCACTATGAGGAACTCCAATTATCAAGGCAGTTTTTTCTCCTTTTCCAATATCAAGCATAACTAAAGGTTCATCGTTTATTGATTTTCCAATGATTTTATGTTTTACACCGGGTATTTTTGTTACTAAATGTATTAAATTATCAATTTCTTCAACCTTTAAAAAACGACTAAATGATGGAATATCTTTAAGAATTTCACTATGACTTTTTTCCACTTATAAATCAACCTCAATTCCAAGTCCTGGTTTATCTGATGGGATGACAAATCCATCTTTATACGTAGCTCCACCTGTCACAATATCTTTTTCAAAATCTAAAGCGGAATCTAAGTCTGCATATTTGACATTTTTAAAAGCACAGGCAAAATGTACCCCTGCAGCCATTGCACCCATTGATTCATTCATACATCCGATCATTACAGGTATTTCTGCAATTTCTGCATATGTATTTGCTTTAATGGCATTTGTAATTCCTCCGATTTTCATGAGTTTAATATTGATCATATCTGCTATTTCCATTTTAACAGTTTTAAGACTATCTCTAAGGGTAAGTGCAGTTTCATCAGCCATGATTGGAACTGGACATTGCGCTGTTATTTCCTTTAAAGCATATAAAAATTTAGCTGGAGTTGGTTGTTCAAGTATTTCAATATCTGCTCCAAGTTTTTCAAGTGTTTCAATCACACGCAATGCTTTTTCAAGAGTGTATCCCTCATTTGCATCTAAACGGATTTTAATATTTGAACCAACAGCGCTTCTTATTGCAAGAACCACTTCGATATCTTGATCAGGATCCATTCCACATTTAACTTTGAGGCAAGTAAAACCATGCGAAACAAAATCTTTGGCTCTTTCAACCATAGTATCAACAGGGTTTAGACCTATTGTTACAGAAGTTTGAATTTTATCTCTATATCCTCCAAGAAGTCTATATAAGGGCATATTTGCCGCTTTCCCGAGGATATCATAAAGAGCCATATTAATACCTGCTCTTAAAGAAGGGTTACCCTTTATTTTATCTTCAACAATATCATTTAGATAATGGATTCTTGTTGGATCCTGTCCAACCAAAACTTTTTTGATTATTTTATTAAAATTATCAAGGACGGTTTCTTTTGTTTCAGATGTAACACTATCCGGTGTTGCACAGCCCCATCCTGTGATGTCTTCATCAGTTTCAATTTTTAAAAAAACATTTTCACCTATCTCCATTGTTTCATTTGCAATAATAAAAGGTTCTTTTAATCTAAGCTCAAGTGGATGGGCTGAAATTGATTTAATATGCATAATAATCAAATAACAGAATGGATTTAATAAGAATTCCCATCAGAAAATAACAGATTTATAAATCTTTAATACTCTCATTATATCCACATTTTACTTTAATACTTTCGATTTTATAATCTATATCTTTTATTTTTCTAAATGATCTAAAAATTAAATAAACCCCAAGGAAAGCAAGAATTGAGCAAATTAAGAGTAAAGGAATAATAAAATGTAATGAATTAGAAATTTCATAGTATCGTGATGTTGCAACCAATACTGTAAATACAGAAATTGGTAAGGTAAAAATTGCTATTGCTGTTCTAAGAACTGCAAGAGACGTTCGTTTTTCAGCTAATAATAAATTTACAGAA
>Ga0180432_10011773_pt1 | contig 10273 bp, 8 predicted proteins | sample SS_ome_10_FD_132414 | JGI IMG/M metagenome (GOLD analysis project Ga0180432, IMG submission 132414) | Hypersaline lake sediment archaeal communities from the Salton Sea, California, USA - SS_1_MS_2 metaG | ecosystem: Environmental > Aquatic > Non-marine Saline and Alkaline > Hypersaline >...
CGATACTTATTTGGTGCTTTTCTGATAAAAAATGTCCATTCCTGAAATGCCGACACCACCCCTGTACTGAGAAACAGGAAAGGAGTATCCCCATTTTTTACCCTTATCACATGATGAAAGCCAGAATCCCAGGTCCAGCCTACAACTCAGAGAATGTCAAAATAAATTTCGGGGTAGGTTCAACTTCAGACCATCTTCAATTTCCACCTCCCACGTCGGAAAATTGCCATGGAAATGAAGGTCAGGGCAGATTCCCCGATCAGGATGGCATAGCAGACCCCGTTGATGTGCAGGTCAAATACACCCGTAAACAGATATGCCAGCGGTATTTCCATCAGCCAGAAAGCAATGAAGTTGATCCATACCGGGGTGGAGGTATCCCCTGCCCCGTTGATGGAGTTAACCATGACCATGCCCATGGCATATACCAGGAACCCGAAACTGATCATCCGCAGGCAGGTCGTTCCGCTTCGCAATACCACCGGCTCATTGGCGCCATTCACAAAAAAGCCGATAAAAGAATCCGGGATGGCGATAAAAATAATGGAGACAAGCCCCAGGAAAACCATGTTCCCAATCCCCACCACCCAGGCAGAACGCTCCGCCCTTTCGGGTTTCTGCGCACCCAGGTTCTGGCCCACCAGTGTGGCTGCTGCATTGGCCATCCCCCAGGAAGGCAGCAACACGAACATCACGACCCGTATGGCAATGGTATACCCTGCCACCACTTCCTCACCCAGGCTGGTCACCACCCATACCAGAAATACCCAGGAGGAAGTGGCAATGAGGTTCTGTCCGATGGCTCCCAGGGAAAGCTTCACCAGCCTGATGGTTTCCTTCATCCTGATCACGATCTGTGCGGTTTTAACCTTTACCCTGTACCTGCCGCGTCCCAGCAGGTAAAGCTGGTAGATAACCGCCACACCCCGGCCGATATTGGTGGCTGCGGCGGCACCTGTCACACCGAGTTCAGGGAATGGACCCCATCCGAAGATCAGGAGCGGATCAAGGACAATGTTCAGGACATTGGCAAACCAGAGCACCCGCATGGAAATGGCAGCATCCCCGCTGCTCCTGAATACCGCATTGATGATGAAAAGGAGCATGATCACCCCGTTGCCCCCCAGCATGATGGCCGGGTAGAGATAGCCCGTCTCGATGGTCGTTTCCGAAGCTCCCATCAGCCTGAGCAGGTCTTTTGCAAAGAAAATACCCGTTGCAGAAAAGAGCAGCGATACCACAACACCTGTAAAGATGGCCTGGACCGCAGCAACGGATGCCTGTTCAGGTCGTTTTTCACCGATCCGCCTCGAAACCAGTGCGGTGGTTCCCACGCTGAGTCCCATACCGATCGCATAAATAATGGTCATCAGTGATTCGGTGATCCCCACTGTGGCCACGGCCTCGGCACCCAGCCTGGATACAAAGAAGATATCGACCAGTGCGAAAACAGATTCCATGATCATTTCCAGCACCATGGGGATACTGAGCAACAGGATGGCTTTGCCCAGGGGAATCTGTGTAAAATCCCTTTCTGACCCGGAAATGGCCTCACGAAGATCCTGTAAAAATTCCCGAAATGCAGACCTTGAATAACTTGAAGTGGATCCTACTTGTGACATTGATTTGAGAATTACTGGTTACGGAAAGAAAAAAACGGGTGACATTCGCCTCAGCAGGCGGGCAGAAACCGGGTCACCGCAATATCTCCAGTAATCCTCATTGTTCCGGGAATTAGAACCTCCAATATAGGTGCTTCCCGGAAAAAATCAAAGCAAAGTTGTAAAAATTTACAGATTGTTAACCCTCCTCGTTCTCAGCCATCTGTGTGAGGCGTTCAGAAATTCTTACTGAAGTTCTTTTTCCCAGGGATTTCCCGAACAGGCGGTATACCTTGTACACTTTTCCTCCCATGTATTCCATCTCAGCACGCACTTTGGTATTGGATTCCATTTCCAGGTGACTGTCAATGGTTTCCATTTTCCCTTTCCTTGCCGACTCCAGCATGGCCGAACCGAGAATGGTATCCAGTCCCCTGTTCTGGTAATCAGGATGGATCGCACCCATCAGAAGATTGAGCTGTTTGGAGCGACGGCCCGCGATCAGGATGTGCAGGAATCCCAGGGGGAACAGGTATCCCCTGGATCTCTTGATCCCTTTGCTGATATCAGGCATCCCGATGATGAATGCAATGGCTTCCTGCCGTTCATTGACAATGACCTTGATATACCGGGGATCCATGATCATCAGGTAACGGTTGGCAAAATCATCCATCTCCTCCAGGGTAAAAGGCATGAAACCGTAAATCTCCGTGAACGTTTCATTGATCAGGCTGAAGATGGGCCTGATCATTGGTTTTAATTCCTTACGCCGGCTGAATTCCAGGAGACTGATACCCGGATTGTTCATTCTTGCACGTTCTGCAATCTTCAGGTAGATTTCAGGTGTTTTTTCTGGAATGGGTACCTTGTAGACCACCAGGTCGATCTCTTTGCTGAAACCCAGCGCACGCAGGTGACCGATCACATATTCATAGTTGCAGTGTGAGGCAATGACCACGGGCTCGTGAAACCCCTGGATGAGATATCCCTGGGGATCCTTGTCCGAAAAAGCCAGGGGACCCACAAGCTTGTTCATTCCTTTTTCCCTTGCCCAATCCTCCAGGTATTGCAGCAGCGCCCGGATCACTTCACGGTCATCCCAGGTCTCCATAAAATTGAACCGTGCATTTTTTTCATGGTGTATCTGGTTGTAACGGTGATTGATGATGCCCATCACCCTTCCTGCAAGTGCCTTTCCACGGAAGGCGAGCAGCATGACCACGTCACAATAATGAAAAGATTTGTTCCTTCCGGGATCATACAGCTCCCACTCATCAGAATAAAGCGGAGGAACCCAGTTTTTATGTCCTTTGTGGATTTTTGCAGGAAGATGGATGAACTTCCTCAGGTCGCCTTTGGTAAAGACCGGCTTGATGGTGATCTCCATGAGATCCGTTTTAGTGGTAGTTTAGGCAGGTAAATTAGGTTTTTTTTCAAAAATAGATGCATGGGACAGAAATTTTTTCAATGGCTTCAGCTTTTCACAGCCCCCCATGATCTTTTAAACAAGGCTCTTACAGCCTTATTACCAGTCCATCAGAACTGTTACAAAAACCAGGATCTTTTAAAACCGGGCTGCCAGTTCTTCAAGAGTCTCTCCTGATACCCTGTTGATGATCCACTCATCCATTAATTGCGCACCCAGTGATTTATAAAAATCAATGGATGGCTTGTTCCAGTCCAGGACAGCCCACTCAAGCCTTCCGCAATCCTTCTCCACAGCCAGTTTTGCCAGGTAGGTGAGCATCACCTTACCGAATCCCCTGCCCCTGAATTTCTCCAGTATGAAAATGTCCTCCAGGTAGATCCCGGGTTTACAGAGGAAAGTGGAGAAATTAAAAAAATAAAGTGCAAAACCCACTGGCTCATCCTGATAATAGCCGAGGACCACATCCGCTATTTTGTGCTTCCCGAACAGGTATTTCTCCAGCTGCTCTTCGGTGGCCACCACCATGTGGGATAACTTTTCATACTCGGCCAGTCTTTTTATGAAATCCAGCACCAGGGGGATTTCTCTCTTCCCTGCTTTCCTTATCTGGAATCCGTTGATTTTCGTTTCAATGGGCTGCATCATATTCTTTTCTCATGAATTATCGTAGGTAGATATATAAATGGGATGATCCAGATAATAGTGCCGCACATTATCCGGGAGGTTCACGAAACGCATCCTGATATCAGCCTCAAAGCTTCCCAGTATCCTGTGGAGAAGTCCCAGTTCCCTTCTTTCCGCAAAGATCTTACGGAGTGGTGACCTGGTGTCCATCATCATCATGCCTAAATAATGTTTTTCCCGTTCCAGCACCCCTTCCATTAATTCATAGAGGTCATCCTCGTAACCCGGTTCACAATAGATCCCGTCAAAAGCAAGCAACCGGAAGGCTTCGGGATCCAGTCTCCGCCTGACAAAGGGAAGCCTCACCAGCAGGCTTCCGACCGTGTTGATCCATCTGTTTCCGAAATCCACGATCCGCCATGTCACAGGATAAGCCTGCAGTCCGGCCACCACCCGTCCCGATTGCCTGATCACATAATAACAATGATTCCTGAAGACCGGATCCGGATTAAAAAGGGTATATTCGCTGTAGAATTCCCTGATCCTTGACAGCATCCCCTCCTGTTCGTCCCGTGAAAGCCGTTCCACCCTACCGGATCTTTCCGGCCTCATCCGGCTGAAAGTAAAACCGGTCATCTCCCCCACTTTATCCAGGCCGGCCTGTTCACTGAAATTTACAGACCGGAGGTTTTTCTGCTCAACTATTCCTAAGATCACTGCAGGAGCCACTCCCTCTTTCCAGTCATCCCTGAGCATCCCGGGATTGTCAATAATGGGCCTGATGAATCTTCCCAGCACCGAAGAATGCTTTGATAGCCCTTGCTGGTGCTCCCTGTCATTCATTTTTGCCGGGACCGATCTCAGGGGAGCTTTGATGGAAAAATAGCGAATAAGCCAGCTGTCATGATCCACCCCGGCAGCCTGCGCCGGTCTCCCGCAGAATCCCACCGAACCCAGCATTTTGCCTCCTTTGCGAAGGAGCATAAAATAATTTTCACCCGGGGAAAAGAGCCTTTCAGCAATGTCTGTATGCTGGTAACGCAATCCGCCCGGTGTACCCAGCACCGTTTCCTGCATGTGCTCCCTCAGCTCCTTGCCGGGCAAAGATGCAACCTCAACGGTCAGGTCAAGATAGGTGAGCAGTGTGCGGGTATTCTTCATGCAACAGGTCAGGCAAGAAATTCATTATGGAAGGATCCCCTGTTCTTCCAGGGAATGCTTGATGATTCCCGTCCACAATTGATAGCCGTCGCGATTCAGGTGCAGCAAGTCATCCCTGAAAAGGGTTGAGTCTGGCGTTCCATCCGGACCAACAAAATCCTCATGGGTATCGATGAAGTGAAGGTCCGGATTCCTTTCACAGTACCTGCTGATCTTCCTGTTGGCTGACCTGATATTGTCAATGGCATGCCACCGGCGGGGTGTGGGTGTTGTTTCGATCCAGAATACCGGTGTGTCGGGATTACGCTCACGGATCTGATCTACCAGGGTCTGGTAAAGCTTCAGCACTTCCCGGGGAGTCCTGTCATGATCCCCACCTGAAATATCATTGGCCACAAAAATAATGATGGCCTTGAATGGTTGTGGCTTGATGATCCGTTCAGCATAGTGGTTGAAATCCGAAAGCCTGGCCCCTCCGTATCCACGCTGCATGACCTGGTATGGTGCCAGGTCGGTGTGGATGCTCTCCCATAACCGGACGCTTGAACTTCCTGTCACCAGCAGCGTATTTTCATCTGAAGACTCTGCCCTGTTGAGGGAATCAAACAGGGCGATGTCAGGTTCCCATCTGAGCACCTCCTCTGATTGGATGTATCGCTCCACAGAGGCACAGGATATCATCAGCATCAGCACCCCATAGAAAAGAAGGATGGATCTTTTTCTTTGCATATTTATCATGTAAAAAAGTTTCAGACCTTAAAGTAAATATATTTTGCCGGGATCTGAAATTGCAACAATTCACTACGGTTAATGTTATGGTTTCAGAATGCCATCACACATGATCATGCCTTTGCAGAGCAATCTGACAGCTTTCATAATCCTTTTCCTGGCACCTTTGATGGTTGCACAGGAATCCAAGCCTACCGGCGATACGATCTCATTGCAGGATGTGACCATTTCAGTGATTCCCTTTCAGGAGAAATACGGCGAAGCCACGGGTGGAATTGTTGTCATTTCAACAAGGGAACAGGAGCTGAACCATACCATCAACGCGGCTGAGCTGATCAACCAGGCTCCCGGGGTCTACATGGCATCCGGAGCCTTCAATACCAACCGTCTGGTGATCCGCGGGGTGGGTTCCCGAACTCCCTATCATTCAAACAGGATCAGGGCATACCTGGAAGACATTCCCCTCACTTCCGGTGACGGGGTCACTTCCCTGGAAGATGTTGATGTCCTGGGTATCAGATCTGTTGAAATCCTGAAAGGACCATCCTCGGCATTGTATGGTTCGGGACTGGGAGGGGTGGTCAAACTCAACGCAACCTATCCCCGGAAGGAGGGATTCACTGCCAGGGTCAGCAATACCATCGGCTCTTTCCTGACCATGAAGAACGGGATCTCCGCCGGGTATAAAAATAAACACATGGCGCTAACTGCCGGTCTTTCCAGGTCCTACTCTTCAGGATACAGGGAAAACAGTACCTACACCAGGAACAGTGCCCTTTTCAATGCCAGGTATTTCGGCCGCAGGAACACCCTTTCCTTCACCTTCAACCTGGCAGACCTCCTGGCACAGATCCCCAGCTCCCTCAATGAAACTGATTTTCTGAACCATCCCCGGAAAGCTGCAGGGAACTGGCTGGCCATAGAAGGGTACGAAACATACCTGAGGGTGCTCGGAGGAATGAGACTGGAAACTGCTGTCAACCGACAGCTTAAGAACAGGCTGGTGTTGTTTTCCACCTTCAGGGATCCTTACGAATCCAGGCCTTTCAATATCCTGGATGACAGGTTCCTGAACCTGGGATTCAGGGAAACTTTCCAGGTTGACCTGACTGAAGTGCACCTCCAGGCCGGGCTGGAATACTTTCATGAGTGGGCTGACTGGCAAATCTATGAAACCCTGGAAGGGATACAGGGAGAACTCCTGGCGGACCACAGTGAGCGGAGGCAATACCTCAATACTTTCCTTTACTTTCACTGGAACCCGCTGGAAAAGCTGGTGATCGACGCCGGTCTGAACTTAAATCTGCTTCACTACAACCTTGAAAGCGCTTACACTGCGGATTCCACCGACCATGCAGGCCGCTACCGTTACCAGCCGGTGCTTTCTCCCCGGATCGGGATCAACTACAGGTACAACCCCGGACATTATTTTTATTTTTCGGCCGGACATGGATTTTCCGCACCCTCCCTGGAAGAAACCCTGCTGCCGGAAGGGACCATCAATACGGAGCTTAAGCCTGAAACGGGATGGAACATGGAGGTGGGCGGAAGGGGCTCGTTTCTTCAGGGTGCCATCCGGTATGACGCCACCCTCTATTCCGTTTACCTTCATAATCTCCTTGTTACCGAGCGGGTCGCCGAAGATATCTTCACCGGCATCAACGCCGGTTCTGCCCTGAATTCAGGACTGGAGATCCTGGGTCGTTTTAGCTTAGGTCCCATACCGGGCAAAATTCCCCTGAAACCGGAAGCAACCCTGGGATACACCCTTTCCCACAACCGGTTTGTGGAATTCATTGACGAGGGGATCGATTATTCCGGAAAGAGTCTTCCGGGTATTCCCGCCCAGGTTCTCCATGCCACCCTTTCCGGCAACATGCATTCAATAAAGGTGGATCTTCAATACCGCTATACCGGCAGTCAGTGGATGAACGACCTGAATGACCTTAAGTACGATGGGTATCATCTCCTGAATTTGCAGATTGGCTGGAGCCCTGATCTGGACAAAGTGCCTGTGGGAATCGAATTGTCGGGGGGGATCCGTAACCTGTTCAATGCCCATTACGCTTCCATGATCCTGATCAATGCTCCTTCATTCGGTGGAAATCCGCCAAGGGCTTACTATCCCGGTCTGCCCAGGCGAATATACGCGGGACTTTCCTTCAGATACAGGTGAATTCAGCGGGTGAATTGTCCTGGCCCGACCATTCTTCCTGTGGTCATTGCAGGCTGTTTCGGATAAAATCAGTCACCGGAGAGGATGTACCTCATTGTCCCCTTTTGGTTTCAATCACCACCACCCCGTTGGCACCCCTGGCTCCATAGATGGCGGCCATTCCATCCTTGAGTATATCGATGGATTTTACCTCACAGGGAACGATCCAGTCAATGTCACTGGTGATCATCCCGTCGACCACATAAAGTGCCTCCGAACTGAGGTAGAAGGAATTCTTCCCCCTGATGATCACCGAACCGCCGGTTCCGGTTCGGTCAACCGTTACGCCAGGGAACCTGCCAACGATAAGGTCAAAAATGTTGGTATAATTACAGAATTCGTTGTTCTCATGCTCAAGATGGCTCATGGCAAATGTAAGGTCCCGCTCATCGATATAACCATATCCTGTGGCCAGCTTCCTGTTCGCCGGTGAATCAACGAAAATAAGATTGATTTGAAGTGAATCCGTTTCTTTATTGATCCTCCGGTTAACTGGTTTAAAGGCCTTCGGCTTGATCTTGATGACATCTTTCTCCCTGGCGACAATACTGAACCTGCCCAGCGAATCGGATTGCACAGCCGACCTGGTCTTTTTTGCGATGACCTCCACATTCTGCAAGGGATATTTGTTGAAGGCGGTCAGCTTCCCGTACACCACCCTGGTCTGTGCAAAAGAAAAAGCAGATGTAAACAGCAGCACTAAAAATGCGATTAAAAATATTCGTTTCATCATGATCAATCAGCTATTATTTGAGCGAATCCCTGACCTGCGAGGCGATCAGGCGGATGTGATCCGGAGTGGTACCGCAGCAACCTCCAACAACATTGGCCCCTGCAGCAACCAGCTCCACCATCTGGGGGGCCATTTCCCCGGGTGTTTCCGGGAAAACAGGCTTCCCGTCCCTGTAGACAGGCAGACCGGCATTGGCATGGACCAGGACAGGCATATCGGGCTCCATTTGCCTCATTTCTTTTACGATCTCTATCATCCCTGCCGTTCCATTCCCGCAATTGGCCCCGATCACATCCACCCCTGCTTCCCTGGCCATTTCCAGGTATTCTGAAACCCGTGTTCCCATCATGGTCCGGAATTCATTGTCCCGGGTCTTTTCAAAAGTAAAGGTACAGGCCACATCCAGCGGGGTACTGTTTTTTGCGGCCTGGATGGCCAGCCGTGCTTCATCCGGATCCGACATGGTCTCCACCAGGATGGCATCCACTCCCCCATCAGCCAGGCCCATGGCCTGTTTCTGAAAACCATCCAGCAGCTCTTCGGGAGTGATTTCGCCCATCATGACCATCTTCCCCGTGGGTCCCATTGAACCCAGAACAAGCACCTCTTTGCCGGCTGCCTGCCGGGAGATCCCGGCTGCAGCCCTGTTGATCTCATAGGTTCTGTTCGCCAGTCCGTATGCTCCCAGCTTTGCAGGGCTTCCCCCGAAACTGTTGGTCAGGATGATATCGGCTCCAGCCTCCACATATTCCCGGGCCACCTCCAGGACCCTGTCAGGCCTGGAAAGGTTCCACGACTCCGGACACTCATCGGAGGTAAGACCTTTCTGATGGAGCAGGGTTCCCCACGCCCCGTCCGAGATAAGCACCTCTTTCTCTTTAATCTTCTCAAGCAGTTTTCCCATCGTGATACAAAAATACTTCTTTCATCGCTCTCATGATGGCAAATTCGCATAAATTATCAGGTTTCCCTCCTTGTATGACATAAAAAAGTAAAACCACCACTTCCAAACGGGAAAAAATTATAAGTGTAATAATAACACTAATTTAAAAAATTGTAAATTAGTGGCTCCAATGATCTGTGTCCTGTGATGAATACATTTTCTTTTCTGCCGATCCTTGCTTCACATGGAGTCAGGTTTTCACAGTTATATTATGGAGCATGCTGGCATCCTGCCAGGGCAGGTCTGCTCACCTGTTTGTACTCACATCAAACAGGTGTGGGACAAATGACACCCAGCCCCAGAGGAGAGAATTTCGATTGGATAATCTTAATAAATTTCAATCCTGAATTATGATAGATCTTTACTCACAACACGAGAAACACTATATAGCAGTTGATTGTATTATTTTCGGATTTGACAAACAGAAGCTGAAACTCTTATGCATCAGACGGGATTTTGAACCAGGAAAAGGGGATTGGTCACTGATGGGTGGATTTGTAAAAAAGGGAGAGAGTATTGATGCTGCTGCGGCAAGGGTGTTGAATGATCTTACAGGTCTTCATGATATCTATCTTGAGCAAATACAGGCATACGGTGATGTTGGCCAAGATCCTGCCGCAAGAGTAATAAGCATAGCCTATTATGCATTGATAGATTCAGTGAAATTCGACCAGGTGATTTCGCGGGATTATGATGCACAATGGTTCAGTCTGGATAACCTTCCTGATTTGATCTTTGACCATAAGGAGATGGTCGATAAAGGTCTCAGGAGGTTGCGCAGACGATGCAAAACACAACCCATCGGATTTGAATTACTCCCTCCGAAGTTTACAATGCC
>Ga0180432_10011774_pt1 | contig 10272 bp, 13 predicted proteins | sample SS_ome_10_FD_132414 | JGI IMG/M metagenome (GOLD analysis project Ga0180432, IMG submission 132414) | Hypersaline lake sediment archaeal communities from the Salton Sea, California, USA - SS_1_MS_2 metaG | ecosystem: Environmental > Aquatic > Non-marine Saline and Alkaline > Hypersaline >...
GTGAGATCATATTTTTTGACCTCGGGGTGATCGACGACCTCCCTGATTAGTCGGGGGATCAATGGGAAGTGGGTTACCTGATGATTCTGAGTTACCTTCATTATATCCATGGCTGTAGGGTTCGGGATTAGCGCCATGGTGCATCCGAAGCTAGCTGCCTCATTCATCACCACCAAACCATAACTGTGGAAGAACGGCATAGCACAGAGGATAATCGGGTATCCAGCTCTCTGTGGCTTGGCACTATACCCCCAGCCTCTTAACCAGAAATACGACTGCAACGCATTAACCACCTGACTATAATGGGTGAGCATGACCCCCTTGGGTTGACCCGTGGTCCCGCTCGTGAATAGGATCACTGCCACATCTTCTGTCGGGTCGATTTTGGGAAAGTCTGATACCTTTGTACCTGTGATGAGATCTTCGAATCGATGAGCCTCTTTTGGGTATTTGATCCTGTATTTCAGTCTGCTCAATATTCTCAGTCGCGGTGGGACATAGTAGGCTGCCTCGGCTACTATCAACTCGGGATGTGTTTTTGGTAGTTTTTGGAGCAATCGATCCAGTATTATAAATAGTTTTGAATCGGTGACCTGTATTTGGCGCTCGATCTCCTCATTAGATTGGAGGGGGTTCACTGCAACAACCGTAGCCCCACTCAGTAGGATAGCGTTGTACGCAATGGGGAAATGGGGGGTATTTGGTAGAAGGAGGGCTACTCGATCCCCTTTGCCTATCCCCATGCCCATCAGGTTTGATGCGAAGCGCTCGGTCTGATCCCAGAGTTCCGTGTAGCTATGCTTAGCATCCAAGTATATGACGGCGTCTCGTTCCGGGAACTTTCGGGCGCTGTTTCTCCAGAACTCGTAGACGGGCATCAGGGGGTAGTTAATAGAGATGGGGACGCCTCGGGGGTAGCTCTTTCTAGCCGCCATGTATCAGGTGGGCTGGTACATAGTATAAAAACTGTGGGGCGATGCTGTTTTATCGTAGCTTATTCCCCTTGGATGTGATAAAATTGAGACCAACGGGAATCAATGTTCCAAGTGTTACCCCGTTTAACGCAAAAGGGGAGATAATGTACGATAAACTCGGAAAGTTGCTAGAATTCTGGATCGAGGGAGGCATCAGTGGCGTTGTTGCGAACGCAAGCACAGGTGAAGCCCCATATCTAAGTAACGCGGAGAGAGTCAAGATAATCGAGTATCTTGTGGAGAAAGCGGATGGCAGAATCAACATCTACGCTGGAACTGGTGCCCCCAGTCTATGGAAGACAGTTGAGTACACCAAAGAAGCAAAAGCCGCTGGTGCCCAGGCTGTACTGGTTACAACCCCCTACTTCTTCAAGCCAACAAGTGACGAGATCGCCCAGTATTTCATTGATCTCATGGACAAAGTGGACATACCAGTTATCATGTATAACGTACCAAAGTTCACTGCATACAGCGTTTCCCCATACGTTGTCGCGAAGGTAGCCGAGGAGTGCAGCAACCTTGTGGCAATCAAGGACAGCAGCAACAACCCCGGTAACATGGCTGATATAGTAAGCCTGTGCGGTGACAAGATCAACGCTTTGAGCGGTACAGCGGACATGATATTACCAGCACTAAGTCTAGGGGGAAAAGGTGGGATTGTAGCCATCGCCAACGTTGCGCCTAGGACCTGTGTAAACATCTTTGACGCATACAACAAGTCTGATGTCAAGACCGCGGGGGCGAACCAGTTGAAGGCTAGTTGGGTGAATAAGATAGTCGTGCGAGATTATCCCCAGATTCCGGCAATCAAGGCAGCCCTCAACCAGTTGGGGGTTGATGCTGGGGTCCCAAGGAAGCCACTTACTGGGCTATCAGAGGCGACAGCAAAGAAGATCAAGGCAGAGCTAAGGCTCTAGTCTCTTCACCATCGCCGTCTTATCCTTATAATACACCTTGTCTAGTTTGGTGTATCCCAGTTTAATCCAGAACCCTACAGCATCGGGTTCAGAGTCTATCTGTATCCACTGTGAGCCCAGTTTTCTAGCCATTTCCTCCACAAGAAGATATAGACTCTTCCCGTACCCGTTTCCCCTCTCAGCCTCGTTGATGCCTATGTGTTCAATGTAGAATGATTCTGGGTGGTAAGAGTCCCTTTTCTTCATCAACTGGACCTCCGCGTAACCGTGGGCGTTACCCACCATCCAGTAGTCCCCTTTCTTGAATTTCTCACCAGCCCCGCGGAGAACTCTCAAACCCGCTGGGATATAGGAACGCATGTGTCTATCGTCAACCAATCGGGAACACCGAAACAATATCCACATTCCAGCTATTAATAAATTTGAGTAAACTTTGATCTAGCCAACCTTTGATCCTTACAAAACAACTCAAACAAGACTCTTCTTCCGTTTCATATAGATTCCGAGGATAATGTCTAAAAGAATAAATCTCTACATGCACGCATCCCTATCTCCTTTCACGAATGGTGAATTTTTTTTCCAGCGTTATTACGGGTAACTCAAACAAATAGGCTGATCTTTATTAGATATGGCTGTAACCTAACATCACACAACTGGTGAAACCAACTGGTCTTAGAAAAACTAGGAAGCAACCTCTACAACGCCATACAAAAACTGGTAAAAGCCCCAGTAGTAGACGAGGCAGCCGTAAAGGAACTAGTAAAAGACTTCCAACGAGCCCTACTGCAGGCAGACGTAAACGTAGCCCTAGTCATGGAACTAAGCCAAAACATCCAGAAGAAAGCCCTAGAAGAAAAACTCCCCCCAGGCATAAGCCGCAGAGAACACATCATCAAGGTAATCAACGACGAACTAACAAGATTCGTCGGAGAAAAACCACAAGAACTGAAGATCGTGCCCGGTAAACAGAACGTCCTGATGATGGTAGGAATTCAGGGAAGCGGAAAGACCACTCACAGCGCAAAGCTTGCTAGGTATTTCCAGAAAAGGGGATTCAAGGTTGGAATCATCTGCGCTGACACATTCAGACCCGGCGCATATAACCAGTTGAAGCAACTATCAGACTCAATAAACGTACCATTCTATGGAGAACCAGAGGCAAAGGACCCAGTAAAGCTCAGCAGAAGAGGCGTAGAGCACTTCAAAGACACAGAAGTGGTCATACTCGATACCAGCGGTCGCCACAAGGAAGAGACTGGGCTCATTGAGGAGATGAAGCAGATCGAGAAAGCCGTCAAACCCTATGAGGTAATACTGGTACTGGATGGAACCATAGGTCAACAAGCAACAGCACAAGCGACCGCGTTCAAGGAAGCCACAACCGTAGGCAGTATCATAGTATCCAAACTTGACGGCACTGCAAGAGGAGGAGGAGCCCTGAGCGGCGTAGCAGCCACAGGAGCACCCATAAAGTTCATCGGAACCGGCGAGAAAGTCGAGGACATCGAACCGTTCATCCCCAGCAGGTTTATCGGACGACTATTGGGAATGGGTGACATCGAGGGGCTCGTTGCCAAGGTAAAGGAAGCCGAGACCCCAGTATCCGAGAAGGACGTCGCAGCGATGCTCAGCGGCAAGTTCAGCCTACAAGACATGTATAACCAGTTCGAGGCTATGCAGAACATGGGACCCCTCCAAAAGGTTCTTGGAATGATCCCTGGGTTCAGCTATCAGCTCCCTACTGACGAGGTTGAGAACGCTGAGGAGCGTCTAGAGAACTGGAAGGTAATAATCCAGAGCATGACCAAGGACGAGAAGGAAGACCCCAAGGTTTTGAACCGGAGCAGGATACAGAGAGTCGCCCGTGGTAGCGGTAGAAACGAGCGAGAAGTAAGAGAACTTATAAAACAGTATAATACTATGAGGAAAATGCTCAAGCAGATGAAGGGCAGCCGAAGGATGCGGCGCCAGATGCCTTTCAAATTACAGTGAGGAAACAAAAATGGGAAACAGTAGCGGAACAAGAAGAAAAAGCAGAAGCGCCCTGAGCAAACGAGTCAGGGAAAAAGGAAGAATCCCCCTAAGCAGGTTACTTACAAGTTACAAGGAAGGCGAGAAAGTAGTAATTGTCATAGATTCAGGTATCCATAAAGCAATGCCACATAAACGATTCCAAGGAAAAGTAGCTACAATCGTGGGAACCCGAGGAAAAGCATTCATACTTGAGATCCCCCAGCGGAAGACAGTCAAAACAATTATCACCACCGCATACCACATAAGAAAACATAGGGATGCTTAATCATGTCAGTAGCTGAGAAAAGGGAGATCACGGTAGCCGAGGCAAGAAAATTACTCATGGATAAAGCCGAAGAGCTTGACCCCCTTCAGCGCAGGGTACTTGAATACACGATCAGGTTCAGTAAACTGGACAGCGAGTCAGCTAAAGAGCTTACTGAGAAGCTTATGAAAGAGGCTGATATCGACCGTGGGTTAGCTGTGCAAATGGTGAACGCTATGCCTGCGACGGTTCCAGAGATCAGGACCTTCCTTGGAAGGCAAAGGATCATAGCAGAAGATACTTTAAACCAGATTTTAGATATAATTGATAAATACCGGGTAGAAGAATAACTACCCAGAACACCCCAGAGGGAAACAAATTGTACAGGGAGCCCAAGAAATACGAGGAATACGCATACGTCTTAGACTATATGCCACATGGGCGACCCGGGGCTCCACGTACGACACATAGTGCACAAGGCGCATTGCAGTTGCTAGGTGAGGAATATTTCACACTGCTCGAGGCATCTCCGAAACCTGAGGCTGAATACAATATTAGAGACAGGATATTCGTGGGTAAAGGTGACAGAGCGCTCGTAGGGCATATTCTTGGGCGAATAGCCTACGAGGAACTGACAAGTGCTGCAAAGGCAGAGCTTTCGTTAGTGGTTGAAACAGTGGTTCAGGCGAACGAGCAGAGGTTCATAGAATTTGTTAATGAGAGCCAAAGCTTGACTCCCCGGATGCATAGCCTTGAACTAATCCCAGGGATAGGGAAGAGGCTCATGTTCCAGATTTTGGATCTTCGTGAGCGTTATCCATTTGAGAGCTATGAGGATCTAAAGGAACGAACCAGTCTGAGTGACCCTGTGAAGCTCATAACTAGAAGAGTGCTCAAAGAGCTAAGTGAGGATGAGAAGTACTATATTTTCACTCGACCCGTCTAGTTTCTGAAATTATACCGTATTTGCTGGATTATTCATGTTTTTTCGGTGTTTGTTTGCATTATCTTTTTAAGAATCCTCTTGGGTAGAGTGATAGACTAAGAATGAAAGCCTCTGACTTCAAGTACAAGAAAAACCAGGCTAATACAAGGCGTAAATACATGGGTGGTGTCCCCGGTTCAAAGATAGTAAAATTCACAATGGGGAACACCAGCAAGGACTTTACACACAGAGTAGAGCTAATCAGCATCAAAGAGGTCCAGATCAGGCACAACGCGCTTGAATCAGCAAGAATAGCGGCAAACAGGGTATTGGAGAAATTTGTCGGTAGAGAGGATTTCATGCTCAAGATTATCCCCTATCCACACCAGATAATCAGGGAGCACAAGAGGGTAAACGTCGCTCAGGCAGACCGATTCCAAGAAGGAATGAAGAAAGCCTATGGTAAGCCTGCTATGGTTGCTGCAAGGATAAAGAACAAGCAGCCTATTATCATCGCTGAGGTTGATAAGGGAGGCATCGATTACGCCAAGACTGCGCTTAAACGTGCGTCAGCAAAGTTCCCTAGCCCATGTAGGATCGTTGTAAAAGAGATCTAGAACCCTTTTTGGGAACTATTTTATCATTTAACCATTATTTCATTGGTGAATCCATTTGTATGACTTGGAGTTAGACCGAGTAGTCTCAGAGATAAAAACTAGAGAAGCCAGTAAAGTACTCCTACAGTTACCGGATGGAATGAGACCTTTTGCATCTCAACTCGTAGAAGCCATTGAGGAATCTACGGGCGCCAATGTATTTCTTTCAGGTGATTCTTGTTATGGTGCCTGTGATATCGCCCTGAATCAGGCAAAGCAACTCGGCGTGGACCTTATTGTCCATTATGGGCATTCACCCATGGTTAAACACCCGGGGATGCCTGTGATCTATGTTTACGCCAGTATAGATATCGATGTGGACAGACTGATTGAGGCGGTCTTACCAAGTTTAGGGGAATACGAGTCCATTGGGTTAACCACCACGGTCCAACATGCTCACCAAGTCGAAGAGATGAAGAAGAAACTCACTGAAAAAGGCGTAAAGGTACTAGTTGGACGAGGCACAGGAAAGACGCCCCTGGATGCCCAGATCCTCGGATGTAGCTACATGACAGCCATCAATATAATGGATCAAGTAAACGCGTTTCTCTATGTGGGGGGAGGAAAGTTCCATCCTTCGGGTATAGTGATGAGCACAGGGAAGCCGGTTATTATCGCCAACCCATATAACGGAGAGATATCAAGCATCGATGAGGGGGACTTGATGGATCTAGCGAAACGAAGGATGGCTGCTGTAACCATAGCCAAGAACTCCAAACGCTTCGGAATCCTGGTATCATCAAAGCCGGGGCAGAACAACCTCGAAAAAGCATTCGAATTACAGAAGATGCTTAAAGAGCAAGACAAGAAAGCGGTGCTCATCTACATGGATGAGATCAGAGCAGAGCACATCAACAACTATAATGAGCCAGAGATACTGGTCAACACGGCGTGCCCAAGGATAGCAGTAGACGGGATAAACGGGATTGATAGACCCATGCTGACTATTAACGAGGCAGAGGTAGTGCTTGGGCTCCGTAGATGGGAGGACCTCTGGGGTAATGCCTACATGGAATAACCGCGATGTTTAATACAAACGGGATAGGATAGAAACAGGATCCCTTAGGATCATATCACACTCAAATACGTGTCCCCGGGGGGCAAAACCAGGGACAGCATCACAGATACACGAAGGAAATTAGAATGTCAAAGAAAGAACTTGAAAAAGATGTCTTTCCGGGTGAAAAACTAGCCGTAATAGAGGAATACAATGACGGCCCCGGAACATATCAGGAAGAAGGCGAGGTAAGATCGACCCAGATGGGCAAGAGTAAGCTCGACTCAGAGAGGAGAGCGGTATACATCAAGAGTAAAACACGTGAGATTATTGTGCCTGAGAAGGGGATGGATGTTATCGCTGAGGTGGGCTCAGTGGCCCGCAAGGATGCGAGGATCGATATATTCATGCTTGACGGTAAGCTTATTCATCCATCTACTGGGGGGGTCATCCACATCAGCGACATCAGTAGAGATTACATCAAGAACATTGACTCTGCCCTCAAGAACGGGGACGTTGTGAAGGGCAAGCTTGTGAATGTGGTAAATAGGCTTAATCAGACTTCTCTTGGAGGCCCAGAATATGGGGTAGTCTATGCTTACTGCAGCCGATGCGGGGGTCTATTGGAGCAGAATCAGGGAAAGTTGATATGCCCTGATTGTGGAAGGGTGGAGAGAAGAAAAACCGCTAAAAGCTATGGGAAGGAGAAACTGGTATGAAGATCAATATAACCAAACGAGAGAAAGGGCTAATCGAGCTGGACCTGAGCGGAGAAGGCCACACATTGCTGAATCTAGTGCAAGCAAGCCTCATAGAGAACAAGAACGTTGAGATGGCGGGATACAGTAAACCCCACCCCTTGATGGACAGGAGTAGGCTTTTTATCAAACTCAAGAGAGGCGATGATGTCTTTGGGGTTATTAAGAAGGCTACTGAAAACGCCGATGGCAAACTGGATGAGTTTCTAGGCCAGTTTGAGAAAAGCCTATCAGAACTCTAACCCTTTTTATAATCAGGGATAGCCCTGAAACTGATTCATATACCCCAAGTCAAGCCAGAGTTCCGGGTTCTAGGCGTCACCGCTTGCAAGGAAACAGATGGTTTCTTGGTTATCGGGGCGGTTTTTCGTGGGAACAAGGAACTTGATGGGATATTATCCAGTAGGGGCGACTCTACTGTTGAGGAAATAATTAGCAGTATGCTAAATGAGTCCAAGCATAGGGGACAGGTGCGACTGATTCTACTAGATCAAACCAGTCTACTAGAGAAAGTCGATCCAGTGGAAATATGGGAAAAAACGGGCAAACCTGTCCTGATGAAAAGTGAGGAACATACGCTGGATTCACGGTATATGTTCATGTATCAGGATAGTGTTTTCCTTGCGGCGGGTATTGAGGAGGAATCCGCCAAGCGGGTATTGAAGGAAGTCTATCCTGATTCAGGTTCCGAAGCCCTGAGGATAGCGGGAATTATTCTGAAAAATATACTTGGGCTGCACAACGTTTAATAGTGGTTTATTCACGATACTCTGCGGAACGGTGATTATACGTTGAAGTTCTGTCCAGAGTGTGGGGCTTTCTGTCAAGCAGACACGAGTAAAAAGTGCTATGTTTGTCCCAAGTGTGGTTGGGAGGAGCCTCTGGAGGAGACCCGAACCGTAGTGCGCAACAAAAATGAGAACGACAAGATCATAGTAGTGGGACAGAAAGAGCGCAAGCTCAGTACGATGCCCAAGACCAAGATCAGGTGCGAAAAATGTGATAACAACGAGGCGTACTGGTGGATGGTTCAGACAAGGAGTATCGATGAGAGTACAACTCAGTTCTACCGGTGCACCAAGTGTGGTCATACTTGGCGCGACTATAGTTAGGCGACGGTTTTTTAACTAGTCACACCCTTATCTGGTTAGCATATTCGAGTGATTTACATTGTTTGAGGTTGAAGTTTCAAGAATTGATCCATTCAGGAGCCTCGTGAAGGCGCTCAGCGTTATTGTCGAGGAGGGCACCTTCATCATGAATGAGGCACAGATGAAGCTCCTCGCCATGGACCCAAGCCACGTGGCAATGGTAGACTTTGAGCTACCCAGCAGCTTCTTTGACAGTTATCAATGCGAGGGAGAGCCCAAGCTAAGCATCAACATAAAGGAGTTCCTAAGGTTCCTAGATAGAGTCGACCGCGATGAACAGGTCAGGATCGTATTAAACGAGGAAAAAGCCAGACTGGTCATCCACTGCAAGCGCGGTGGTCACAATAGGCGCTTCGAGATGCCTATACTGGAGCCCCTCGATGAGGAGGTGCCCCAGCCCAAGATATTCTTCAAGGGCAAGGCACGGGTAACCAGCGATGCCTTGAGGATGGCTATCAGGGACGCTAATCTGGTCTCTGAGCATGTCAAGGTAGAGATGGAAGAGGGCTTACTGAAGATCAACGCCGAGGGCGATATGGGAAGCAGCTTCAGCGAATGGGAGAAAGACAGCGATGATATCCTTGAGCTGAAGGTGGAAGAGAACAGCAGCGCGACGTTTACCCTCAGCTATTTGCAGGATATCGCCAATGCCGCTGGCGCAAATAGTGAGGTGGCTACCATCGAGCTTAGCACTGATATGCCCATAAAGATGGATTTCGAGATACCCCAAGGTAGACTCGTATATTATCTGGCTCCATGCATCGGGGTCTAAATCTCCTTACCAACCGGGTTTTGTGTACGGATTTAGCCGTTACCATACCGCTTTTAGTACTGATAAGTTTCAAAACAGAGCCTTTTTAGGGCTTATTTATCGTTAATAAGCCGTGTTTCACGCGTTTCGCGTTACCCCCCCCCCCATAGTTAGCGGCTATTTTATCTGGTTGTTTATTTAGAAGGTGGCTACCAGCTTTCACGATTTCGCGTAGCCGAAGACAACACTAATGTCGCAAACGGAGCGTGGTTTAACTTCCGAGTTCGGAATGGGTTCGGGTGGGTCCCACGCCCTTTGGCCGGTTACCAACCATACAACCCTAAGGCTTTACTTTAAACATTTCGGTATTGCCCACATACTGGAACTCAACTACCCAGATAAGCTCCTCTGGGTTAAAACTCCCATAGATTTCCCGCCAAATATTGATGAACATATTAAGAGAATCGAAGCCTTCTTTGGATACATCTTCTTGGCTGATTTCTCCGAGATATTGCTGGAAAATATCCGTGATCAAAATATTTTCAGGTAATACACTCCTATAGGATGATCTGAGGCTGTAGGTTTTACCGATTTTAATATTTGGTTTTTTTAATCGGCGGGTTTGCGTCTTTTCCCCTTCACGGATTTTGGAGATGAATTGTTTTTTGAAGAGCAGAGTCAATATTCATACTATTTTTTCGAGGAGTATAGTGATTGTGTCATGAAAGTAGCTACTAAAAAAGATACAAAAAATGTTTTATTAAAAATGACACCAACATCGGTCGCCAGAGGATAGAATATTTTATATTCACAAATAGTTAAAACAAACTATGGTGGATGCACCTATTCTTCCAGAATATCCAAA
>Ga0180432_10011775_pt1 | contig 10271 bp, 3 predicted proteins | sample SS_ome_10_FD_132414 | JGI IMG/M metagenome (GOLD analysis project Ga0180432, IMG submission 132414) | Hypersaline lake sediment archaeal communities from the Salton Sea, California, USA - SS_1_MS_2 metaG | ecosystem: Environmental > Aquatic > Non-marine Saline and Alkaline > Hypersaline >...
ATGTCCATGATTATATTTCTCTTTTTAACATTTTTTTGTGGTTGCCAAAACAGCGGATTTAAAAAGGAGGCTGCGTTTAAACCATTCAACCCTCCTGTTTCATATGAGAGCGCAATGGCAAAGGCCGAAGGAATATTACAGCAGATGACACTGGAAGAAAAAATTGCCATGATCGGCGGGAATAATGTGTTTTTTACCAAAGGGTATGAGAAATACGGCATTCCCTCCATCCGTTTCGCGGATGCCACCCAGGGTGTGAGTCTGAGGGATGACAACTCCCATCTGGAGAAATCCGTGGCCTTTCCCGCACCCCTTTTGCTCACCAGTACGTGGAATGTGGATTTGACCCGGGAGTATGCCAGGAGCGTGGGAGAGGAGTGCCGGGCCGGGGGTATTGCCACTCTGCTGGGACCGGGCATGAACATGTACCGCATATCCCAGTGCGGGCGTAATTTCGAGTATTTTGGCGAGGATCCCTTTCTGGCTGCCCGGCTGATTGAAAATTATGTGGTAGGATTGCAGAGCACGGGAACCATGGCCACTCTCAAGCATTTTGTGGCCAATAACAGCGACTTCCGGCGCCGGACCTCCAACTCCGTGGTGGGCGAGAGGGCTTTGCATGAAATCTATCTGCCGGCTTTTGAGGCCGGTATCAATGCCGGTGCCATGAACATCATGACAGCCTACAACCAGGTGAATGGTGAATATTCGGCTGAGAGCCCTTATGTGATCAATAAAATTCTGAGGCAGGATCTCGGATTCAAGTGGCTGGTGATGAGCGACTGGCTCTCTATCTGGAATGCGGAGAAAGCCCTCAAATCCGGTCTGGATCTGGATATGCCGGGGGAAACGGAAGATGGGATCTACAGCGAAGATGACCATGAAGAATATCTCCGTCAGGAAACTATGGACCTGGTAAAAGCTGGGAAAGTGACTGAGGCGGATATCAATCCCATGGTGAAAAACATTATGGGGACCATTATTGCCATGGATGCCAAAGATTATAGCATCAAAGAAACGTCGTATATGAAAAACTATGATCAGCATATTGAAACAGCATTACAAACAGCCCGTGAGGGTGTTGTTCTGTTGAAAAATGAAAATCAAATTCTGCCCTTTCATGCCAAGGATGGTGATGTGATCCTGGTCACCGGGAAAAAAGTCGATGAGCTGGCAACAGGCGGTGGTGCTGCTTATGTGGACGGATTTGATCATGTGACTCTGCTGGATGCTTTGAAAAGTCAATTTGGGGAACAGGTGAAATATGTCAAAAATCCAGAAGATGAGGAAATTACCAATGCCTCCATTATCATCTACAGTGTTCACACTTATGACAAGGAAGGTTCCGATATTCCTTTCGATTTGCCGAGAAAAATAAACAGAACCATTACCAGGATAGTGAAACTCAATCCCAAAACTGTGGTGGTGATGTATACAGGCGGAGGCAAGAACATGAGCCCTTGGAATGACGAAGTCACGGCCATTCTCTACAGCTGGTATCCCGGACAGATTGGGAATACAGCTCTGGCAGAAATCATTTCCGGTGTGACCAATCCTTCAGGAAAACTCCCCATTACCATCGAACAGGATTTCAAGGATTCGCCGGGATATCCATATCTACCCAAAGGAGAAAAACTCTATACTGGCTGGGAACTTGATTTTGACATGGACCATCCTGTGCATGATGTGACCTACAGTGAAGGTGTATTTACCGGTTATCGCTGGTATGAACACAAAAATATACAGCCTCTGTATGTATTTGGACATGGTTTGTCCTACACGACTTACGAATATGCCAACCTGATGACCAATAAAGAGAGTTACGGGATAGATGAAGAAGTCCTCGTGAAGATGGAGATAACCAATACAGGAGATGTTGAGGGTAAAGAGATTATCCAGATTTATGTGAAGGATCTGGAAGCCAGTGTGGAACGTCCCGTCAAAGAACTCAAGGATTTCCGGAAAGTCCATTTAGATGCAGGACAGAAGAAAACGGTGTGTTTCACACTCCAGAAGCGGGACTTTGCTTTCTGGGATGAAACGTCATCTTCATGGATGGTGGAGCCGGGAGAATTCGAAATTTTAGTTGGTTCTTCCTCGGACAAGATCATGCAGACTGTGGGTATTACTCTTCATTGAGAACAGTAGTATAGGAGGAGGATTTGTATTTTCTGAAGGAGTGAGAAAATGGATGTAAAGTTCAATCCACTAATTCTGCTTGTGGCTATTGCCGTTCTAATGTTTTCACGATGTGCGGATTATACTGGAAAGATCATCTATGTGAATTCGAAAGCATCGGTTGGAGGGAACGGGACAACTTGGGATTCGGCGTTCAATTCCCTTCAGGAGGCGCTGGATACTGTCGGCAGGGGAGATGAGATCTGGGTGGCGTCAGGCATATATAAACCCTCCAGAAAAACCGGGGGTGAGGATGACCGGAATAAAACTTTTCATCTTAAAAAAGGAGTGGCTCTTTACGGTGGATTTTCAGGAAAGGAAACGGTCCTGGATCAACGGAATTGGCAAGATAATAAAGTAATTCTCAGTGGTGACCTGAATGGTGATGATGATGGTTTTGCCAACAACATTGAGAACTGCTTTCATGTTGTCACTGGGAACAAGACCGATGAGACGGCAGTCTTTGACGGCTTTATCATCACCGCCGGCAATGCCGACGCCGATGTCTGGCCCGATGACGGGGGCGGCGGAATGAACAATCACGAGGGCAGCCCGACGGTCAGGAACTGCACCTTCATTGGTAATGCCGCCTTTGCCGACGGCGGCGGTATGCGGAACTGGGGGAAATGTACATCCATGATATCTAATTGTACATTTATTAGAAACAGGGCGGAACAGGAAGGCGGGGGTATGATGAACGGACCGGGCAGCAGTCCCGTGGTCACGAACTGTATATTTATGGGAAACTCGACGGGAGAGGACGGCGGCGGCATATACAATAATGAAAGCCATCCGATAATCACGAATTGTTTATTCAGAGGGAATTCAGTTGATCTGACAGGCGGCGGGATGTACAATGTCAACGGCAGTACCACCAGGGTGATCAACTGCACCTTCAGCAGGAATTCGGCAGACAAGGCAGGGGGAGGCATGAGCAATCTCCGCAGCAATCCCATTCTGACCAATTGTATTTTATGGGATGACGCGGCTCCAGCCGATCCGGAAATACACAATACGGATTCTGACCCGGCAGTCACAAACAGCAATATCGGGGGCGGCTACAAAGGATCCGGCAACATCGATGCGGATCCGCTGTTTGCGGACAAGGATCTGCGGCTGTCTGCGGAGTCACCGTGTGTTGATGCTGGTGATAACACCACGTTGCCTGAAGATGTGAAAACGGATCTGGATAATTCTATAAGAATATCCAATGATATTGTGGATTTGGGTGCATACGAGTTTAAAAAAATAGATGACTAAATGAGACCATAATGGCGGCCAAAAATATAATGAGATTTCAATTTGTTTTCCTTTTTATCATGATGGCTGGAAAAATTTTCAGTCAGATTGTCGTCTTTCCACAAAACAGCTCAGACCTGGAGCGGCTGGCAGCCAAAGAGGTCAGACGCTATCTTTATCTTCGTACCGGAGCGCTGCTTCAGGTGCAGGCAATCCGTACGATTCCAAAAAAAGGCGATTTGATCCTTGTGGCAGACCATAAGGATCCCCTGGTTGATACGGTTATACAGCTTAATGTGCCGCCAGGCGGTTTCCTCATTAAATCAACAAAACAAAGAGAGCGCACTATCCTTGTGATTGCCGGGGATGAGCCTGTCAGTACATTATACGGCGCCTACCGGTTTGCCGAGAAACTGGGCTGCCGGTTCTATCTTCATGGGGATGTGGTACCTGACAAGAAAATTCCTTTAACTATCAAAGGGTATGATGAGCAGGGGCAACCCATGACAAGGAACGGCCGTCAGATTGCGGTCCGTGGGATTCAGCCCTTTCAGAATTTCCCGGCCGGACCGGTCATGTGGGGTACCGATGACTGGAAGATGCATATCACCCAACTGCCCAAGATGGGCATGAATTTCATCGGCCTGCATACCTATATGGTCGATCCCGAAGACGATCATGTGGGGGATTACGGCCCCAATCTCAATATATGGCTGGGACATGAAGATGATCTCAATCCCGATGGAACTGTCAATTTTGCTTTTGATGCCACTTTTTTCCATACCCATCAGAACATCATCGGATGGGGAAAAACCAATACCCGTAATCTTGTGGGCGGAACCAGCCAGCTCTTTCCCACAGATGGTTATCCCACAGAATTTATCGGAGAGACCTATCATCAAGACCAGGCCGGGTATACGGCCTCCTTTAACCGGGCTGCCGCTCTTTTCAGCGAGGTGTTTTCTCTGGCCAATGCATTGGGTGTTATCACCGCAACCGGTATTGAGATTCCCCTGGGCAGGGATGGTGAATCCGGAGAAGAACCCCTTGTTAATGGTATTCCCGAAGACCTTCAGGAGCGTCTACAGCACACCTATGGCATCGATCCGCTTTCTGAGGAGGCAACAGAAATCCTATTCAGAGGGATGTACAAGTGGCTGCTGACTAACAACATTCCGGTTGATTATTTATGGCTGTGGACCACTGAGATCTGGATGCCCTGGGGCAGTGCCTCTCTTGACAGTGTCCGGATTGCCGCAGCAAAAGCCACCATCAGAACCGCGGTGGATGTTTTTGAAAGCCTGGATCCAAAACCTTTTAAGCAATTTGCTTTAGGCGGCTGGGTCACCGGTGCCCAGGGTAATCCTGATGTATTCGGTGATGTACTGCCTGATCTGAACGCGGCCTATGCCAGTATGAATCCCCCCTATACCAGAGAAGGCAGGCGCATGAAGGCCACAGACTGGATTGGAGAGGGTAAAGGAAAAGTCCCTGAGGAACGAAAGAAATGGCCCTTTACCTGGCTGGAATACGACTTTGCCCTGGAACAGCCCAGCTTCCGCGGCCGGCGGATTGTTAAAGATGTAAGAAATGCTTGGGATGAGAAGGCAGACGGCCTCATTGCTGAGTTCTGGCGGACAAAGATGCTGGCTCCCATGTTTGTGCTTTACAGGGATCTTGTCTGGAACTTTGCTCCTACAGGTGAAGTGATTCAGCATGAACCTCCAAAACACCGAAATGAACGGTATGAGGTTATAGACAGGGTTTACCTGGATTGGGCCACACAGGAATTCGGACCAGGTCCGGCTTCTGCACAGATTGCAGCAGACCTGGCAAGATTTGACAAGGATACACACTTTCCCAATGTGACGAATTTTATTGAAGGGGCTGATGACATTTACTCCCAGGGTTATATTCTGGGAGACGACTGGGGCAGTGACCACATCTGGGGCCCCTGGGCCGAAGAAGAGGCTCAGTTTCAATGGATCGATAACTGGGACAATCTGCGAAATCACATTAAGGGTGCCGGCAACAGGGCCCGCTTCGATTTCTGGTATAATAAGTTCAAGGCGCATAAACTCATGTGTGAGTTTGCCTCCAACCTGAACCAGTATGAAGCGAAAACCAGATCAATCGACCTGGACGGTGCAGCACAGCATCGTTCCAGGCTAGCCCGGCTCTGGGAAAAGATTATGAGCACAAAGGCCCAGTGTGTGCATGATGAGGTGGACCTGGGCGTTATCCTGAACCTGGACTGGCGCACCTGGCGGAACTGGGTGGTGGGTAAGTATGATAAAAACTTTACAGAAGCCGGCGGGACGCTGCCGGCGGACAAAGATCCGTCACAGGAATATTCAGGCGGCAAATTTATTACCTGTATTCCTGTTCTAACTCAGGTCAGACCAGGAGAACAAGTCTGTATTAAGGCACTGATTATGGGTAATGTCCACAAGGCGACTTTGTTTTATCGAAAACTGGGATACACATCATTTAATACAATGGCTTTAACACATGATGCAAGGGGTGTGTATCGGGGTGTGATACCCGGGCAGCAGGAAGGCTATGAATGGTATATCACAGCCAAAACATCTCTGGGGGATGTGGTTTTTCCTGCGTCTGCTGGTGCAGAGCCTGAAGAACGCATGTATCAGACTGTTGTGGTTGCACCTCTGTCTGATACAAGGTAATTAATACAATTTTAGTAATTAGAGAACCAAGTGACAAATTCATTATAATTTACACTGGGAAGACTTTTTATAGTCTCTTAGGTTAAAACGATGGATATTAAGGATAAATTATTGAATACAATTGAATGAGGTGAAAAGATGAAAAAAAGAACTTTTACACAAATGATTTTTGTGTCTGTTTTGTTGGTCCTGTTCATTCTCTTGGGGGGATGCAGCCGGCAATCAGGTGAGCGTATGCGGATCCGGGAAAAATTCAACACGGGCTGGAAGTTTGTCAACAAGGATGTCAAGAATGCCCAGACTGCAGATTTTGATGATTCAGAATGGCGTGAGCTTGATCTGCCTCATGACTGGGCCATTGAGGGGCCGTTTTCCAAAGAAGTTTACTTTCAAGGCGGTTATCTACCCTATCCGGGTGTAGGGTGGTACAGAAAGGCTTTCCAATTTACTGCTGTCGGGAAAAGTGCTTTACTGGAGTTTGACGGTGTCATGATGTTTCCGAAAGTCTGGGTAAACGGGCAATTTGTGGGAGAGTGGGGATTCGGATATACCTCCTTTGCCTTTGACATCACCAAATTCCTAAAGCCTGATCAGGAAAATGTGATCGCTGTCCGGGTTGAAAATCTGGATTACTCATCCCGCTGGTATCCGGGGTCGGGCATTTACCGCAATGTTTGGCTGACACTGACGGATCCGATCCATGTGGCACACTGGGGGACCTATGTGACCACACCTGAAGTTTCAGATGATGAGGCTGCTGTAAAAGTCGAAACCTGGATTGAGAATCAAAACAGTGATAAAAAGGATGTTGTCCTTGAAACTTCAATCATGGATCAAAAAGGAAGGCTGATTTCTAAGGAATCACGACAAATTCAATTGGATGGGAACAGCAAGCATAGAATTGAACAGGAATTAAAGGTTCAGAATCCCCGCAGGTGGGATGTGGATGATCCTTATCTCTATACAGCAGTCACTAAAATTAAGAAAGGGGGTGTGGTGGTTGATGATTATGAAACACTCTTTGGCATTCGGACATTCCGATTTGATGCGGATAAAGGATTTTTCCTGAACGGCCGGTCTCTCAAAATAAAAGGTGTGAATATGCATCATGACCTGGGTCCCTTGGGTTCAGCAGTTTCCAAAAGGGCAATAGAGAGACAACTGGAAATTATGAAGGCTATGGGAGTCAATGCTATCCGTACAGCGCATAATCCCCCGGCACCGGAACAGATGGATCTCTGTGATGAAATGGGAATCCTGGTGATGGATGAATCCTTTGACGAATGGCGCAAATCTAAAACAAATGTAAAAAACAGCTACAGTATTCTTTTTGATAAGTGGGCAGAAAAAGATATGGCTGCCCTTGTATTGAGAGATAGAAACCATCCTTCAGTCATCATGTGGAGTACAGGAAATGAAGTCCCAGAACTTGGAACTGGAAAAGTGAGTGTCTCAGGTGGGAATAGTGATGATGTCATGCAAGTCCATTATGATCAGATCGGTCAGTTGGTAAAAATTGATGGTTGGGAAGGAGTAAGGTACGGAAGTTACGATGGCAAGGTCTTCACTCCATTTGTTAAGAAAGAAAAAATAAAAAAATTAGCAAAAGAAAAACAAGCTCCTTCACTATCTGGTACAACCTGGAAAGTCAAAGGATTTAGAGGTGAGAACGTATTATACCATTTCGATTTTTGGGATGATACTGATGGAAAACGAAGTGCTAAACTGCTGACTGATATCTGTCATGAACTGGATCCCACCCGGCCAGTGAGCTCAGGTATTCACCTGAGTATACGCCTTGATCAGGAGCTGATGAATCAGTTTGATGTGGGAGGATTCAATTACTGGCATGAAAGATTGGAGGATTTACACAAAACGTATCCAGAAAAACCGCTGCTGGTAACAGAAGCTGCTGCAACCTTAAGTTCCAGAGGGGAGTACTTTTTCCCGGTTGAGCGCATCTACCATGGCTGGCAGGATGAGTCCATGCAGATCTCATCCTATGATTTAACAAATACAGGATTCGGAGCGCTTCCAGATGTAGAATTTAAACTGCAGGATGATTTTGGATGGCTGGCAGGCCAGTTTGTATGGGCCGGATTTGACTATCATGGCGAACCCGATCCTTTTGAGGACGCCTGGCCGGCGCATTCCAGCTATTTCGGCATCGTGGATATGTGCGGATTTCTCAAAGACCGGTATTATCTGTACCAGAGTGTCTGGACTGAAGATCCCATGATTCATCTGCTGCCCCACTGGAACTGGGAAGGAAGGGAAGGAGAGGTCACGCCTGTCTTTTGTTATACGAATTGTGCATCAGCCGAACTGTTTGTCAATGACGAATCTCACGGTAAAAAAGAAAAGAAAGAGGGAGAATATCGGTTGAAATGGAATGATGTGATTTATCAGCCGGGTTCTATCAGAGTTGTGGGATATGACAGTCAGGGGAATATCCTCTCTCAAAAAGAGATCAAAACAGCCGGAGAACCCTATCAGGTTGAACTGATTCCGGATAGAAGTTCTATCCATGCTGATGGTGAAGATTTGTCTTTTGTTACGGTCCGGGTAACAGATCAGGAAGGGAATCTCTGTCCCCTGGCAGATCATTTGATTTCGTTTCAGATAGTAGGAGAGGGAACACTGGCTGCCGTTGGAAACGGCAATCCCATCAGTCATGAAAGTTATCAGGAACCGCAACGCAAGGCATTTCATGGATTGTGTTTGGTTGTTGTAAAATCTACCAGCCAGGCAGGAAGAATCAAGATGGTTGCTTCTTCTCCGGAACTGGTGGGGGATCGTGTTTCAATTCAAACAAAATAAAAAGGTTAAAGATGATCAAGACTCTATTTATTGCTGTTTTCATTTTATGCTTCCTTTTAATCTCGGGTCTGCATGCCCAGGCTCCAGAAATTGAGTGGTTTAAAGGGCGGGGAACCCATACCGAGGAACATGTGCATGAGGGTATGCAGACCAGTGACGGCGGTTATATTGCCATTGGGCATGGCATTGAAGCCTCGGATGACGATGATATGCTGATTATCAAGGTGAATGACAAGGGACACTATCAGTGGGTGCAGGATTTTGGAACTGCAGGGGAACCGGGAACGGGGTATTGTATTGCCGAAATGTCCGATGGTTTTATTGCGGGAGGAGGCATATTTGATCCAGACTCTCAAAGGACCCAGAGATTTCTGGTAAAATTAGATTTATCGGGAAATATTATTTGGGGAAAATTTTATGGTTCTCCCGGTGTAGGGGGCATTCGGGGAATTGATATAACAAATGACGGAGATGTTGTAATTACAGGATATATGAATACCCCAGACATTGATGAATTCAGAACTTTTATATTTATCGTGGATGATGGTGACGGTTTTATCATGAAGCTGGATGCAGATGGAAACATGCTGTGGGAAAAGGAGATTGATGCACCCCAGGGAACCAAAGTACGCGAAATAGAGGGCGGATTTGCTGTATGCTCCTGCGTGTGGAACTGGTCCCAAACTGCCGGGGATCATCAGGATTTCTGTCTCATAAAAACAGATACACTGGGTAATACAGCATGGCGGAAAATGTATGGTGGTGAAATGGGCGATCATCTTTATGATTTTGATATGACCAATGATGGTGGGTACATTCTGGCCGGCCATACAGTATCCTACGGTGTTGAAAATTGGGATTATCTGCTGATGAAAGTCGATAGTGCCGGTAATGAAGAGTGGCATCAGATATTCGGACAGCCAAGGGGATACAATGCCAAATATATCCATGATGAAGCTTATGGTGTAAGACAGACACCTGATGGTGGCTATATTATTTGCGGCGGTTCGGGAGATGAACATTCCTATTCTGCTTCAGGGCATCCGGCAGGACCTTCTGATGAATGGAAGGTATACCTGGTTAAAACTGACAGTGTGGGGAATATACTATGGGAAGGTCTGTACCCTCCTGAAAGCGTCGGGAATAATGGAGGTGAATATATCGGATTAACGGATGATGGGGGTTATATTGTTTTTGTGGATACCGATACGCAATCACCACCGGATCCTAATAATTTTGGTTTTATGAAACTAGCACCCGATCCTGAAACAGGAATAGTATATAGAAATACAAAAAAGCCTGAAGATTTTGGCTTTGATCATATTTATCCCAATCCGTTTAATCCAA
>Ga0180432_10011777_pt1 | contig 10271 bp, 11 predicted proteins | sample SS_ome_10_FD_132414 | JGI IMG/M metagenome (GOLD analysis project Ga0180432, IMG submission 132414) | Hypersaline lake sediment archaeal communities from the Salton Sea, California, USA - SS_1_MS_2 metaG | ecosystem: Environmental > Aquatic > Non-marine Saline and Alkaline > Hypersaline >...
CAATCCGGTTTTATGGGAAATTCGTCGGATTTTAGAACATCTTTCCCAACACCAATCAGCGGTCTTTCTATTGGCTGCGGTATACGTATCCGTGTACGCTTGCTCTTGTAAGATGGTGGAGATTTGAAAGGTGTATTGATACCGCGCATCCCTGGTTTCCAAGGCATTAGTCGTTCTCCACCAGATTCAATGTAGCCACTAATTCGTAATGTGCTTCCCCTTGCTCATCCTGCGCTAAGTTCATTAATTGTCGTGTCAATGCTGTTACAAACACTTCATATGCTGTTCCATCAATATCAACAAACTCAACGGGTATCTTGCTGGAACGTGCCGCTTTCAAATCAGACACCAGTTCTGCCATAGTCCTGTTATCCGTACCGTTAGCCATCTCCAACCCACGCTCAACGGGAATATTGATCATCCATCCATCAATGTCGTCCGGGCGCATAATGTATCTCAGGGTCACGCCTTCCAATATAGGACTGTTCGTACCGGATGTGGTTGTAAACTTTATCTTCAATGTAAGGTACTTGAACTCAGCCGAGCCGTCCGGGTCAGGTATGTCTATTTTGGTAATGCCATTACTGTAAACATTTCCCCATTCTATGTAGGAACCACCATCCAAAGCATACGATACAGTTAAGTAAGAGCTACTTGAGCAGTTGCTTGATTCTATGATTATCTCTGGTGTGGATTTATCTACCCAGCGGTAGCCCATGTCCCATCTGCTCAGTATAAGTTCATGCGTTCCAGTAGTCGGAAAATCTGCGTAGGGAAATTCCGACTTGCTCTGGAACGGTATGTAGTATGTTGCATCTGCCGTTGCGTTGAGGTGGTACCACAGGCGATTATTAATTGGGTCGCATCCCATAGCGCTAATAGTATCTGTGCCATTCGATACGAGTTCCATCAACTTCGTCCATGCTACCCCGTCCCAACATAGCAAGTCTTCCGCATAGGTAGTCTCATTTGTTCTCGCCGTGCAGTACATGAATCTACCCATAGATACGAAATTATCAAATCTTCCATACGTGGTATAGGGGAAACTGTCGCTGATGCGCGGAGGCGTTACATCCGACAGTCTCGCCCCATTCCACTGATATAACTTGTCCCTGATTGGGAACAAGAGATACCCATTATGTACAGCAACGGATCGGAAATTATCGTCCGATGCTTCGCTGCTGAAATCAAGAATCCGCCTGGCAATTAGGTCTTCGCCTATCTGCCATAATCCGGTTCTGGTAAATGTGTATAAATATCCACCATACACGGAAGCACCTAATGTCTCAAAACTACCCTGAGCGCCAACGTAAATAACATTAGTATCCGCAGACGTGCCTTCAAGATCGGACAGGTCGCCCGTGCTGTCCCTATGTATCATGTTGGTTCCATCTTTACCTGCGTAAAGATAGCCGCCATACATCGCCATCCAACTATAATCCGTTGAATTGTCATCATTGCCAGCGGTCGTGTCGGCATCCGCCGTAGAAATCTTCCTTATTCTGGCACCATCTGGACAATAGTAAAGATAATCACCAGCAGGAAAAGCGAAATTAACGGCACCAGAATTATAAACATTAGACCAGGTATTGCTGGCATAACTTCGGAGACCTCCAGCCCCCCACGCCCATAGTTTGCTGTTCCACGCACAAAAGCCTTCTTTCGCATTGTTGTCCGTATCAGAGGAAGTCGCTTTGGTAAACATCATAGCGATTCCGGAGTGGCGTGTGTCAATATTGCCTTCCGTGCGCATATAACCCATAGCGTCTTCGTACCATTGGAAACCAAATCCGTGTCTCCAATCTGTCTGCAAATAGGGTTGATAAAGTTTCAGTTGTGCATGAACAGCGGAACCACCAACAGACGTACCGCGTGGTGCAAAGTCGGTTACGTCAGATACCCGGTAGCTTCCCGGGTCTTTGATGATTAGGTAATCTTTACCGTTGAGTTTAATATCGCCGTATTGCATTATGACCTAAATCCAAGGGGGTCTATGTCCGTATAAGTTCTTGGCTGCCCAGCGTCATACTCCTGCCATAGTGTAGTATTCATTGTGGTAGAATTAAGAGCCTTGAAATCTTCTGCGCGTTCCTTGTATAACTGTTCCTTATATTGATATTTCCTGGTATTCGACCTATGGTTTCCTATCTTTGATGCTGACAATAGTTCTATTGCCTTAGCAATAATATACTCCTTTGGTACGACAGTTGTGGCAGAATCGGTTGTAAGAGCAGAGGGTTTAGTAGCATAAGTAAGCCTTATTCTTCCGCCATAAACATCTGACCAATTACTGTTTCCAAGGTAAAGCGTGTCGGGATATTCATTGCGATCAAACTTACAGTCAAGAACTCTATACCAAATCAATTCTTCTTCTGTTGCATCCCACACGGCATACTTAGAGGTGGAATCGGGCGCGGTATCGAAGTTTACAGAAGGATTAATTTGTGTAGTGCCAGTAACACTACCTACACTCCGAACCTGTCCCGCGCCCGTACCATCATAAATGCTAATCTTGTAATTCGTGTTTACATCAGAGAAGTCAGCCCCGGTGTCTATAAGATATGCAACGTCTCCGGATGTTGCTGTGCCCGTAATGGTATTCCATGGTCTCTCAATCTCCACTTTACTGATGATATATGGTGCGTATGTAAGTCCAGATATATCATAGGTAAGTTTGTCCTCTTGATATACAAGAGTGGAATCCTGCACAACATCGAAGAACGCCGGGAATGATGTTTCAATCGCCCTGTTGATTGCATTATGAATCTGATTGGCATTGAACCCGCTGTGCAGTTCATATTCCAAATTATCGGGAGCCGAAGACAGATCGTACTCAAGAAACAGTATGTCACTGTCCGACGCAAAATCATCAACCAGGCGTATTGAGCCGTCCAGACCTGTATCGGAAGTGTCACTTATATAAAACCAAGAATTCTTCCAGAAAGACGGAGGCTGTGTCAATTCACTATCTTGTACTTTAGACGCTGTGCTGGTAGAATCGCATGTAAGATAGCCGTCCGTATATCTCATAAAGAACGGCATCTCTAGTTCTAGACCTATCGCCCTTCGCAGTTCAGCGCGTGTAACCGTGGGCACCGCCATAGTTTACTCCCTTAGAACATTAATCTTTACAACAATATCGTCAGTGTCATCGTAGGTAGGTGTTCCAACAGCCATTAGCAGACCGTACAGGTCACGTGCTCCTTCTAAGTAGAAAGGCAATTCACACTGTACAGAACCGACAGCATTATCGGCGAATGATGTATAATCGGAAGCGGCGAAATCAACCGTACCAATTACATTATCCAGGTCGCTGTCCGCTAGAGTGAGAACCGCATTGTCTTGCGTAGCAGTGTTGCTTGGCGAGGCACTAAATAGTACTAACCGCAATGCCGCACCTTCTGAACTTGCGTCCACGACGGTGACGGATTCAATCAGACCTCCTCCATAATCAACATCAATGACACCAGCAAATTCCATAACACTACCAACTTGGTCATTAGCAGTATATGCGGTTGTAGATGGATATGCTTCCGCAGATGCTTCGTACCTATTTAGATTACTCAATTTTGACATTATCGTGTTCCTCCATATAGCCCACATGGGTTCCAATCTGTGCGCTTGTGGGATCAACTTCCGGGGCTACCTTTAGAACGTCTTCCCATTTGCTCTGTTTTGCAAGAACATCATCCAACGCGCTTAGACGCTTCTTCTCTCTCTGTGTTCGCATGTACTCTGCCGCAACGAAATCTGGCAGTTCGGTGAAATCATCCATCTTCAAAACGAATTTGAATGATTTATAGTTGAACTCTTCTGGCACCCGTACCCAGGTCTGTGCACCATTCACTTCCGTAAGAACATTCTTACCAGCGCTGTGTACCTTTACCTTTGGGGCTTCTGTCATCTTCTTCTTAAGTTCTAATCTTCGATTAGCGGTTCGAGCAGCGGCCATCTGGTTCTCTTCCTGCCACATCTTCATACCCTTGGCTTTCAACTTATCCGCTTCTTCGCCCGTAGCTTTCTTGGTTCGTTCCGCCCTATCTCGGACTTCCTGAATGAACTTCATCTGGTCTTCTTCCCATGCCCTACGAGCCTTCTCTTCCTTATCGTAGAAAGCCTTCATGCGGGCAATCTCTTCTGACTGGATTTTCTAACCACGTAGAATTTCTACCAACGCTGCAGCAATGTCAATATTATCTACGTCCTTATTTGTCAGAAATTCATTTGACGTTAGGGCATTAACCGCCGGACTTGAATCGTGTCCAGTAAGGTTTACTTCCTTATTCAATACTTCCTGATTAACTGGCTTGCGTTCCATCTGTGAGACCTCCGCTTTCTCTTATGGAACCAGCACCATTGTTCTGGAAGAAGTTATCAAATAGTTTTACCATCTCTTTGGCTTCTTCCAAAGCACCGTGCGTGTTCTGTAAAATAGAATTATCCGTTTCTAATTGCTTCTTACCTTCTGCTACTTTATCTATTAATTTATCGTGCTTTCCATCCTCCATCAATGCTTCTAATCCTTTGACGTAGCCAAGTGTCGTAACGTACTTAGCCCTTTTCACCTTAAGTTGCGTTTCTAGGCTTCTAACCCTAAATTCCATGAGTTGTCTGAGACCTATCTCCGACCCTTCGAGTGCATATAATCTTCCTTTGAGAAGTGGACTGTCTTCCGGGATGTAAACTTCAATACCCATCCCTTCTGCCATACCAATGAAGTATTCCATACTGTCCCGCTGCTTCTCATATTCAGTATTTGAAGCCATGTCGAAACCGTATAGTTCAATGCGCTCAAATCCTTGGTGAATAGCGAGCGCCATCATATACGCAGGGGTCCCTGTGAAGAAATCCCCGTATTGCTTCTTCATTTGTTCCAATGGGTACTTCATAGACGAAGGGAACTGCTTGAACTTCTCCTGCATGTATATCGGATAGTCGTGTTTCTCCTTCAACCAATCCCAGTGCTTCCTATCGCCATCGGAAAGTCCTATGCACTTTTCAAGATACTCAACAGTGTGCAACTGGAAGATGACATCGAAGCGTTTCATCCAATCTTGCATATGTGCCTTGTTCAATGTCCAAATTTGAATGTCTGGATTATCATAAGGTGCCTCAGAACGAGAACTTGGCGAGAAGCCGACCATGGCGACTGTCTTCTTAGGCATTTCTGGCTCCATTCTCGGTCTTCATCATCGAAGTAAATACCTTCCTCGCCATTTTGATGCCGTGTTCGTAGCCTTCATACCTCTTCGCATCGAGCGCAAACTTCTTTGCCTTGCTTTCATACTTATCCAGGTCCGCCCCCAATTCCGGATAAAATTCACATGCGTTCTGTATCGCGACAAATTCACCTCGCGCCATATTGTATTTGTCTATGTTCTCTTCCTGCTTCTTCTTCATGCTTCCGGCTTTGAAATCCAATTCCTGGGAATAGCCTATCTCAAAACTTGAATCGTAAGCATAAGGAGCACCAACGAGTAAATCACTTTGCGGTGGAAGATATACTTCTATCCCCTTTCCCCGTAGTTTTCCTATCCAATAACAGGCACACGCCCGCTGATATGCGTACTCTGTTCCAGAAGCCATCTCGAATCCGTAGAGTTCCATTCTTTTGTAACCTAGGTACTCGGCTAGGACTAGCAAGTATGCTAATGTGCTTGTGTAATAGTTCCATCCATTGTCGCCGCGCCACCTATCACGTATTTCATTGATTGGGAACTTAACACTAGACGGAATATCATCATACTTCTCTTGCATATAAATAGGGAACGGATGCTCTTTCTGCAACCATTCCCAATGGTGTGGGTCGTTATGATTATTGTCGCGAGTTATAAGTTCGCGGCTATGAAGCTGGACCCATACTAAATTGCCTGATTTGCGTTTGAACCAGTCATAACTATACTCTTCATTGATACCGAATATAGTTATCTCTTCGTTTTCAAACGGCGCTACCATTCTACTTGCGGGAGCAAATCCCACAAGGGCAGCAGTCTTCTTTGTCAATAAATTCCTCCGCGAATAATTGCAAAAGCAGAGGGATAATTAAACCCCTCTGCTATAATTGTTTATGGGTTGTTCACATGGTTCTCGTCAGCGTGGGGACTGTATATAATCCACGCTTCAAAAGCACCTGCCGAACACCCGGCTAACCAGGATGCTTCCACTACTTCATCAGAAGAAGTGACGTATCCACCAGCACCAACCATCGCGTGATCCTTAGCAGAGTGAGTGCCAAGAGCCGCGATGTCGGTTGAACTGAAGAACAGGTCAGAATCCGGATCAATACCGACTGCGATGGTCGGGTTTCCGGTAGCGTCTTCCAACGCCGTAGTAACATTCAGAATCACATCATAAATCAATGTGTTCGCTGGTACGTTGAACAAGAGAGCGGGTTGGGTGTCCGCGGTAGCATCAACTGCTTCCGACTTAGCCCACATCAGCCCTGCGTGCAGAGCTTCCGCAACTCCCTTACCCGGAGCAAAATCTGGAGCCTTCTTGAGGTCTTTAGCCGTCATTTATATCTCCTTTATGCACTAGGTCCAGCGTCCGAATCAACACCTGTTTCATAATCAATAAACACTTTAGCCAAGCCAGCCGTCGCCCCGCCAGTAATGCTGAGATTAATGACATCGCTAGTTGTGTACACACGCCCAAGAGCGTATGCAAGGGTTGAAGCAAGGTTGGCGTAAACAGCACCAGACGAACCCCATCCGAACAAGGTATCAGTCATAAAGCCATCAACATCAGTGTCCCCGATTGTTAGTTCTAAGGAAGTGTCCCCGTCAAATGCGGTCACGATCTGAATCTTCATATCGTGAATCATTACGCCGGGTTCATTGATGTTAATGATAGCCTGTGCTCCTGTGGCGGATGAAATAGCTACTTCAGCGTCGGATGAAGGTCCGAATGTGAATACTGCTGAGTGACGACCAATCGCGTCACCGATCTGCGGCAAGTTAAATGCAGTCATTATTCATATCCTCCTTTAGTCATCGCTCGCTACGTTAGTGTGGTACAGGTTGCGACCAAATGCTGAGTTTAAAATCTGAACGTCGTTTGTGACCTTCCAACCAGCGGTTCCGCGTTGGTCTAGAGGGTCTGCCGTACCAGATGATCCAATAGGTTTGATGATGACCTGAGCAGCATTGACAGGCATCCCCGTCATACCATTCATTTCATCTGCGCCCATATTATCAACCATCTTCGGTTCGAGACCCGCCATACCAGCGACACCAAATGCTTCCTCGCCAAGGAAAATAGCGGAGTAAACGTCGGTGGTGCCGGAGCCGCCATCTGCGCTTTCGTAAGCGTTTGATGTGACATAGACGTTGCAGTTCAAAATCTTGCCGACACGCCCCGAGCGCAGAGCGCCGCCATCTGTTTCGTCAGAGAACATATTGACGAATACTTCATCCTGCATGAGCGAAGCCCACGTGAATGGAGAAATGATTAAGCGGAAGCTCGCACCTTCCAGGGGTCGTGCGTTTGCTTGGGACAATTCAGCAATCTGCCGCACAATATCCTTATAGGAAATCTCGTGCAACGGATGGTCCAGGTCGGTAATAGCCGACTGGTCTGCGGAATAGTCCGCCGTCAGTCCGGTAACAAGTTCGTTTCGGATCAGCGTATCAACGGACAGACCAGCCTGTTCCCCAAGAATCGCACTCATTTCTGAGATATATGGGTCAAAGGACTGCATATCTAATTGATCTGAGTGCATGATCCAAGCACCATACCAACTGGGAGTAGCGGTTACTTTCGACAGTGTGGGTGCCGCCTGTTCCGAAGGCGTAGTACCCTCAGTCAAAGACGACGTAACAGCGGAAAGTGAACCATATTTACGCCACTCTAATGAGCCAGCTTTGCTAACAGATGCTTTCTTACCACCTGCACCAAATACAAGGCGAGGCAAAGCCCGCATAAGCAGGCGTTTTTCATAAATTGTCTTGATGGCATCACTAAATTGAGTAGTGTTTGCGTTTGCCATTGTTAGAACCTCCTAAGTTCTTATTATTCTAGTTTATTTAGGAGTTTCTGAATATTCGGGTCCGTATCAGCCATTCGCATAAATGTTTCAAAGTCACCATCTGCGTACTTCTTGACCAGATCGTTGAGGGTAGGCTTAGTCTTGGTTCCCGCGTCGAGACCTTCTACTTTGGGTGGTTTCTTACCTTTCAGCTTATCCTTATTGGGAGTTGTCTTCATCTTGTCCAACTGCTCTCTGTATGTTTTGAGGCGTTTGGTGATTGCGTTCATCCCACTGGTATAAAACGTATCGAAGTTGCCACTCATATCCAATTCCGAAACCTCTACGCCTTGGTCGAGGAAATAACCTAACCATTTGGTCTTGTTTTCACTCTCGGCTGCTTTGCGTTCAGCTTCCTCAGCTTTCTGTTGAAGCTCCTGAAGCGTCTCGTTTTGGATTTCTGATTCGTAGACTTTGCGCTGATCGTCAGTCATACTCTCTAAGCGTAGCTTATTGATCTGCTGTTTGAGCTTTGCAATTTCGTCTTCCGACTTCTTCTTTACGCTTGAAACCTGCTTGTCTAAAGCACTCTTAACTGCGCCAATGTCCTTCTCATATCGAGCCTTGAGTTCTTCATATGACGCTCGTAAGTTGGTCTCGTCGTCATCCTCGTCACTCTGCTCGTCGTCAATCGACCCCTCTTGGGAATCATCGACCTCCTCATCATCCGCCGACACTTCTTCCAGTTCTTCTTCGTCCTCGTTTTCCTCTGAGCCAGTAACCGGAATAAGATATTCGTCAGCGATGTCGTTATCCGAGCGGATAACAGAATGTTTTCCATTCATTTTAAGGTTCTCCTATTTCTGTTGAGTCTATTTTAACTCAACTTACCTATTATACCATATTTTATAATATTTGTCAATAGTATCATAAATATTATAAATATTATAAATATTATAAATACTACTCTTCAAGAATATCGTCCAGGAAATTCTCATATTCTGGATACATCTCTATAAGTCTCTTGATGTAATTAATATCTATATCCGATAACTCACCTCCTGTTTGTATTGCCCTTTCGACGCGATCTACGAAAGTAGGGCTTACTATTTCTAACAACCCCGGGTCCCAATTCAAACCCATGGAAGATTGTGCTTTTGGCAATTCCGTACTATACTCATTTATCTCGCCGCCATTGTTTACAAAGAAGTTAGATACATTATTCCCAATGGGAAGCATATTTACTGTATCGCTGTGATATGCGGTACCCTTTGGGGGTTTATAGAACATCTCCCAGATGGGGTTCTGCTTGGCAAATGCACTTCTCATATCGCTGTATGCAGTAACAACTGCATAGAGTTGTGGGTTCCTATCGCGCCATGTCTTCTGTACTCCATAATCATTAATGCTATAATAGGCATCTACAATTTCCTTGTAGTTTCCGCCAAGTCTTAGTTGTAGCATCTTATCCAGTTGTTCATTGAGTTTCTCGGCTTGAACCTTCAACTGAAGTTCCCTACCCGTTGGGGGACGTAATCCAATAGATGCGGCAGATGTTGTTACGAGATTGTAGAACTCGTTGAACTCTTCTTCTGAACCAAACGCCTTTGTAGTGGCTGAGTTGAAGAACGTGTACCAATTGTCGCTATCGAATCTTGGATTGCGCCGCAACATTTCATTGTTCAGTCTGTCAAATATACCGCTTCCAGGTTTAGTCCAACTATAAATATCCCAAATCTCGTCACGCTTCAGTTCAGCCTCAGATTTTCCGACATCTTGTGCTGTCTCTGCATCTAGGATTTCTCGTGGTTCACCTGTTTGTGTGGACATTGCATCAAGTATTTCCTCGTCTGCCCATCTATCCCCATAGATAGCCTTAACCGCTTCTAATAACTGGAAACTATCTGGGGGTCTGTTATTGGCGAGCCATTGTTTCTCCGCCTGCAATCTTATATTGCCCTTCTTATTAGAGACGGCATCCCAATATCCATTTGAATAACTTTCCTGCCATGCGCGGAATAATGCAGTATCGATAGTGTCCTTATCCTTATCCCATGTATCATAACCCTGGGCGTTGGATTCCTGAATTAATTGTGTGATGAAATCTTCATTTGGAGATTCAGACATAAGGGTAGCGGTAAAGATTGGTACGAGTTCCTGTGCTAATGCTGGTATATTCTCTCGCCACTTGGCTTCTCTTACACGCCATTCGTCGTAACTCTCTCCACCTTCTCTATCTCTACGCGGGTAAGTTGCGAACAGTGTAGACCACCAAATGTCCCGATAATGTGAATAAACTAAACCA
>Ga0180432_10011778_pt1 | contig 10271 bp, 11 predicted proteins | sample SS_ome_10_FD_132414 | JGI IMG/M metagenome (GOLD analysis project Ga0180432, IMG submission 132414) | Hypersaline lake sediment archaeal communities from the Salton Sea, California, USA - SS_1_MS_2 metaG | ecosystem: Environmental > Aquatic > Non-marine Saline and Alkaline > Hypersaline >...
CAAGGATAATCCCCCTCGACACAATAAAGGCACTAAACGGAACCCCCCAAACCGAGACCGTGAAAGAAGCAGAAGCGGCACTGAAGGCGGGCCAAGACGTGGTGATCACTTCAGCCCTCTCAACAGAAATCATTGAACAAACAAAGACCTTAGCACAACGCATGGGATTAACCCTAGAAGAGTTGGAGAAACGAGTCACAGGAACACTTGCAGAAGTAACAGAAAGCCTCCTCAAACACAAAACATCGGGACTAATCTTAACAGGGGGAGCCACAGCCCTAGCAGTAACAGAAAGACTTGCAGTCAAAAACATAGAGATATTGGACGAGGTTGAACCCGGCATACCAGTGCTAAGACTCGACCAAACACCCGCTGTCACAAAAGCAGGGGGCTTCGGGCAACCAGACGCACTCATCAGAGCCATAAAATACCTCAAGAGGAAACACAGATGAAACCCACACTAGCAATCACCCTTGGAGACCCCGCAGGAATAGGGTCAGAAATCATAGCCAAAACCCTAGCAGACCCTGAAACCTACAACATCTGCAACCCACTGGTAGTCGGAGACAAAGACGCATTACAAATGGGCATCGAAGTAGCACATGTAGACCTCAAAATCCATGTAATCACTGAGCCAACCCAAGCAAAATACAACTCGGGAACCATCGACCTCATAGATCTCAAAAACATCGACCCAGCGAAAATCCAGATGGGAAAACCAGCCCCCATGACAGGCGCAGCCAGCGCAGAATACGTCATCAAAGCAGCCGACCTAGCATTAGCAGAAAAAGTAGACGCAATAGTAACCGCACCCCTCAACAAAGAAGCCATGCACATGGGCGGATACAACTACCCCGGGCATACGGAGTTACTGGCTGAGAAATCAATGACAAGCGACTACGCCATGATGCTCGCCACAGGCAACCTAAGAGTAGTCCACGCCACCACCCACATCCCATTCAAGGACATCCCCAAAAAACTCACAACAGAGCGAATCCACACCACAATAAAGATCGCATACAACGCATGCATCAGCCTAGGAATCACAAACCCACGAATAGCCGTAGCAGGACTCAACCCCCACAGCGGAGACGGCGGAATCTTTGGAGACGAAGAGATCACGGTGATCACTCCAGCAATAGAAAAAGCCAGAGCAGAAGGCGCGGACGTTGACGGACCCGTACCACCAGACACGGTGTTCGGGAAAGCAGCGGGTGGACAATACGACATAGTAGTAGCCATGTATCATGATCAGGGGCATATCCCGGTGAAGCTTCTAGGCATGAAGTATGATGAGGAGACGGGTAAATGGGCGAGCGTCAGCGGAGTAAACATCACCCTCGGACTACGATTCATCAGAACATCAGTAGACCACGGCACAGCCTATGGTAAAGCAGGACGCATGGAAGGAACAGCAAACCCCGACAGCCTCAAGGAAGCCATCCAATACGCAGTCCAGATGGCAAAGGCACGAAAAAACCAATAAGCAGAACCACCTCCTTCAAGCCATGCAGCTCCCGAAGATGGCTAAAGCCGTACAATTATTTCATCAACCACAGGTAGAAGACCTAACCACGGAAATCAAATCAAAACTAGCTGAAAAACAACTCAAAACAAGGGTAAAACCCGGACAAAGAATCGCAGTAACAGCAGGAAGCCGAGGAATCGCAGACATACCCCTGATACTAAAAACAATCATCGACGAGCTACGAGCCTTAGGAGCAAAACCATTCATAGTCCCAGCCATGGGAAGCCACGGAGGGGCAACACCCGAAGGACAGATCGAGGTACTCCATAGCCTCGGAATAACAGAGGAAACCGTTGGAGCACTATTTGAGGCAAGCCAAGAAGTAGAAATCATAGGCAAGCTTTCTGATGGGGTCGAGGTTTACCTGAGTAGGGTCGCGTTAAACGCTGATGGAATATTCGTAGTAGGTAGGATCAAGCCCCACACCGACTTCAAGGGAGAGATAGAGTCTGGAATGCTCAAGATGCTAGCCATTGGTTTAGGCAACCAGAAAGGAGCCGAGATGATACACTGGCACCGCTACGACGGATACCACAGGATACTACCAGAAGCAGGTAAACTCATCGCAGAGAAAACAAACATTATCATGGGGCTAGCGGTACTCGAAAACGCACATCACAAGACAGCTGAGGTTCACGCCCTGCACCCAGAAGAGTTCTACACTCAAGAGAAAATCCTATTGGAGAAAGCGAAAGACCTGTTGCCGAGACTCCCCTTCAAGGAAATAGACGCCTTGGTAGTGGAGGAGATAGGTAAAGACATAAGCGGTGTAGGCATGGACACCAACGTGACTGGGAGATTCTGGATGCCAAACGAGTCTGATCCAAGGGCTCCAGACATCAAGAAGATCGCTGTATTGGACTTGTCAGAGGCTACTCACGGTAACGCTATCGGTATTGGACTAGCCGATGTGACTACCCGTAAAGCCTTCGAGAAGATAGATTATCATCAAACCTACGTCAACTGTTTGACTCAGGGAAGCGGCGAGACAGGCAAAATACCACCTTTCCTAGCAAATGATAGAGACGCTATAACAACTGCCATCAGAATCAGTGGGCCAGTAGACCCAAGGGAGGCACGAGTCATCAGAATACGAAACACTCAGAAAATCGAGGAACTCTACATCAGCGAAGCACTGGTCAGAGACCTTCAGAATGATCCTGAGTTACAGAAACGCCTCAAGGTAGTTGATGAACTGAAAGAAATACCGTTTGACGTAATGGGGTATCTAGCAAGATAAATAGAAGGGAAAAATCCCTTAGTAGTTTTCGGGCATGATCTCGTAGTATGCCTGTGCATGTTGGCATGCTGGGCATAGCTCTGGTGCTTCTTTACCGTGGTGTATGTATCCACAGTTCAGGCAATGCCACTTGACTTCCTCGTCACGCTTGAAAACAGTGCCATTCTCGACATTAGCTAGTAGCTTTCTATATCTTATCTCATGCTCTTCCTCGACCTCAGCGATCTCGGTGAAGCTCTCAGCGATATCATCAAAGCCTTCCTCCTTAGCTGTCTTGGCGAAATCAGGATATAGTACGCCCCATTCCTCTTTCTCGCCTTCAGCAGCAGCTAGTAGGTTCTCTGCTGTTGTCCCGATCTTACCGGCTGGGTACTCGGCTGTGATCTCAACCATTCCTCCCTGTAGGTACTTGAAAAAGACTTCCGCGTGTTCTTTCTCGTTGGCGGCTGTCTCCTCAAATATCCTCTGTATCTGGACGTAGCCTTCTTTCTTGGCTACGCTTGCGAAGAAGGTGTATCTATTTCGTGCTTGGCTTTCTCCTGCGAATGATTTCAGGAGATTTTTCTCTGTCTTTGATCCTTTAAGATTCATTTTAGAACAGTTACAATTTGACTTTGTAGATAAAAAAGGTGAGGGTCAGACATCAAACGCTGGAGGAGTCGGTATCTTCTTCCAGCGTCTGATGAACTCTGCGATAAACTCGACACGTTCCTCTATCCTCGCCGCAGCCTCATCGGGATCAGCGTCCAGTGGACTATTCCAGCCATAAACGCCATCAGTGGTGAAATCATCTGTATCCGGTTCAGCGCATGCACCGAAAACCTGTGAGACGACCTCCCAGTCCTCACGGTTAGGGTTACGCATCTCTTTGAGTTCCTTTGTCATGTTATTGCTAGGTTTCCAGTCCTCTGGTAGTCTCCACATCTCCAGCAGCTCAGGGAAAAGCGCCTGTGCAGTGCTTGTCTCATTGGTGCCACTGTGTACGTCCCAATATCGTTGTTGACGTTCTTTCTGTTTTTTTGCTAATTCTGTACCCATCGGTCCACTGGGTACCGCGATCATTACATCAAACTCTCGTTTGGCTGTCTGCGCTACAAGGTTCATTGTAGCTGTATTGCCACCGTGTCCATTCATTAACACAAATCGTTTGATACCATGGTATGCTAGGCTTCCTATAGTGTCCATTAGGACTCCCATCAGGGTTTCCCAGCTGAAGGTGATGGTTCCAGCGAATCCCATGTGGTGGGGGCTGTACCCGGGCCAACAGGGGTGAACGCAGACGCTGTTGGTTCTTGATGCTACTTTGTGGATGAGGGCTTTGACTGCGAGTGAGTCCATACCCAAGGGCAGGTGGGGTCCATGTTGTTCGATACTGCCTATTCCGATGATCACGACTGGGTTTTCCTCGTTTTCAAGCCAGTCCTCGAATGCGGGTCTGGTTAGTTCAGTTATCCAGTATTTGGATAATACTCCGTTCTCTGACATGATTATAGAATTAGGGAAGATGTATTTAGCATCAGTCTAGGGCTAGCTCACTTTCCTCGAATATGAATATCTCCTCAATAGCCTCATCAAACACATGGGCTATTCGCTTCGCTAACAATAGCGATGGGTTATATTCGCCATTCTCTACGAAGCTGATGGTCTCGCGTCTTACTCCTACTTTTTTCGCTAGATCTGCCTGTGTTAAGCTGTCTCTGGCCCTGAGTTCCTTGATGCGTGTCCTCATCTCATGTTCTTCCCATAATGGTACATGGCTACAAAGTAGACCCCTACCTGTAGGAGAAGTCCAAGTATTACTATCGGTGGTGAGCCTATCGTAGGTGTTAGTAGCCAGTTTTCTGATAGAAACTCGTACCAAAGTAAAGCCAGCCAGATGTAGTTGCCTATTATGAAGGCTGCTCTACCTGCTTTTCCCTGTAGCTGTGCGCTCATCTCGTCTGCTACCACGTAGCCTTGTCGTTTTTCTTCTTGTCTATCTAGTCTTCCACCTATGAATACGCCGCCTATTGTAATTATTACTGCTACGTTGACTCCGCTTAGGATGCCGAATGTACTTGTTCCAAAGCGCCATATTGTTATGGCTCCTGCGATTATGGCGATTGCCGCCGTAATCATGTTTCTTGCTCTCATTCCCCGTTTCACCTTGTGTGGTAAACCACACACATTGTATGGTAAAACACACAATATGTTATATAAACATAACGGATAATAGCCGAGGCGCAAGACAAAAAAACACCAAACACCAAACAAAACCCATGCTCCAGATACGGTGGCACGGACACAGCTGCTTCACAATAACAGACGGCACAACCACCGTAATCACAGACCCCCACGACGGAAAATCACTAAACCTTCCCCCACCACCAACAGAAGCCGACGTGGTAACCATCAGTCACAGCCACGATGACCACGACAGCGGAGCAGATAGGTATAACTGCAAGATTCTACGCAAGCCCATTGATATTACCGTGGGTTCTGCACGGCTCAGGGGCGTAGAGTGCTGGCACGATGATCAACGTGGAAAACGTCTCGGGATGAATATAGCGTGGGATATTAACATGGATGGGATTCAGGTAACTCATTTGGGTGATCTTGGGCATTATTTGACGCCTTCTCAGATGTTTCAGATTGGTCTGCCCGATATTTTGATGGTGGCTACTGGCGCTGATATTCCGTTAGCCGAGGACAATGTGACGCTACTTAGCCCAAAGGTCGTTATTCCCATGCATTATTACACTCCCGGTATTGATTTCCCGTTTTATCACCTGAAGAGTATACTGGATTTTACTGATGGCAAGGATAACGTGGAGGAAGTAGGGAATATGCATACCTATTCTCGCAATAATATTCCATACCGCGGGGTGATTCATGTCTATAAGCTACCGAGAAAACAGAGATAAGCTCAGTCCTTCACCTGTTAATCATGAAGGAACCCAATCTACTGGACATTGTTCAGGCAGCTGAACGCATCAAGCCATACATGAACCCAAGCCCACTCTACACATATCCCACTTTAAACGAATATCTTGGATTCACAGCCTACATCAAACACGAGAACTACAACCCCACAGGCGCATTCAAAATTAGAGGAGGAATTAACCTCATCAGCCAGCTGAGCCCAAAGGAGAAGAAAAGAGGAGTAATAACAGCAAGCACGGGTAATCACGGTCAGAGCATTGCGTTAGCGAGCAAGATTTTCGGAGTTAAGGCGCATATCTGTGTCCCAGAGGGAGCAAACCCCATCAAGGTAGCCGCCATCAAAATGCATGGCGCAGTCATTCATGAATATGGCAAGGATTTTGATGAGGCAGTCGAGAATGGGCAACGACTAGCTGAGGAGCATGGTTATAGGTTCATCAACAGCGGTAATGAGCCGCTTCTCATTGCCGGCGTTGGAACTATCGGTCTTGAAATCATGGAACAGCAGCCAGACATTGATGTGGTTATTAGTCCGGTGGGTAGTGGGACCGGTGCAGGTGGAACAGCCACAGCCATCAAGGCGTTGAAGCCTGATGTGAAGGCGTTCTCAGTTCAGGCAGAGAAAGCACCCAGCATCTACATGAGCTACAAGAGCGGAAAAAACGAGTCAACACCCACAGCCGAGACCTTTGCCGATGGGTTAGCCACACGAAACGCCTTCGAGTTGCCTCTCGGTATACTCAGGAGTCAGGTAGATGACTTTGTACTGGTCTCTGAGGAGGAGATGCGTCACGCCATCAAACTCTACCTAGAACACTGTCACACTGTTGCTGAAGGAGCTGGTGCAGCCAGTCTAGCAGCAGCTATCAATCTCAAAGATGAGTTAAAGGGTAAACGGGTGGCGTTAGTGCTCAGTGGTGGAAACATCACTTTCGATGAGTTGATGCGGTCTATAGAATCTGGTTAACCAGATAGCCTTGTTCAGAGATGGTTGAGGCGAACTCCTCTATGATGGGTAGTATTCGCCTTAGATCACCGGCTTCTACTGATTTTTTTGCTGTTTCTTTGACTTTTTGTCTTCCATTGTAGGCGATGCTGAGTCCTGTGGCTTTCATCATCTCGATGTCGTTTGCTCCGTCACCCACGGATACGCATTGATTTGGGTTTACTCCAAGCCATCTTGCGAGTCCAAGAAGCTTCTCGGCTTTGCTTTTGCCTGTGATTATTGGGTTCTGTATTCCGGTTATGTAGCCGTCTTGTAGCTTGAACCCGTTACAGCATACGTATTCTATTCCCAGAAGATATGCGGCTCTATGTGCCAGTATGTCGAAGCCTCCTGTGACGATGATGGGTATTCCTCCGAGGCGTTTTACTCCCGAGACTGTTTCTTCTGCTCCCCGAGATAGACTTAGGGATCCTGCGATTTGCTGTGCTTCGCTGATACTGAGCCCTTTGATGAGCCCTACACGCTGTTGTAGGGATGAAGTGAAGTCTATTTCACCGTTCATGGCTCTATTTGTTATATCATCTAGCTGTGCCTTGTTTCCCAGCTTTTCTCCGAGGGCGGGGAATAGTTCGGCATCAATCAGTGTTCCTTCTAAGTCAAATGCTACTATCAAGAAAATTTCCTCCCACAATGGGGATATTCAGTGCTTGATAGGCGAGTTACAGTCCACTGGACTGAGATATACTACTAGACCCGCAGAATGGTTGTGCTGGTTTTTTGTCTAGTATCATATCTTCACCTATCGAGTTTCTGAGTATTGGGATTGAAAGGGTTTGTTGATAAAAGTGTATGTGTTCAAAAATGGGTACACACGAGCCCTAGTGATTAAATTCTGTGAGGTGTGTATATTCTTATGCTGGATGAGATCATCAAACAAGCCCAAGAGGACTTGCTATTACGGGAGAAGGCACGAGACGAAGCCTACGGTCGGGCACGCAAGGCACGTACATTGAGTAAACAGGCGATTCTGCTTCTTCACAGCGGTGAGGTAGGTAAAGCGGAGTCGAATATCGGTGAGGCTAAGAAGCTGCTAAGTGAGATTATAGAATATACATTGGCTTTCCCTGAGATAGCTGTCTATGATGCGGTCTCGGCTGCCAGACAGGAGTACTCCGAGGCAGCAATTCTCTACGGATTGAACACCGGTGCCGGGTATCCAGCTCTAGAACGGCTTGGTGTCTCATCGACAGAATATATCATGGGTCTAGCTGATGTTCCCGGTGAGCTAAGACGCCAGACACTAGACTTGCTTAGGAATGGTGAGTTGGAGACAGCGGAACAGAATCTCGCATTGATGGAGGAGATTTATTTGAACTTGACATCCGTTGAGGAGGTTAGCCTCTTCTTGAAAGGTCTTCGCAGAAAGCTTGATGTCACCCGAAACGTGAATGAACGGACAAGGGCTGAGTTAACCATAGAGGTTAGCCGTGAACGCCTCAGAAAGAAACTCGCAGAGGTAAGCGAAAAACTGCAATAACTTTCTTAACGTGGCACTTTTTGTCGTTTAAAACTCGTTAAGGTGACGTTTTTCACCATCATATCTGATCAAAAATAAGCTGTTCTGGGGCTGTTTTTAGAGTAAGACGCCGTATTTCGACTGGGATGTGTTGACCCCCCTCCCCCCTTAAAATAATCAATTCATGTGTGGGGTTGCGGGATTAATAATAACGGATATAGGTATTACCGAAATTCTTTCAACACGCGAAACCTCAACGCGTTTCCACCGTAACACTTGACAAGCTCAGAGACCGCCAAAGCGCCCTGAATTGGACCCAAATAAACACTATACTGCAACATTTCTCCACCTTTTGCATTTATTATCTCCTTCAGGTTTGTCCAGAATCTGTGAGTTGCTTTTCTTTCTCTAAAATCATAGATCACAAGATTTTGATAGTTTGATTCTATGGTCTCGTCGATGCTGTCGAGGATTTTCTGGGCTTGGCTTCTCCGCCCCATATTATTCCGGTAATACCTATTACCGAAAAAACGTGTTGCGACCTACCCACACCCAACAAAGCAACAACTGAAACCCACATATCATTTATATCTGATAAAAACCCATCAATCACAACTAGAAGGGAAGATTGAGACTATTGTGTCAAAACTCTTAACCAATAAACACATACCCCGTCTAGTCGATTCTATGGAAGTGAAACCATGACAGAGCCAAGTATCCAGATATACGACACCATGACACGCAGTAAACGCGTATTTGAGCCAATAAACCCACCAAAAGTCACAATGTATGTCTGTGGACCCACCGTCTACGGAGACCCCCACATAGGTAACATCAGAAGCTTCACAAGCGGAGACCTCATCAGACGCTGGCTAGAGTACCGAGGATACTTGGTCAAATACGTCATGAACATCACAGACATAGACGACAAGACCATCCGAGACAGCGGAACCGCCGAAAAAACCCTCAAAGAATTCACAGAACACTACACCACGGTATTCCTCAGAGGACTAGACGCACTAAACATCAAACGCGCTACTGTCCACCCAAGAGCCACAGTATACGTACCCCAGATGGTAGACTTCATCAAGGCACTAGAAGAACTTGGCTACGCCTACGATGCAGAGGATGGCGTCTACTTCGACATATCAAAATTTGAAGGCTATGGGAAACTCAGCGGTATGAACCTAGAAAAAGTCGAAAAGACAGAGCGAATGTCATCAGACGAGTACGATAAGGAAGACGCACAAGACTTCGCCCTCTGGAAAAAAGCCACACCAGAGGAAATGGAACGCGGCATCTACTTTGAGTCCCCTTGGGGGCCGGGAAGACCCGGCTGGCACATCGAATGCAGTGTCATGAGCAAAGAACTCCTAGGCGAGACCATAGACATCCACGCAGGCGGAGAAGACCTAGCCTTTCCACATCACGAGAACGAGGTAGCCCAAAGCGAGGCACTCTCAGGCAAACCATTTGTCAATTACTGGGTCCACATGCGGCACCTGATGATCGATGGAGGCAAAATGAGTAAAAGCCTCGGCAACTATGTCAGCTTCGACGATGTACTGGAGAAACACAGTCCCGATGCGTTCAGATACTTCTACATCAGCACCCACTACAGACGACCCCTGAACTTCACATGGGCAGCAATGGAGAGCGCCGAGAACACTGTCAAACGCCTCGAAAACACCCTAGACCTCATCGACAACGCCATGAAAGGACCAGACACAAATCTCGACTATGGAAACAGAGAGGAGAAGCTGTTAACCAATGTGCGAGCTGAGAAACATGGTTTCATAGAAGCGATGGACGACGACTTTAATACACCAGTCGCCCTTGGGCACCTTCACACAGTCGCAGGCGCAATCAACGACTACATTCAGGAACCGGCTAACAAAGGTGTACTGGAAGAAGCAGCCGAGACCTACCGGGAACTATTACATGTTCTGGGCTTGTTCGAGAAACGAAGCACAGGCTCTGATGATGTGACTGAGACTTTGATGAAGTTCATCACTGACCTCAGAATGGAGCAGCGATTAGCCAAGAACTATGCATTGGCTGATGAGATAAGAGACCGCCTCAAAGAGATCGGTATAGAGATACAGGACACCTCTGATGG
>Ga0180432_10011779_pt1 | contig 10270 bp, 6 predicted proteins | sample SS_ome_10_FD_132414 | JGI IMG/M metagenome (GOLD analysis project Ga0180432, IMG submission 132414) | Hypersaline lake sediment archaeal communities from the Salton Sea, California, USA - SS_1_MS_2 metaG | ecosystem: Environmental > Aquatic > Non-marine Saline and Alkaline > Hypersaline >...
CGAGTGGCGCGACGAGGCGGTCGTCGGCGCCCGCCGGTTCATCGAGCGGTTGTGGGAAACAGTCGCAGCATGCACCGAACCTTGGAATCGCCATTACAAGCCGCTTGATGATTGGCTCAACTTCATCCAGGGGGAGAGGCACAGGCTTGTCAAGTCAGTTACTGAGGACATTGAGGAGAGGTGGCAGTTCAACACTGCACTTGCCAAAATAATGCAGTTTTCGAATTGCTTCAACTGGACACGGCGGATTGCGTACCTGCGTCCAGGCGCTCCCGAAATTGACCAGAGAATCAATGATAAGCCTAGCTCCTTGACCGGTCGTTCGGCTGTAATTACCGCCTGGGAGGCAAGAAGAGAAAGCGAGCCTGGGCCAGAGCACTTGATTAATGTAGACGAGGTGCGGGATTCGCTCGAGACGATGGTCCGCCTGCTCCACCCGTTCATCCCGCACGTGACGGAGGAACTCTGGGAGGCCCTCGGACACGAGCCCTCGGTCCTGGCGGCCGGGTGGCCCACGTACGACGAGGCCGCGTGCGCCGAGGACGTCGTCGAGGTGGCGGTGCAGGTGAACGGCAAGTTGCGGGCCCGTATCAGCGTGCCGGCCGATGCCTCCGAAGACGACCTGAAGGCGGCCGCCATGGCCGAGCCGAACGTCCAGCAGCATCTCGAAGGCGCCGAGGTCCGCAAGACGATCGTCGTGCCCGGCCGCCTCGTGAACATTGTGGCGACGTAGCGGCGCGTCGGGTGCCACTGGCGGCTTGCCCGCCAGTGCGTTTCGGCGGCCGGAAATCACTGGTTGACGAGCAGCCAGTGGCACCCGCGTGTCGGCCCACACGCACGGAAACGGAGCCGTCCGATGACCCGCGTCATCCGCCCGCTGCTCGCCCTCGTCCTCGCCCTGGCCCTCGCCGCCGGCGGGTGCGACTTCTTCCGCCGCGACGAAGCCGAGCCCACGTACCCCGCCCACGAGGTGCCCGTCGTCACGCCCGCCGTCGTCCTCGCCGACGACGCCGTCCTCGACCAGGACGACATGTGCGTGTGGGTCCACGCCAACCGGCCCACCGACAGCCTCGTCATCACGAGCGACAAGGACGCCCACCGCCTCTTCGTCTACGACCTTCAGGGCACGCGGCTCCAGACGATCGAGATGCCCCAGCCCGGCAACATCGACCTGCGGTACGGCTTCCCGCTCGGCGGCCGGACGGTCGCCATCGTGGCCGTCAACCAGCGGACCGGGGGCGACCGCATCCGCGTCTTCGCCGTCGACATGAAGGCCCGCCGGCTCACGCGCGTCGACGACGGCGCTATCCGCACCGGCGAGAACTACGGCGGCACGCTCTACAAAAGCGCCAGGACCGGCGCGTTCTACTTCATCACGACCAGCATGGATGGCCCGTGCGAGCAGGTCGAACTCTCCGACGACGGCGCCGGCAAGGTGACCGGCAAGATCGTCCGCTCCTGGGACGCCGGCTACGCCGAGGGCGCGGTCGCCGACGACGCCCGCGGCCGGCTCTACGTGGCCGTCGAGGACAAGGGCGTCTGGGAACTCGGCGCCGAGCCGGACGATCCCACGCCCGGCCGGCGGGTCCTGCGCGTGGGGCAGTACGGGCTGACGGCCGACCTCGAGGGCCTGGCCATCCACCCGGACCTGGAAGGCGGGCCGGCCCTGGTCGTCTCGAACCAGGGGTCCAGCAACTTCAAGGTCTTTCGGCTGACGGACTTCGCCCCACTCGGCACGTTCGGCGTGGCGGGGGCCCGCGAATCCGACGGCGTGGCCGTCGAGCCCACGAACCTGGGCGGGGCGTTCACGAGCGGCCTCTTCGCCTGCCACACCGCCACCGAACCCCGGTGCCCCGTCCTCCTGGTGCCGTGGCAGCGAGTGGCCGACGCCCTCAAGCGCAGCCCCCAACCGTAACACGACGCACCCGAACGCAACGAATCGCTCAGGGAGGCCAACCCATGAACGTCCTCGCCGTAAACGGCAGTCCGCGCCCCGACGGCAACACCGCCATCCTCCTGCGCACCGTGTGCGACGCCCTCGAAGCCGAGGGTATCGGCACCGAGACGTTTCAACTCGGCGGCCAGGCCGTCCGCGGCTGCACCGCCTGCTACGCCTGCGTCCAGAACAAGGACGGCCGGTGCGTCCTGCCCGAAGACGCCGTCAGCGAGTGCCTCGAGAAGATGAAGGCGGCGGACGGCATCCTCCTGGGCTCGCCCACGTACTTCGCAGACGTGACGGCCGAGATGAAGGCCCTCATGGACCGGGCGGGCCTCGTCCTGCGCGCGGGCGGCGACCTCCTGCGCCGCAAGGTCGGGGCGGCGGTCGTGGCGGTCCGCCGCGGCGGGTCCATTCACGCCTTCGACACGCTGAACCACTTCTTCCTCATCGGCGGCATGATCGTGCCGGGGTCCATCTATTGGAACCTCGCCATCGGCCGCGACAAGGGCGAGGTCCAGGGCGACGACGAGGGCATCCGCACCATGACCGCCCTGGGAGAGAACATGGCCTGGCTGATGAAACGCTTGGAGGCCTGACGCCTCTCCGCCTTTTTCCGTTGCCCCGGCAGCCGGGGCCTCTTACAGTGGCGGCGGCGCGGTTCTTGTCCCCGTTACCCGAAAGGAACGACCGATGGAATCAGGTGCTCCCGAAGCAGCGGGCGGCATATTCGCCTGCCTCATCATGGTGGTCTTCGGCGTGGTGATGCTGGGCGTTCTGGCCGTCTGGCTCTGGATGCTGATCGACGCCATCAAGTACACGCCCAGCGAGAATAATCTGAAGTTGATCTGGATTCTCGTGATCGTCTTCGCGGGCATCATCGGCGCGCTGGTTTACATGTTCCTGCAACGGCCGAAGAATCAGGCCGCGGCCGCCGCCGAGGGTCCGCCGCCCGGGGCGTAGGGCGTCCCCGGGGGCTGCCAAATCCGCCGGCGCCGTGCTCCTTGGAGCAGGCACTGCCCGTCCCCACCCTGAGGTTCAGTCGGCCTTGCCCTGCGGGCCGACGGTGCGCTTCAGCGCCTCCAGGCGCGCCGCCGGCGGCTTCGCGCCGAGGACGTTGTCCTCCCACGTGTGCCATTCCTTCTTGCACTGGTTGAAGCGGTTGGCGTCCGCGGCCGTATCGAAGATCACGTTCTGCTTCATCACGAACCCCTTCGACCCCTGGTCGAAGAAGATGCCGTTGTTCGGCGCCCCGATGCACTGGGGGTTCCGGCGAATGGCGTGGATCAGGTTCCCCTCCAGCACCGTCCCGGGAATCCACCCGAGCGAGTAGATGCCCCCGCCGTCGCCCACGAGTTGCATGCACTCGTCGATGTGATTGCGGGCCACCGTGAAGCCGGCCGCACTCGTCGGCGACGGGTTCCACTGCCACCCGATCGAGATGCCCGTGTACGGCAGGTCGGAAACGCGGTTGTGCGATACCTCGACGTCCCGGGCGAAGCCGACCCACACGCCCACCGCCCCGGGGAACGTGGCCCCGCACCGCTCGATCACACATCGCTGAATGCGGATGTTCTGGGGGAGTTCGGGCGCCCGAGGCAGGGGCGCCGTCGCGCCCTCCTTCGGCCGCCGGCCCGGGTCCCGGTGGACGCCCGCCATCACGCCGTTGCCGGCGGCGTCGACGATGCAGCAGTCGAGCACGTCGCATCGTTTGCAGCCTTCCTCCAGGCGCACGGCCGTCGCGCCGGTGTGCGCCACGGTGCAACGCTGGAGCGAGCAGCCCTCGGCCCATCGCCAGTGCAGGGCGGACGCCGGGAACGCCACCTCCTCCGGTGCGTCCCGGCCGCCATACCAGAAGAACGCCTGCCGGCCGTCGTGTCCCGCCTCCGGCAGCGGCCAGTCGGTGTGGGCGAACGTCAGGCCGACGAAATGCAGGTTCCGCACCGGCCGCACTTTCGTCCCCTCCAGCACCACGAGGCGCTTGAGGCGCGGCACCACCCCGATGGACGTCGAGGGGCTCTCGCCGAGACGGGCGCCGTAGGTCAGGTGACCGCTCGCCGGATCCAGGAACCATTCGCCGGGGGCGTCCAGGAAGTCCGCCGAGTTCTCGAAGTACACCCACATGCCCTTGCGCGCGCAGTTGCTGCGGCTTCCCTGGACGTGCGGCGGCCGCAGCGTCACCGTGCCGGCTTTCGGATCAACGCGCGCCACGCGTTTCCTGAGCGCCGACCAGAGTTTCAGCACCACGATCTCGGTGTCCGCCAGGCCCTTCCACCGCTTGACCGAGCCCGGTTTGAACTGGAGGGTAAAGTCCTTCAGGTCCTTCGCGAGGCCGCCGCCCGCAATCTGGACGTACGGCGGGTCGGCGTCCGCGTTCGGCCACCGGGCGCGCACCGCCCGCTTGCCGTCTACCCACAGGTGCCGCGGGTACCACTCACCCTCGGCCACGCCGGGCACGCCGGCGTGCCAGACGCCGGCTTCGGTGACCTTCGAGCCGGGGCGGACGGGCGTGCCGCCGCTCAGTGTCACCTCATCGCCCTCGGCCGCCGTCCAGGTGACGGACCGCTCGGCGGAGCCGCCGTCCTCCGGGCCGAAGACGAGCGGCTCCTCCAGGCGGTAGGTCCCGGCGTGCAGGACGACCGTCACGTCCTCGTCCGGATGCGCGGCGCGATGGGCCCGGACAGCCTCCAGGGCCCGCTTTGGCGTGGCGAACGGCGCCCCGGCCATCCCGTACGCCCCGTCGAGACCCTTCGGCGCGACGTGAAACTCCTTCGCCCCGCACGCCGCGGCGAGGGCAAAAACGGCCAGACTAACACAGGCGAACCGGCAAATCTGCATGAGAGAGCCTTCTTCCTTCGGGGGTGCCACTGGCGGCTTGCCTGCCAGTGCGAATCGCCGGTCGGTACACACTGGCTGACAAGCAGCCAGTGGCACCCGGCCTGTCCCGCGCTCCCGCTTACGCCGCTCCGACCGTCACGCCCTGTTCCCGGAGAGCCGCCTGCAGTTCGCCGACGTCCACGTCGCGCGGCGCGGCGCCTCGGGCCACGGCCATCGCGGCGGCCGTCCCCGCCGCCTGCCCGAGCGTCATCACGGTCCGGCTGAGGCGGCACGACGAGGCGGCGATGTGCGAGAAACTCGCCGACCGGCTCGCGATCAGCAGGTTCCCCACGCCCCGCGGCAGCAGGCACCGATACGGCACCCCGTACGGGCCGTTCGGCACCTCGTACAGGCGGCCCTTGCGGCCGTGCAGATCCACGGCGTGGTCGCTGACGGCAATCACGTCGCGGTGCGTCTGCCCGCGGACGCCCGCCCGCACGTCGTGTTCCGTCAGCACGTAGTCGCCGAGGATACGGCGGCTCTCGCGCACCCCGATCCGCGGCGCCACGCCCGTGATGCTCCACGTGCCGTACCCCGTGTCGCGGACGAACCGCGTCCATCGGCCGCCCTTCGTCGGGTCCAGCGTCTGGAGCCAGTGGAAGTGCTCGAGGACGCGGCGGTGGCCCTCGCGCATCAGGCGGCTGTAATCCGCCTCGAGGATGGCGTTGCCGTCGATCATGTTGACGGCGTTCAGCAGGTGGTCGCCGTTGGGCAGGACCACGATGTGCACCGGCCGCGGGCACAGGCCCTCGCGGATGCCGGCGGCCAGGTACGGCTTCTGCCGCATGCCCGTATCGGTGATGCGGTAGATGAGCGAGCAACTGTTGAGCCACGGCTCGGCCGACGCCGGGGCGCTTGGCTCATCGTAGCGGGCCTTGGGATCCTCGCCGAGGTGGTAGTCGCACCCCGCCTCGGCGCACATGTCGCCGTCGGCGGTGCAGTCGATGAACACGTCGGCCTCGACCACGAGGTGCTTGCCGGGGAACCACGCCTCGACGGCGCGGATGCGGTCATCCTCAACATGGGCGTGGACGAACGTCGTGCCGACGAGCACCGTGCATCGGCCCGTGGCCTCGAGCAGGGTGTTAGCGGCGTGGACGAGGGCCCGCGGCTCGAACGGCAGGCCGTGGCCGCCCCGGCGCGGCGTCCCCTTGGCGTAGTCGGGTTCCGAGACGCCGAGCGGGTCGCGCTGCATCACGTCGTAGAGGTCGCGCGGGACGCCGCCGGCGCCGGAGACGGGTTCCCAACTGTGGACCCACGCGAGGGTCATCGTGCCGCCGAGGATCGCCTCGCGCTCGAGCAGCACGGTCCGAGCGCCGCCGCGTGCGGCCGCGATGGCCGCCCCGATGCCGCTCGAGCCGCCGCCGATGACGCACACCTGCGTGCGGATGCGCTCCTCGGGGGCGTCCTGCCCGGCCGGGGCCGCCCGGGCGAGGCCGGGCACGGCCAGTCCCCCGCCCGCCAGGAGCATCGCCTTGGCCGCGTCACGACGGGTCACCGGCATGGTGGGGTCCTCGCGTCGTGTCTGGTGCTCGTCTGAGCCTGCCCGGTGCCACTGGCTGCTTGTCAGCCAGTGCGCTTCGGCAGCGGGCAAACACTGGCGGGCAAGCCGCCAGTGGCACCCGCCTATTCGTGCGGCGCGGCCTACATGCCCAGCACGGCCCTCGCGTGGCGGGCGTAATGGCCGCGAAGGTCGTTCGCGTACGTCCTGAGGACCCGCTCGCCGACGCCGTCATGGTCGCCCAGGCGATACAGGGCCCGGGCCAGGATGAGTTCCCGCAACGAGACGTTCCGCGGCTCGTTGGCGGTGCGGCCGCCGGGGGCGGCCTTCTCTTTGGCCTCCGCCACGGTCGTCGTGGCGTAGCCGGTCATCTGCGGCTTGGCGAGGAGGTCCGCCAGTGCCTTGGCCGCCTCGCGCCGCTGCGCCGGCGCGAGGGCGGGCCCGAGCGCCTCCAGCGCCAAGGCCGTCGCCCGATGGTGCGACATCGCCTGCGACGCGTCCAGGAGCCCGGCCTTCTCGAGAATCGGCCCGAGCGCCTTGGGCCGGCCCGTCCGCCCCAGGCCGATGACGTACGAATCGAGCGGGCTGACGCTCCGCCCGAACTGGCCCATGCCGCGGTAGTTCCAGCCCTTGTCCCAGCCCTTGGCGTCGCGGACGGCCCGGGCGAGGTCCGCCGCCCCCGCCGGGTCGTGCATCATGCCGAGGATGTGGGCGTAGACGAGGCGGGCGTCCGCGTCCGTGGCGTCCGCGTGGGCCTTGCGCAGGAGCGGCTGGGCGTCGCCCGGTTGGGCCAGAAGGACCTCCAGGTCCTTGTACCCGTCGGCCACGTTGCGTGCGGCCTCGGCGACGCGCGCCGCCGGCAGGGGGAACCGGCCCTCGGGCTCGACCGCGTCTTTCGGCAGGCACTCGATCTCGACGAGGTGCTCCTGGACCGAGGCCATGTCCACCTGCCGCACGGTCGAGTCGCTGCGGGCGGCCGCCGCCGCAATCCGGCCCGCGGCGTACCCCTGGTTCTGCACGCACGGCTGCATGCGGATGACCGGGATGGCGTCGCGGTGGGCGCTCACCCCGAGGCCCGTCACGATGACGTTCTCCAGCCCCTTCGGCAGCATGGCCCCGAGCGGCACGTGGACCAGCATGCCCTCACGGTCGGGCGGACGGATCAGGAACATCGGGTGCACCGTGAACCCGTGCGAGTCGAAGTTCGACTTGTGCACCGAGACGGTGTCCGGCCACGTGCGGCCGAGCATCATGTCCATCGGCGTAATCGTGACGTCGCCGACGATGCGCCGCCGCTCGCGGGTATCGACGAGTTGGCCCAGGTCGTACGCGCTCTGGAACTTCTCGCGGGCGTACACGAACAGGTGCCACAGGTCCACCACGTCGGTGTCGTCGGCGAACATGTAATCGGTGTTGGTGTAATCGACGCCGAGTTCGATGGGCGGCAGGCCGGTGCCCTGAATGCCCATGTGCTCGCCGCTCGTGTACCGGGTTTCGGCGCCCGCGGCGGCGGCGATGTCGGCGTTGCCGGTCGAGTCGATGGCCACGTCCGCCAACACCACGCCCCGGCCGTGCGGCGTGGCGACCACGGCACCGCGGACGGTCTTCCCGTCCACGAGGGCCCCGCACCCGAACGACCAGAGCCAGACGTCGGCCCCGGCCTCGCGGTTCGCCCGGCGCCAGTACTCGGGCTTGCCGACGGCCCAGGTGGGCGCCCCGACGGCCTTGACGCCCGCGTCGACCTCGGCCGTGAAGCCTTCGCGATACCCATGGTAATACTTCGTGATCATGCCGAGCGTGCCCACGCCGCCCAGGCCGTGCAGGTACTCGACGACGAGCGTGGTGGCCTCGGCCCGCCCGGCGCCGATGCCGGCGGGCGCCCCCGCCGTCCCGCCGCCGATGACGACCACGTCGTACCGCCCGAGGACGGGCAGGGCCCGGGCCTCGGCGGGCACGGTCTTCCCCTTGCCGGCGCCGAAGCGCATGGTATGGAAGACCTCTCGGACCTCGCCCTCGGCCGCCGGTGTCTCCGGCGGTGCGCCCGCGAACCGTACGCCCTCGAGCGGCGCCGTTCGCTTCGCCTCCGCGGCGGCCGCCTTGCCCAGTCGCCGGCCCATCGCCACGAGCCCGGGCGGACGCAGCAACTCCGCCGCGGCCGCACGCGAGACGCCCGCGCACCCGCCCAGCACGTACAGGCGCTGCACGTTCTTCGGCTGGAAGGCGTCGAGCGGCACGGCCGACCAGTCCGGCGCGTCGCCCTTGACGACGGTCCGGGCGGTCATCGGGTCCGGCGGCACCTGGAAGAGCCGCTCGGCGGCGTCCACCTGCTGCGGATGGAACGTCAGGTCGCGGGCCTTCTGCTCGGCCGCCTGGAAGGCCATCCACGAGCATCCCGGCATCTCGATCGTGAGGTCGTAGGCGATGATCGGCTGCGGCCCGCGCTTCGACGGCATCGTGAGGCCGGTCTCGCGGCCGTCGACGCACGCCCCGTGCCGCACCTCCCCGCCGATGACCACCCGCCGGAACCGCTGTGGCCCGGCGGGGTAGGGCGCGAACGCGGCGCCGGCCATCCGCGCGACGACGGCGCGCGGCGTGGCGTCGACGATGACCTTCGCCCACACCGCCTGCCGGCCCGACCAGTTCGTCATGACGATGCCGGCGGGCACTCCGGCCGAATCCGTCAGCACGCCGTCGGCGTAGCAGCCGAAGAGAAACTCCACGCCCGCCTCCAGCAGGGCGTCGTCCAGGACGCGCTTGACGTGCATCGGCCGCACCGGGCCGCTGGGCGAGGCTTTCGGCTTCGCCGCCTCGCCGGGGCGGATGAGCATGATCTCGCCGAGGAGGATCCGCTCGCTCTCCGGCGCCCGCGCGAAGCCCAGCCGCACGTACCGGACGGTCCGGCCGATCGCAACGGCGGGCCGGAGCGACTCGACGCCGGCCAGGCCGCTGGTGGACTCGGGCCCGGACGCGGCCTCGCCGGCCTTCTGCCATGCCTTGCCGTCCGTGCTGGTCCAGGCGGTCATCCGGCCGAGCCCGAAGTCGCCCTCGCGCTGGAAGACGACGGCTTGGACCTCGGCCACCTCTTTCGCCTCGCCCAGGTCGCACGTGATCGTGGGGTCGCCGTCGTACTGGACGCTGTCGGAGTTGGGCGGCCCGAGCACGCCGTCGCGCAGGCGGCCGGACGTCGTGTCGCGGTGCTTCTTGGCGGCCTTCAGATCGGCCGTGTACGAGAACCGCATGGCCCGCGGGTCGAGGCCGGGCGGCGGCTTCGCGCCGGCGTCCGTGAAGAGCGCCCGGACGAGGGGATCGGTGCGCGGCTCATCGGCCTCGAGCCAGAGGCGTTTCGTCGCGCAGACGTCCTCGCCGAGGTACGGCCGGGGGGCCGCCAGAAAAACCGACGCCCCGGCCTCGGCGGCCTCGATCGCCGCCGCGCACGCGCCGGTCGACCCGCCCACCACGACCACGTCGACATCGGCGGCCAGGGGCAGGTCGCGGGCGGATTCGACCACCGCCGGCACGGGCGGTGCGGCCGAGGCTGTCGCCGACACGCCCGCCCAGGCAGCAAGGATTCCCAACGAGAGACCGGCAACGAGGAGCAGCGTGCGCCGGGGCATGGCGTCTCCCTCCCGAGGTTCACGGACCACGTACGACTATAACCCGTGAGGCGGGGGAAGGAAACGCTTCGATGGGCGGTGCCGTGAGCCGCCATCCCGGCGCGCCGGGAGTCGCGGGTACGTTCGCCATGAGTGACGCTTGCTGCGCCGGAGCCTACCCGCGGGCAGAGCCCGCAGCTCACGGTGACTCCGTCGCTTCCGGCACGCGAACGTGGAGGATGCCGCTCCGGCTCGGCTCGCTCTCGCCCGGCAGGACGAACCGCACGCAGTAGTCGCCGGGCGCCGAGAAGTCGAAGCACTCAGCCAGGTCGACCACCGACTGGCCGTACCCGTTCCACCCCG
>Ga0180432_10011780_pt1 | contig 10268 bp, 12 predicted proteins | sample SS_ome_10_FD_132414 | JGI IMG/M metagenome (GOLD analysis project Ga0180432, IMG submission 132414) | Hypersaline lake sediment archaeal communities from the Salton Sea, California, USA - SS_1_MS_2 metaG | ecosystem: Environmental > Aquatic > Non-marine Saline and Alkaline > Hypersaline >...
AAGACTTAGTCGTTTAATCCTCAAATATATCAGATATAGGATGGTTATCTCTTTAATAACCGCTATGAGAGGTTTTTTATCTCATTTATCTGCTGCTTGAAATCCACTGGGTTCCCGCTTCCTAGCTGGAAAAGCATCTCCTTGATCCTTCCCACTGCTTCGGCTTCCCCCACGTTTTCCTGTGTCCGGAGGACATTCCACGCCCACTCAAGAGCCTCAAAAGCACCTATCTCATATGTTGACATGCGTTATCAAATGAAACCTTGGATCTTGGGTTAAAAGACAGACGCACAGGGAAACCCTAGGGGGAGACGGGTGAAAATGGTGTCTGTGCTCAGGGTTTACTCATAACCTCTAAATGTGTCATTGTCTATGGGTTGTGTTGCGTGGTAGAGGATGCTAGACATTAAACTCATCAGAGAAAGCCCAGAAACAGTAAGGGCAAACCTAGCCAGAAGACACGACCCGGAGAAGCTGGAGCTCCTAGACCATGTTATAGCCATCGACAAAGAATGGCGAGAGCTCATAGCGAGGGTCAATGAATTGCGTCGAAGGAGGAACGAGATATCCTCAGAGATTGGACGCGTAATAAAGAGCGGGGGAGACGCCTCATTCCTCAAAACGGAGGCAAGCAGTATCCCATCCCAGCTCAAGGAGCTAGAGGCTTCAATGAGTTCAGCTGAGGAGAGCTTGAGAGACGGCTTGATGAGGCTACCCAATATACTCCACGAATCGGTTCCATATGGCGCTGACGATCACGATAATATAGAGATCAGGCGATGGGGAGAAAAGCCGGAGTTTAGTTTCGAGCCCAAGAGCCACTCTGAGATCACTGAGGCACTTGGTATCGCGGATTTCGAGCGTGCAGCCAAGACAGCGGGAGCCGGTTTCTATTATCTACGGAACGAGTTCGCGTTGCTAGATCACGCTATCCAACGATACGCCATTGATATCCTGTTGAAGAAGGGTTATGCGCTCATCGAGCCCCCCTACATGATTAGAAGAGCAGCCTATGAGGGTGTCACTGATCTAGCTGACTTTGAGTCTGTAATGTACAAGGTGGAGAATGAGGACCTGTATCTGATCGCGACAAGCGAGCACAGTGTAGGTTCTATGCTCATGAATGAGACAGTGCTTGCCGAGCATCTGCCCATAAAGGTATGTGGTATAAGCCCATGCTTTAGACGAGAGATCGGGCAACATGGACGATACACCAAGGGGCTATTCAGAGTCCATCAGTTCCATAAAATAGAGCAGTTCATCTTTAGCCACCCAGAGCAGAGCTGGGGACTCCATGAAGAGCTTCAGAGAAACAGTGAGCTACTCTATGAGGGGCTTGGGCTCCATTACCGTGTGGTGAATGTCTGTACAGGTGATATGGGAAGCATCGCTGCTAAGAAGTATGATATCGAGTGCTGGATGGCTGACGGTGAGTTCCGTGAGACAGGATCAAATAGCAACTGCACTGATTATCAGGCTCGCAGGCTTAATGTGAAATATCGGCTCAAGGAGGGCGCTGCGCCTGAGGGCTTTGTACATACCTTGAACAATACGGCTATCGCTACGAGCAGGACCATGATAGCCGTGATTGAGCAGTATCAGCAGGAGGATGGCACCATTAAGGTTCCTGATGCGTTGAAGCCTTATATGAGTGAGATCGAGGTCATAGATGGCTCCCTGAATCGTCTTCTTTTTTAAATTTTCCAGTTAGTTACTTTCATACCCATTTAACTTATTAAATACTGTACATCATATACGCTATCTACTTCAGTGTGTGAGGAAGCAGATGAAACGTGGAATAAACAAAATATGCTATGGATTTTTCTCAACCTTGGCTAACCCGACTCGGCTCGCGATATTAGAGCGGCTGAAAGATGGACCAATGAATGTCAGCGGATTAGCTGAATACCTCCATCAAGAGCAGAGCATGGTAAGTCACAACCTCAAGCTTCTTGAGGGATGTAATTTTATCAATTCGGAACGGAGAGGTAAGGAGAAGTATGTTTCTTTGAATAATGGTCTGATTGATCCTTTATTTGCTTTGGTTGAGGGTCATGCAGATGCTTATTGTGGTGGGGGTGCAAACTGCAGATTTGCAGATTGAGTTCTAAGTATTTTAACCCCGAAACCCTTTTAACTTCATGACGCATTCTTCATATGAAGAATGCTTCATGATGTGATTGAATGAAAAAAGGAGTAACAGACCTATGCTATGGATTTTTCTCAACACTCGCAAACCCCACAAGACTAGCCATAATCGAACACCTACACACAAAACCAATGAGCGTATCAGAACTCGTCACGGCACTAGACCAAGAACAGAGCATGATAAGCCACAACCTACGACCCCTAACACAATGCAAATTCGTAACACGAAAACGCGAAGGAAAAAACAACGTATACTATCTCAACCATGAGACACTGGACCCAATACTAGCAGCTGTTGAGAACCACGCAGAAAAATACTGTCTCAATGGAGCCAATTGCCATCTAAACACAGAAGCATCCTAAGGAGAAAATAAGATGTTTTGTAATCAATGCGAGCAAACAGCCGGTGGAACCGGCTGCACCAAATTCGGAGTCTGTGGCAAGAGTCCCGAAGTGGCTGCTCTCCAAGACCTATTGATATATGCTCTAAAAGGCTTATCCCATGTGGTGGTGGAAGGCAAACGCCACGGAGTAGTAGACAGGAGCAGCGACCACTTCATAGCCGAGGCAACCTTCAGTACACTAACCAACGTGAATTTTGATGATTCACGGTTCCCTGAGCTAATCAACAAAGCCGTTGAGTACAGGGAGGCTCTTAAACAGAAGATCAAGGAAGCAGGTGGACCTGAGGGCTATGATTCCCATGAGGCCAACTATTTACCAAAGGATTCTATGGATGACTTGGTGAAGGATGGCGCCGAGGTGGGTTTCATGTCCAACCCTGATATCAACCCAGATATTCTCAGTCTACATCAGATATTGATCTTTGGGCTCAAAGGAGTAGCGGCATATGCTGACCACGCAGCCATCCTAGGCTACGAGGACCCAAAGGTCTATGATTTCATCTATGAGGGCTTTGCAGCTACCTTGAACCCTGTTAATGGTGTGACTGAGCTGGTTGGAATGGTTCTGAAGTGTGGCGAGATTAATCTACGAGCCATGGAGCTATTGGACGCAGGTAATACAGGTCACTATGGTCACCCTGTGCCAACAAGCGTGCCTCTGGGCGCCAAGAAGGGTAAGGCTATAGTGGTATCCGGGCATGATCTGCGTGACTTGGAGTTGCTTCTCAAGCAGACCATGGACAAGGGTATCAATGTGTATACCCATGGCGAGATGTTACCCACTCATGGTTATCCTGAGTTGAAGAAGCATCCTCATTTCTATGGGCATTATGGGACTGCTTGGCAGAATCAGGTGAAGGAGTTCCAGGCGTTCCCTGGAGCCATATTGATGACCACTAACTGTATCCAGAGACCCACCGACAAGTATCTTGAGAACATATTCACCACCGGATTAGTAGGGTTCCCCGAGGTACAGCACCTAAAAGACAAGGATTTCACCCCGGTGATAGAGAAAGCCCTTGAGATGCCGGGTTTCATCGAGGATACTGATAAGGGATCAGTGATGGTTGGCTTCGCGAGAAACGCCGTCATGGGTTTAGCCGGCACGGTAATCGATGCGGTTAAGGCTGGTAATATCAGGCACTTCTTCCTCGTCGGCGGCTGTGATGGAGCCAAGACAGGCAGGAACTATTACACAGAGTTCGTTGAGAAGGCACCCAAGGACACTGTTGTACTCACCTTGGCTTGTGGAAAGTTCAGGTTCTTCGATAAAGACTTGGGCGATATCGGCGGTATCCCAAGGCTCCTAGACATAGGGCAGTGCAATGATGCCTACAGCGCTATTCAGATCGCCTTGGCTCTAGCTAACGCCTTTGAGGTAGGGGTAAATGAGTTGCCCCTCAGCATGATACTCAGCTGGTATGAGCAGAAAGCCGTAGCCATACTGCTTACACTGCTACACCTAGGCATCAAGAACATCAGGCTGGGACCCAGCCTACCCGCCTTCATTACCCCAAATGTGCTGAATGTGCTGGTTGAGAACTTCAACATCATGCCCATCACCACACCCGATGAAGATCTGAAGGCAATACTGGGATAACCCCCCCATTTTTGGTGATATTTATGGAAATAACAAGAGTAGCCGAGACTGAGCCGGGAAAGAACCCCCACGGGGTAGAGACCAAAAAGATATACGATCACGAGAACGCCCTTGCTGTGCATATCCTGTTGATGCCTGGTGAGAGGCTGAGACGCCACATCACACCAGTTGACGTATTGTTCTATGTGCTTGAGGGAGAGGGAGTGATAGAGATCGGTGACGAGAAAAAGACAGCCACACAGGATACAGCCATCCACAGCCCAGCCAAGATAGTGCACTGCTGGTACAATGAATCAAACCAGCCTCTCAGAGTATTGGTTATTAAGACGCCACGTCCCAAAGATCAAACAATACTCCTATAGGTGAACCAGATGAGCTTCCTGAAGCGCCCCAGCGAGAACTACTGCCCCGGGATAGAGGATTTCGTCAGACCCAGTGTTGATTACGAGGTCTGTGAGGTCTGCGGTGGCAGGGTCGAGGTCTGGAGCGACGAGGACAAGGGTGAGTGTCTCGACTGTGGTGCTTCTTGGGAGAAGAAGGAGTCAACCCCTAGTTGTCTTGAGTACTGTGAATATGCTGATCGTTGCCGGGGCATCATAATGTCCAAGAAGCGGTAAAACCCCTCTTTTATCAAACATTTTAATACTCATAGGTCTGAGTAGACGAAAGAATCAAACCCTTGGAGAAATGGTTATTTGGAGATCGATAAACGAGCAGTACTGCTAACCGTGAGTCTAAGCAGTTTTCTAACGCCCTTCAATGGCAGCAGCTTCAACATAGCGTTACCCAGTATCGCAGCTGAGTACTCGTTGGATGCTATCGCCATGAGTTGGGCAAGCCTCGCTTATCTCTTGGCTTCTGCAATGTTCCTGATTCCCTTTGGTCGATTGGCTGATATGTATGGGCGGAAACGTGTATTCCTCTACGGGATAACCGTATTCACAGTATCCTCGGCGTTACTCGGGATGTATCCATCATCTGCTACACTCGTGATCTTTAGAGCACTCCAAGGGATAGGCTCGTCCATGATCTTCGGCACCAGTCTGGCAATACTAGTTTCTGTAAGCACCCCACAGGAGCGTGGAAGTATGTTGGGCACCTCTATTGCAGCGGTCTATGTTGGGCTCAGTGCAGGACCCTATATCGGTGGGTTCCTCACGAAGAACTTTGGGTGGAGGAGCATTTTCATGGCGAATGTCGCCATCGGGTTACTTGTTATAGTGATGATATTGAGCAAGCTCAAGGCTGAGTGGAGAACAGAGGATGGTGGGCAATTTGATTTGCTAGGCTCCACAGCCTTTAGCTTGATGCTGCTGGCTTTGATGTATGGGATGAGCAAGCTCCCAACCAGATCAGCGTTTCTCCCCATAGCCATTGGAGTGATACTCATGGCTGTTTTCGTCTACATCGAAGGAAACGTGGAAAACCCAGTATTGGACCTTGGGGTATTCAAGTCCAACCGGGCTTACTCGTTATTCAATATCACTGCGTTGATTAACTTCAGCGCCACCTTCAGCCTCACATTCCTCTTGAGCATGTATCTCCAGTACCACAAAGGGTTGGACCCCCAGCAAGCAGGTACCATAATGATCGCCTCCCCCATAATCCAAGCCATAATGTCACCTATTGCTGGGCGTCTCAGCGATAGCATCAAGCCATCGAGGCTAGCAACAGTGGGTATGGTAGTGACCGGCTTGGCTTTGGCGCCTCTTGCGCTCATCGATATGAGTACCTCTACTCTCTATGTTGTAGTGTGTCTGCTGGTTCTCGGTGTTGGATTGGCGTTATTCAGCAGCCCTAATACGAACGCCATTATGGGGAGTGTGGATAAACGTCTGCTGGGCGTGGCTTCCTCAACAGTGGGAACCATGAGGCTTACCGGACAGATGTTCAGTCAGGGCATCGCCATGACATTGATAGCGGTTAATCTGGGCTCCGCCAGCATAGTACCTGCACTATATCCCCAGTTATTGACCAGTATCAGGAGCACATTCACTATTTTCTTCGTGCTCTGTTTGCTGGGTGCGCTCGCATCCTACATCGGCAGCAGGAGTTCTTCTGAGTAGCGACGGAGTGTTTTTCATCAAGAAGTACCATGTCTGGATCATGGTTACTTGGACTCCTTTCTATCAGGTTGACGCATTCACATCAGAGCCTTTCCGGGGTAATCCTGCGGCTATCTGCTTGATGCCAACAGATCTTGATGACGAACTTTATTTGGCTATTAGCAGCGAGATGAATCTCAGCGAGACCGCGTTTATGTCAGAGACATTGCCCGGTGTCTTCAGGCTCAGATGGTTTACTCCCATCAGAGAGGTTCCTCTCTGTGGTCACGCTACCTTGGCTGCTGCCCATCTACTCTTTGATTATTTTGGAGTAGAGCAAAAACGTCTACGGTTCGATACTGATGCTGGAGCCCTGTACGCCGAGAATACCCCTGAAGGTGTATTGATGGATTTCCCATCCAACCCCCCTGAGCCCGTCAAGCCTTTCGATGATGTGCTCAAAGCTCTAGGTGTAGATGAGTGGATCGATGTCCAGTACAGCCCCGGAAACCAGAAACTCATGATACATCTCAAATCCTACGATGTCCTCAAGGCAGTCGAGCCCGACTTCAACGCACTCAAAGAAGCAGAAAACCCACTAGGATGGAGAGCCACCATGATAACCTCCCCTGGCTTCGATGAATATGATTTCGTCTCAAGACACTTCGCGCCTCTCATGGGGGTAAACGAGGACCCCGTGACAGGATCAAACCATACCGTCCTTACACCTTACTGGAGCAAACTTCTGGACAAGAAACGAATGCACGCTTATCAGGCTTCCAAACGAGGAGGATCAATGATAGTCGAAGACCACGGTGACAGGGTTCACCTCATTGGTAGAAGCGTCTTGGTGATGGATGGTAAACTCAAATACTAGCATGGGGGGGGGGGTAGCGCGAAAAACCTCCAAAACAGCTTCTTTCCTCCTATACCGACCCAGAATACCATCGATTTGAAAAGATCATATACATAATCGTAATCCACCACTCGATATTAAAAGCGCGTAAAAAAATAAGTATTGGACAAATCTTCTATTATCAACATTGTTGTACTTTGAATATCAGTTTAAACTATAAACTCATTTTTTCTTGTTTTTAAGTAATTCACCCTTGATGTTATTCTCCACTTTGTTCTCATTGCCGGACTTACATTTCATATAACCGATAAATTGGCTATAGTAGGATGCTTTCCCATCGATATGTGCTACATCCACAGCTATCATCGTCAGGGTCCATAGCTTTTAAAGCCATCAAGATAGCCTCAGCGGTTGGTCTACTCCACCGTTTCTGGAAATCCCTGAAAGCCGTGTTTCCCTCCCACCGTGGATCAATCAAACCTTCACCATAGTTACTCACAAGCTCAATGGCTGCATAACAAGCACCGATCTCACGGGCAAAGAAAACCTCGGGCACAAAATTCATGGTAACAATATCTATACCAAGGTTAAGATACCTGAGCCGTATCTCGGCTGGGCTCTCAAGACGGGGACCCTCAGCCACACCTACAATGCCTCGTTTGAATACCCTCGGGAACCCCGCATTTTCACAACACTCCACCAAGCTATCAGACAAAGTCGGACATGTCGGCTGATACAGCCTGTAGCTATACCTTGGCACATCCTCGCCTTTGTCTTGAAGGCTTACCATGAGCATCTGTGGGCGCTTGGTGGTGAAGTCAACGAAATCATCAGGGATAACAGCGTCAGCGGGATCAAGAAGCCTGTTTGATGAGCCACAGAGGGCTGTGCCTATGATCTTCTTCACACCCGCCTTCCATAACACATAGAAGACCCTTTCTCCACTGCTATCTGGCTCTGTGTTCCTGATCTTTCTGTTTATACCATGGAAATCAACATACAGGAACTCCTTACCATCCACTCTAGCATGCGTAAAAGGCGCAGTAGGGCCAAAAGGGGTCTCAAAAACCATTTTGTCCTCTATTACATCAACGCCCTCGTATTCGCGGGGGAAACCTGCGCCTATTGTGGTGCTTCCTCCAAGAACCGCGATCTTTACTTTCGGAATCTCGCTCATACTCGTTTTAAGCCCTTTTTGGGTTAAAAGGGCTTCCAAAAACAAGTATAATTACCCTAAACCTCTACTATGGATCAAAAATAACCCGTTATATACCAGACGATACCTGTAATTATATAGTCTCTATAGTAAATATGGGCGATAGGTTTAAATACGTGATTGTTGGTGTATCGCTACTCTTCACGTGAAGCCGTATTCCGAAACGAATTACAGCATTCCCGTGACTCACATAGGTGAAATAAGTGCAAAGATCAAAAATGGAATCGAGCTCAGAAGTCTGCCCTGAATGTGGAAGCAGGAATATTGTTATTGATAGCAGGTCTGGGGAAAAAATTTGTGGAGCTTGCGGTCTAGTAATGGCCGACAGCATGATTAATGAAGGCCCAGAATGGCGTGCCTTCAGCCAAGATGAGCGTGAGTCACGAAGCCGCGTTGGAATGCCCCTAAGCTTCAGTGTTCACGATAAAGGCCTCAGCACAATGATTGGACAGGTCGGGAAGGATGCCTTCGGAAGAACCATCCCAACAAAGACCATGTTCCAGATGCTCAGGCTCAAGAAGTGGCACATCAGGTCCAGCTATCAGAGCAGTATCGACAGAAACCTGAGCCACGCAATGACAGAACTAAGCAGGCTCACAGATAAACTACACATCCCCAAGCCAGTCAAGGAACGAGCAGCAGTCATCTACAGGAAAGCCCTCGAGAAAGGACTGGTAAGAGGAAGGAGCATCAGCGCCATCGCAGCTGCAAGCCTATACGCAGCATGCAGGGTAACAGGAACTCCTAGGACCCTACGTGAGCTAAGCGACCACAGCACCATCGACAAGAAAGACCTAGCAAGATGCTACAGGCTACTGCTTAGGGAACTGAACATGAGCATGCCTATTCCAAAGGCACAGTACAGGGTACCCAAGATCGCGGCAAAAGTTGACATCAGCGAGAACACACAACAGGCAGCAGTAAACATACTCAGACGAGCAGAAGACCTCAAGACCACAGCAGGCAAGGACCCCATGGGTCTAGCAGCCGCAGCGCTATACATCGCTTGCGTCATGAACGATGAGAAGCGAACACAGAAGATGATCGCAGACGCAGCAGGCGTGACCGAGGTCACCATCAGAAACCGCTACAAGGGGCTCAAAGAAGCCCTCCACTTGGAAATCTAAGATTTTCCACTACATTTTTCTATTCTATTTGTATCCTCTCTAGGCAATTAGTGATTGATATGTCTGAACCAGTAGATTATCTAACAGAAGAAACATACAGACCAAGCTGGCTACAGGATGGGATAATGGAATCAACCATCAAAGCAGTCGCAGAGAAGAAGCCAAAATTATTGGAGTTGGGGAAAAAGCTCGCAGGAACCAAACGATACTATATGGTTGGGAGCGGTGGAAGCTATAGCGTCCAGCTGCCCCTCGTGTATATCGCCGAGAAGCACACCAAGGTTCCTGTCTATGCCTTCAGTGGCTGGGATTTCCTCGAACGCAGACCAGAAGCAATAGACGAGGAAGCTGTAGTAATTTTAATCAGCCAGAGCGGAAAGACCAAGGAAGTCGTTGAGGCTCTCGAATGGTGCAACAAGAAAGGAGCCACCACATTTGGCTTAACCCAGAAACAAGACTCTGTGATAAACGAGAAAGCCGATATAGGCTATGGCTGGGAAGCCAGAGGAGTCACCTACGGCAAGCTCATGAGTCTCTACTATCTCTTCCGGTCGATCTGCAGAGGGCGAGGCTGCGAAATCGGGGCCAAGATGATCACGGAGACCGACAAACTACCAGAACTAATACCCCCTATGATCCCATTAGCAAAAGAGACCGCGAGGAAACAGGGACTGGAATTCAAGGACCATGACATGGTTTTCATGGTTGGTGGAGGAATCAACTGGGGACTCACATACCAGTTCGCCATATGCACATTGATGGAGATGTGCTGGACAAAAGGCATGGCAGTAGACTTCAGCGAGTTCAGACACGGACCACTGGAGCTCTTCACAGAAGGAGCAGCATGCGTCTTCCTCCGTGGAAGATCAGAC
>Ga0180432_10011781_pt1 | contig 10268 bp, 11 predicted proteins | sample SS_ome_10_FD_132414 | JGI IMG/M metagenome (GOLD analysis project Ga0180432, IMG submission 132414) | Hypersaline lake sediment archaeal communities from the Salton Sea, California, USA - SS_1_MS_2 metaG | ecosystem: Environmental > Aquatic > Non-marine Saline and Alkaline > Hypersaline >...
ACTCCCACATCCACGATGGTAGCACGGTTCCCATTGGAAAGCCGCTTGTTGGCGATCACTGTCCCCAGAAGGTAACCCGCATCGTCGATCAGTGCCCTGCCGGTCTCCAGGATCAGCGTGGGCAGGTTACGGGGATTGAGCTGCGAGTTGAGGATGGCCGAAGAAATGGCCTCTGCATACTCACCAAATGATGGAGCAGTATCAGATCCTGGATAATAGGCGCCCTTGAGGGTGTTCTGGGAGGCAAATCCCCCTCCCACATCGAGATATTTGATATTGACACCATACTTTCTTTCAATGCCATAGGCGAGGTCTGCCAGTTTCCCGGCGGCAACCTTGTAGGAATTGGAAGAAAGCATGTAAGTGCCGATGTGGGCATGCAGTCCGACCAAATCCAGCTTCTCATTCACCATGATCCGGTTGATGGCATCCCAGGCGTCCCCGTTCTCATAATTGAACCCGAACCGGTCCCACATGGGATAAACCCCCGTGTCCATGTTCACCCGGATGGCCACCTTGGGACGTTTCCCCGAATTTTCAGAGATGCCGATGATGGAATACATCTCATCAAAATGGTCAATGTGGATCAGGGAATCATTTTCGATGGCCTCTTTAAGATCTTCATCGGTTTTATCCGGACCATTGAAAATGATCTGGCTTCCTTTCACCCCGTTCAGCATGGCCTTGTCGTACTCGAAACCGGAAACCACCTCGGCCCAGGCTCCTTCCTGGTGGAAGATGCGGCAGACAGCATCCAGGTAGTTGGTTTTATAGGACCAGGCGAACTGCACCTTGGGATACCTGGTGGTAAAGGACTGACTGGCTTTTTTATATTTTTCCCTGATAGTCTTTTCCGAGATGACATAGAGCGGTGAACCGTAATCGGAAAGCAGTTGTGAAACCGGGATGTCATCGATTTGGGTGAGGGGTTCAGCCATCGGTCTCATCCCGAATTTGCTGGGCATGCCAGCCTGTAATTTTTTAATGAAAGGTCTTTCAAAAGGCTTTTTTTCCATGATTGATGATGTTATAATTCCCCGAGTGTGGACAGTTTTTCAAATTCTTTCAGATCGGTGATCAGGTCATAGGAATAACGGATGAACATCTTCCCTACCTCGTATTTCTCAAATGGTTTTACTTCCATGCCCAGGGCCAGTTTGACCAGGGCTTCCGGGAGATTCTGTCCCGCCCCCACGGCCAGGTAAACCCAGGCGGGGATCCTTGGATTGATCTCAATAATGTACAGTTCGTTGCGGTGTGATTTGACCAGTTCGAGTTCCATGCCGCCCCTCCACCGGGTCACTTCGATGATCCGGTGGGTAAGATCCAGCATCTTCTGATCGTCCAGGGTGATCCCCGACCAGGCTTTTCCCTTGTCTGTGATGTACTGTTTTCGCATGGGAACCGCACCGATGGTCCGGCCCTTCCCGTCCCCCAGGGCCACAACGTTCACCTCCGTTCCTTTGATAAAATCCTGGATGATCACGGGCAGGCCCCACTTGGCGGTGATCTTGTTGTAGTGCATCCTGACCTGCTCCTCGTTATAGGCCAGGTAGGCGTCATAAAATTTTCCCTTTACCATCAAGGGGTAATCAAAATCGTCTTTCAGCTTTTCAATCTCCTCCATCCCTGTAATGGCTTTGCTGGAAGGAACGGAAAGATCATATTTTTTGCCGAAACGGGGAAGATATTCCTTGTGGCGTTCCTCGAACTGCTCCAGGGTAGGGATGAAGGTTCTGATGCCTGCCTGTTCCAGCACTTTGGCCGACCGCATGAATGCATAAAGCTCAGCATCAAAATTGGGTATGAGCACATCGATGGGGTCTTTCCCGTGGATCTCCAGGATCCTGTTTACCAGCACACCCGATCCTTCTGAAGGATAGGGGACCTGGTAGGTCTTGTCCACCACCCCGTGCATGTAAATGGCCGGCTCCAGATTCTCATAGGCCAGTCCGATAATACGGGGCTGGAAGCTATCCGACTCACGGATACCGCGGATGACAGGGACACCGGGACCCGGATTGTCCGTGTTGTTCAAACCGGTAAGGGCAACAGTGATCCTAGTTTTCATCTTCTTCATCCAGAAGTTCAAACTGCCTGAGCATGCTTATGAAGTCAAAAAAATACTTCTCGAAACTGGCCTGGTCAACCTCATATGTTTCCGTCATGATCGATGTGATCTCGTCCAGCGATTTGCCCTCACCCAGGTAATCCAGGATCTCCCGGCCGATCCGGTTGATTGAATAGGAATCACCGGTGGTCGGGTTAAATGCAAATCCGGTGTCACTGATGGCGATATTCTTTTTGATCCGCATGATGTTGAATAATTCAAAATGAAAAGATAAAAATCTGAAACCTTTGTGGAATAGCCGTTACACTATTCTGCAAAAATTTTATAATTTTCCTTCCCTGGCATCAGATTTGAGGAAAAACAAAACAGTTTAACAATACGCTGTATAAGGCTATTTGGTTTCATTGACCTGCTGAAGCATTGAAAAACACAACGATCCATATCAAGAACATGGTCTGCCAGTGCTGCATCGTTCTGATAAGGGAACGACTGGAAAGAGCCGGCATCAGGGTGGAAGAAATCAGCCTGGGGAAGGCAACCATCAGTTTTGACGAGAAAGTGGTTTCCAGGGATGATATCAGGCAGGTGTTGCTGGATCTGGGAACAGACCTGGTGGAGGACAGGGAGAAGCAACTGGTGGAAAAAGTAAAACTGGCAGTCATCGAGCTGATCCACCATATGAACAATGTGGATTCCATTGTAAGAAAATCGGAATACCTGGTGGAAAAACTGGGACTCACCTATTCATACCTCTCCAGGATCTTCTCCTCCCAAGAGAATATAACCCTGGAGAGATATATCATCCTCAATAAGATTGAACGGATCAAGGAGCTGATCGATCAGGGCGAATACACCCTCAGTGAGATTGCATATATGATGGATTACAGCAGCGTCCAGTACCTTTCCAGCCAGTTCAGGCATATCACCGGGATGACGGTGAGCGAATACAGGGAGAGTGACCGCCGTTTCCGCAGGCCTCTTGACCAACTCACCTGATTTTATTACATTTTTACGGTATTTCACCGTTTCCCGGACCGGCTTCAGGGTGTCGGGTTCCTGGCAGGATGGAACACCCATTCATTGGTTCCATCACGGGTTACATGGAAGACATAGCGGTTTTTCTCTCCATCCTTACCGGTGGCCACCACCTCGTATTGTCCGTGGAAACCCCTGAAGCTGAATTCACCCTGTGGGTCTGTAGCAGCGTTGATCACGGGGGTCATCCATTCCTCCCTGATAAGCCTTTTAAGGGTATGGTAAACCGGCTTGGGCTGCAGCTGCTCGTCCACGAACCCGCAGCCCGGCAGCCAGGCATTGGCATCTGAAAATCCCCAACAGTTGATGGATACCACCGAGGGATGACCAAAGAAGATCCTGTACATGATCCCGGCATATTCAGCCTGGGTTTCCGGGGTCCAGTAGCCTGTGCGGTACCCGCCGGTGATCCCGGCTCCGCCTGACTGGGGACTGAATTCAGTAATATGGAGGGGCATCCCGAAAGCCGAATATGCTTCCAGCGTTTCCCAGACATCCGCCGGATCGAACCATTCCGCCCGGGGCTCATGGACCTGCAGTCCCAGGCCGTGTATGGGTGTCCCGCGCTCAAGCAACTCCGCTGTCAGGTCATGGAACCTGCGGCGGATCTCAGGGTCGGCGATCTGCCTGAATTCATTCAGGATATACTCATTTTCAGGATCGGCCCGGTAAGCGGCGCGGTATGCCCGCTCCACCCAGTCGGCGATCTCATCTATGGGGACATCCCGCCGGTACCGCTGCTCTTTTGATGTATCTGCATGTGCCGTCTCCCAGGTGACCGTGTTCACCGGTTCATTCACCACATCCCACATGGTAATCCGGTCCTTGAAGCCTTTCACATTCTCCAGGATTCGTGCATGAAGCAGGGTTTCAGAATCTTCAAGGCTCAGATCCAGCACATAATCCGGCAGCCCGATCCGGTGGGTCCACCCCAGGGGATGACCCTTGCAGCGGATGCCGTTTTCCAGGCACCACTCCACCACAGGTTCCATCCTGTCCCAGCCGGGATGGCCAGCGACCGGTTCATAAGATCCCCAGTAGAAAGGGAGTATGGCAAAGTTGAACAACGCTGTAAATTGTTCCTTGAAGAGCATTTCCCGCTCCGGTTCCATCGCCCGGTGGCGTACCAGGTCAAAAGCCAGTGCGCCGAAAAGAAAATCCTGCGTGATCTGCCGGATCTCCAGGCGGAGTCCCTCCAGGGGATTCCAGTTTTCATCGATGAATTTGATCCGTGCATCTGACATTCTGTAGATCTCCACGTTCTGTTCAGCCTGCTGGAGGATTTCTTTTTCGGTCAGCTTCCGCTGTGAATAAAGCGCATGACTGCCGGACTGGGCAAGCATCAAAAAGAGAAATGCCGCGCCGGCAAATTGAAATCGGTTCATATGAATTCGTATCATTTATTACGGGGTTGGTAGACAAGTTAATAAACATATCACTTGAATCCACAGCGACAACGGATCAAGACATACTATCAATTACCGGACCCCCCCTGGGAATCGAACTTGTTTATTCATCCACCTGTTCCTGCCGATACTTTTCGAGCTCATCTGAATAATCGCGGACAACTTTCGAGGCCCTTCGTCCCGTAAAGAAACCGATCACCACAAGCACGATCAGAACCAGGGCAATAATCCTGGCGGCGGACTCCTTCCCTTTGAGAGCATGTTTGACGGCCAGGTACAGCAGGTAAATGGCATACAGTGAAACAATCACCCCTACCAGGCTGCCCAGTGTCATGTTGATCCCGTAAAAGAATGAAAGGAAGGACTGGACAGGATAGATCACTGCCAGGGAGGCAGTAACCCTCAGGTTCGCTTCAAAATCGGTGTTGCCTCCACAGATAGCCGAGATGACCAGCATGATCACTGCCCCGATAAAGAGTCCCACAATGGAAGCCACGATGGCCCAAATCAGGGCCATGATACCCACTGCACCGCCCCAGATACCGGCCACTCCGCCTGCAGCTGAAAATCCTATCACGCTCCACAGGAATGCGAAGAGGCCGGCAACGACCCCGTAAATGGCCACTTTAATAACAGGTTCGGCAAGTCCGCCCGTAAGCGGGAGGGAAGAAAAGTAAGCTTTTGGATTCAGAAGGGTATCCCTGGAATCCCTGAAGATCTTGTTTAGATCGATTTTTTCGTTGCTCATGATGTGTATGATAAATGGTTAATTACGCGTGAAAAGTTACGAATCCGGCAGCAAAACCGCAAACTCCCATTCATGATTATCCTGGGTTCAGTTGCCAGATACATGAAAATTCAGAAATTACAGTTGCCGGATATAAGAGAATTCTGATGGTATTTCAGGGAGTACTGCAGGGGAACCCCACCCTGAATGTGGTCCCTTTGCCCTGTTCCGACTTCACCGAGATCTGTCCGCCGTGATTTTTAACAATCTGGCGGCAGAGAGGCAGACCGATGCCCGATCCTTCGGTTTTTGTGGAAAAGAAAGGGACAAAAACCTGTTCCAGGAGTTCTTCCGGGATCCCGGGTCCGTTGTCAGAAATCTCGATGATAACCCTGTCCAGGATACGTTTCACCCTGATGTCCAGTCTTGACTCTGGGTTTGGTTCCATGGCTTCCATGGCATTTTTGACCAGGTTGATCAATACCTGTTTCAGCTGTGGCTCATCGACCATGATGCGGCTGATGGTGTGCCATGATTCCATCTCCTGCTGTTCAATTTCCGGTTCAATGTCCTGGAATGTCACGATCCTCACCGGGGACCCGCCCAGTTTTACGGTATTAAGCAATACCAGCAATTTTCTGCCTTCAGAGGATCCGGATAGACGGACCATTTCTCTTCCCGAAGTTCCCATTGCCTTGAGGGTGCCGGTAAAAACAGGGACCCTGGCTTCAATCTCCTCCCAGCCGGGTTTACCGGTGTGATAGATACCCAGGATATGTAAGGCAATCGGGTTGATCAGCTGCAGCCGGTTGTGCTCATCCATGGTGATCACCGCGGTATGGATATGTTCCAGGATGGTCTGAAGGTACTGGTACTGGGTTTCCTTCTCGATCCTGGCCGAAGCAATGGCCCGTATGATTTGCTGCGCGGATGCGGCCAGTCCTTCAAAACCCATTCCCGAGACCTTTTCTTCAATTCTCCTGTTATGGTCTCCGTGAAGGACCGCTTCAAGCAGGGATTCGATGATCCTGTTGGTGCGGGTGATATTACGGAACAGTTCGACAATCAGCAACAGAAGGAGAAGCGATACCAGGAGAATGGAAAAAATTCTGCCCTGCTGGTCTATGATGAGGACCAGGAGGAACATGGCGGCCAGGATCAGGACCAGGCGGATGGATATGTGGATAAGGTACCTATTGAATGCCATACTTATTTATTCTTCTGTACAGGGCATTCCGGTCAATTCCCAGATCGGATGCTGCCCGGGTCACATTGCCCCGCTGTTTCAGCAGGGCCTTGCGGATCAGTTCCTTTTCGTTTTCAACCAGGTTGAGCGTTTCCCCTGAAGATGTTCCGGCAGGCGAGGATCCAGGCTGGATAAACCTGAAGTGGTTCCCCTCGCCCATGATGACTGCCCTGGCCATGGTGTTCTGAAGTTCCCTTACATTCCCGGGCCAGGAATAATTCTGCAGCTGCTTCATGCTTCTTTTGCTGATCTCCCTGACAGGTCTTCCGTATTTCCTGGCGGCTTCCTTCAGAAAGTGGGCTGCCAGGACGGGAATATCCCCGGTCCGTTCCCTCAGGGGAGGAATCACCAGTTCGATGGTGTTCAGCCTGTAAAGCAAATCCTGCCTGAAATGTCCTTTTTCGACCATCCGGTGGACCGGCTGGTTGGTGGCTGAGATCAGGCGGATATCGATGGAGATCTCTGTCCGGGATCCGATGCGGCGGATGGAACGATGCTCAAGGACGGTGAGCAGCTTTTTCTGCAGGGTAAGCGGCAGGTTGCCGATTTCATCCAGAAAGAGGGTCCCCTCCGAGGCCAGCTCGAACCTCCCGGGTTTTTCCCGGACAGCTCCCGTGAAGGCTCCTTTCTGGTGACCGAAAAGTTCCGATTCGAAAAGGGTGTCGGGAATAGCCCCCATATCCACGCTGATGAAAACCTGGTCCCTGCGGGTGGAGTAACGGTGGATGGCCCGGGCCACCATCTCTTTTCCGGTCCCGTTTTCCTCCAGGATAAGCACATTGGCATCGGTGGGTGCCACAGTCCGGATGATCTCCTTCAATTTGATCATGGCGGCGGATTCGCCCAGGATTTGCATAAAGGGCTTGTCCCCGTCATCACCCAGGGTCTTTGCCACATTCCTGTATTTTTCCTTTTCCCGGTTGGTATCCCTCAGTTTGATGGCAGACAGGATGCTGGCATGAAGCTTGGCATTCTGCCAGGGTTTCAGGATAAAATCAAATGCGCCCGCCTTGATGCCCTTTACCGCCAGTTCCACATCGCCGAAGGCTGTCATCAGGATTACCACCGCTTACGGATAGTATTGCCTGATCTTTTCCAGCCAGGTCAGGCCTTCCATGCCTTCGGTCCGTCCCTTCTGGAAATTCATATCCAGCAGGATCACATCAAAAGTGTTTTTATCCAGCAGTCCCGGGATCTTAAGCGGATCGGAGATCACGGTGACATCAAGGGAGAGCTGTTCCAGGAACATGCGGGCTGAAAGCAGCACATCATGGTCATCATCAATCACCAGGATTTTTCCGCTATGGTTCATTACTTCCACGGAGAGTTATGGATGTATGGTTTTCACAGATAGGATGCAAATTGCATTGATACCGAACACCCGGGTGCATTAAGATCGAGCGTTTTTGGGTATGAACAGGATCCGGCTGCCGTGGATTCAACTTTTACGGAGATCTTCACCCTGAATTTCCTGGAAGGGGATCCGGAGGGAGCACTCAATGAACCGGGAGAGGTAATCCTGGACCGTTCCACCGCCAGGAAATATTTCGGGGAGGAACCTGCTTACGGGAAGAACATCTATGTCTTTGATACCATTCCCCTGACGGTAACCGGGATCTTCGAGGATCTGCCCGCCCAGTCGCATTTCCATATGAATATGCTGGTTTCACTGGTTACCATGGAGGGACATTACAACAATACCCAGTGGTTCAATAACAACTATGCCACATACATGCGGCTTGAAAAGGGGGCTTCCGAAGAAAAACTGGAAGCCAAACTGCCTGAATTTGTGGATAAATACCTCTACGGAGGTGATTATGAAGAATATGTTGATGAAGAGAATTACTGGAAACTCTCCCTCCAGTAGCTCACGGAGGAATCCCTGGGATTTGACAAGGAGCAGGTGATCCTGGTCAACCATGCACATTACCTGGAGAACAACCTGGGAGCTTTCAGGCAGGAATTGCTGCAGCTGCCTCAGATCTCCCATGTGTCCGCTTCTTGCGATGTGCCGGGAAACAATCTGATCAACTGGGGATTCGGGGCTCAGGATGTGGATGAGAGTTTCAGCCTCAATGTGAATCTTACCGATGAACACTACCTGGAAACCATGGGGATGGAACTGGTGGCGGGCCGTTATTTTTCTGAAGAATTCGGTCATGACACCGGTAAGATCATCCTGAACGAAACAGCCTTGGAGCTGCTGGGCTATGAGGATCCCATCGGGAAGAACATTTTCCTGTGGGCTGAAGGGGACCGTCCGCTGGAGGTGATCGGGGTGGTCAGGGATTATTTCTATGAATCGAAACATCGGCTGATCAGGCCGCATGCATTGATGCACCATGGTTACATGGAGTGGACTGTTCCAGCCTATATTTCTGTAAGGGTGAAGAGAACGGATTTAGAAAAAACCATCCATACCCTGGAGGAGGGATGGAACCGCTATGTGGCTTCCATTCCTTTTGATTATGAATTCCTGGACGAGCACTATGAAGGGATCTACCACAATGAGAAGCAGACCCGCACCTTACTTTACATCTTTGCTTACCGGGTGGATATCCGGTGGTGGATCTTCCTGGTGGCAGGAGTAATGGCATTTATCATTGCAATGGCCACGGTGAGTTTCCATGCCCTGAAAGCAAGCCGGCAGAATCCCGGCGTCTCCCTGAGGTATGAATAAGCATCCCTCGAAGTACACCAGTGTCAGGTATTCCCGTTCATCGCTGAAAACCGAGCCTGCAAGCTCGACACAGTCAATGCGAGGGCTGGATTCAATTCGCGGAGCAAGAAACGGGTTCAGACCGACGGCTGCAGCGAGGAGCCAAATGATGCATGTGAGGACCTGAACCAGGAGGTCGCCTGCCGGTTCAGGAAGAACTGCACCCGGTTCCAGAATCCCGGAATGATCAGCCTGTCGCCCCGCAGCATCCCGTTAACAGCTTTCTGGGCGATCATGCCGGGCGTAAAAGCAGGATCCTCGGAGATCATTTCAGTCAGTTCCAAATCCTGCATCAGGTTCTTCAGAGGTGCGGGATGCATCAGGCTTACCGAAACGGTGGAGTGTTTCAGCTCCCTGTCCAGTTCCCGGGCAAAGGCGTACATCTTGCTCACCGATTGTTGCATTTCCACACTGAACTGTTCTTTTCTGAACGGGAATGGAATGATATGCTGAATGTACGATGAGGACAGACTGACCATCTGGGGTAACAGACTCCAGGTGATCAGGGCAGACCCACGGAAACGGGTAAGAAAATCCTCTCTTGAGAATCCCGGGATGCAACTGTTCCTGGTCACCGACCAGTCGCAGGCAATATTATTGATCAATGCGCGGATCTCGTATTCTGACCGTATTTTTCTGGTAAATTCCTGGATGGCTTTTTTATCCGAAAGGTCCAGCTTGATGGCTTCCACCTGCACATCTTCGTTCAGCTGCAACCCGATGGCAAACCGCAGCAGATCGCAGCTTGTGGTAGAAACAAGAATCAGGTTGCATCCCCTCCGTGCAATTTCACGGGCCATGGCCCTGCCAAGTTCTCCTTCTGCTCCCAGTATGATGGTGTATTGTCTGGTCACTTTATGCTTTGATTGATACATCATTCTATTATAAAGACCGGAAAAAAGTAAAAGGGCTGCGTGACCCTGAAATTCTCCTCATAAAAATCCAAGTTTTTAGCCATTTATCCTAACCCGGAACGCCCGTATTGGCTGGATTGCGGGGGGAAAATTTAAACAATGCAGAAGTAGTTATTAACAATGGAATTTGAAACCGGGATTCTATCTAAG
>Ga0180432_10011782_pt1 | contig 10268 bp, 15 predicted proteins | sample SS_ome_10_FD_132414 | JGI IMG/M metagenome (GOLD analysis project Ga0180432, IMG submission 132414) | Hypersaline lake sediment archaeal communities from the Salton Sea, California, USA - SS_1_MS_2 metaG | ecosystem: Environmental > Aquatic > Non-marine Saline and Alkaline > Hypersaline >...
AAGGTTGCTGACGACGACGATAAACTGTTATCTCTTGCCGCTGCGACCATGCTGTGTTCGATCGCTGCTGAGGCGAACGCAGACAGGTTGTCCGTGACCTTAGAGAGCTTGCGAACCAAGGACGAATCTATGGGCGACTGGGAGGTTATGACGTGCAGGACTCCTCTTCGCCCGCAGGTGACCGTCTCCATCCGCGGCGGCCTGGTCGAGGACGTGCAGCTGCAGAGCCTGCCGTCAAAGACCCGGGTGGAGGTCCATGACTACAGCATCGAGAACTACGAGCCACATCAGCTGACGGAGATGCCCGACGGCAACCAGGCCCGGGTGATAGTTTGGAAGCACTGAGGACCGGCAAAATACGGTGTCCTTACGGGGTTGACAAGGTGAATCGAAGTGTGCTACAGTTGTGCGCACTATGCCAAAACCTACTCTGGACGAGATGCACAAATACTACAGCGCCGGCGCTGCCCGGGCTGAGCTCGGGCTCAGCAAAGAGGCGTTCAACCTCCGGATGAAGCAGGGCATTTTGCCGGCGCCGACCTACATCAATCAGCACGGGCTGCGCTTCTTCGATGAGGCGTGGCTCGAGCGGGCCCGGGCCATCCTCAACGCTCGGCGGACCCCGGTGACCAGTAACTAACCCCACCCTCTTCGGCCTCCACTTGAAAAAGTCATTACATTTTCAAGTCGGAGTCTGAAGATCGGGGGGATTGAAGAGGTGCGGTACATTGACTCGCGGCACCCACGGAATTAACGTAGGCGAACCTCACGGCGACATCTATGGAACCACGCTCGACGACGTACTGAAAAGACTCCCCCCTCCGGACCAGAGATTGGTGCGCGAGCTCGTTTTCCGGCTCGCTGCTCAGAGGGGGGCGTGTGTCCCCCCATCGCAACCACTGGACCTCACAGCATATATCGAATCCTGGGCAAACTTCCTCCTGGTGGAGGGCAAGAGCCCCGGCACTGTCCGCCAGTACCGGCTTTGTGTGCAGAAGCTCCTGCGGGAGCAGGAGCACCCGACCCTCGCCAGCCTGCAGGACTTCCTCGCTGCGAGGGCCCGGGAGGTCGAGGCCGGGGCCGTCGGCAACTACATCTTCGCGCTGAGATCCTTCTTCGGGTTCCTCCACCGGCGCGCTGAGATCGAGAGCAACCCCACAGAGCATCTGAAGGCGCCGAGGCGTCCCCACCGTGAGCGCCAGATCCCGACCCCCTACCAGGTCGCGCGCCTGACCAGCGCCCCGTGCGCGACTCCCAAGGACCGCGCCATCGTCCTGGTCCTCGCCGCGTGTGGGCTGCGGGTGTCGGAGCTGCTGACCGCGCGCCGGACCGACGTGCAGCTGGCGGACCCCGCCTCCATCCGGGTGATCGGCAAGGGCAACAAGCAAAGGACCGTTCCCATGGCGCGCGAGGCTGCATATGCCCTCGAGGAGTACCTGCGGACGTTGCCTCTCGGGTGCATGGTCCTGTTTCCGGGAAGAAACCCGCAGCGGGTCATGACCGCACAGGCGATCGATGACCGGTTCAAGAACCTCTGCATGAGCGCGGAGATCCCGCGAATCAGCCCCCATCAACTCAGACACTACTTTGCCTCGGTGCTGCTGTCACGGGGCGTCAATATCAAGATCGTGTCCCGCCTCATGGGGCACGCCTCGCCCACGGTGACAGCTGATACATATTGGCACCTGTTAGACGAGGGCGAGCTCGTCCGGGCGTATCGAGAGGGCAATCCCCTCAAGCAGATTCAGGACGAGATGGCCCGCCTGGCCAACGACCAACTGGGGTTTGATTTCAGAGGCCACGACTTTGGTACTGGAGGCGCACCGTGACTGAGTCCCGCACCGCCTACCTGACCACCACGCCCTGGCGGGATACGTATCAGACGAGCCGGCTGCACTTCTTCGTCCCGGTCCTTCCGCCGCGGGAGCTCTCCCCCAATGGGAGATTCCACTGGGCGCGGAGGGCGGCGCAGGTGAAGAACTACCGTAACTCAGTCGGGGTTATGGCCGGCAACGCGCGGCAGCTCACGGGCTGGCCGGCGCCGGCAAAGGCCCGGGTGAAGCTCACCTTCATCTTCCGGAGTGCCACACGCCGGGACCCGGACAATCTGCTCGCGTCGTTCAAGAGCGGGATCGACGGCATGGTCGACGGAGGCGTGATCATCGGCGACGACAGCGAACGCCTGATTATCAACCCTCCGGAGATCGTCGTCAGCCGGCGCCTCGAGAGTGGGGTGCACATCGTAGTGGAGGCTATCTGATGAGTGCTATCGTGACAGACATCGACCGGCTGCGGACCATCTGCTCTCACATCGATAACTGGCAGGACGCGAAGCCCGTCATCGAGGAGATGCAGGAGGTGCTCGCCGATGTGAGGGTCAAGGGACTTGCGGCGCCGCAGATCGGCCATACCGTGCGGGTCATAGCGATCCGCGGCCGGCAGAACGACATACTGTGGTTCATCAACCCCGCCGTCACAGCTCTGCACAAGGGGTGGGACGAGGGTGTGGAGGGCTGCCTGAGCCTGCCGGGGAGAGCGGTCACCGTCCGCAGGCCGCGGCAGGTACGCATCAAGGGGTACAACGAACACGGTCGATATGTGAACCTGAAGTTCAACGGGCTGATGGCCACGATCGCCTGCCACGAGGTGGACCATCTTTTCGGTGTCCTGATATTGGACTACTTTGCGTCGACTCCCCACAGCCGCAGATCAGGCCTGGGACGATCGACCGAGGAGGAGTGATGGCAAGAGCAACGGAGCGGCCTGGGTTTTTCGAGGAGCCCCTGGCCACTCAGATGGAGGCAAAGCGCGACGAAGCGAGACGGAAGCGACGCATCACCTATGACTGCTTTAACGCCGTGGTTAAGGGCGACAAAGTTGTTTGCGCCCGAGGTGGTTTCGCCTCTCCGATCCCACTGCTCACTGTACTCAGGGGCAGGAGCAGTGCAATATGCCAGAAATGCCCAGTTTACGACGACGGTGAGGAATCATGATGAAGAGAAACGGGCGCCTCCTATGCACCCTGGGCTTTCACGACTTCAGGGTCATCGGCCAGAGACAGGAACGACGCGAGAAATGGCGAAGGTCATGGGATGAGTCCTGCCAGGGAAAGAAGGCCATCCGTATCCGCACCGAGAAGTGCTCGCGGTGTGGGAAGCTCAAATGACCAGGAGGTAATCTGTGAAAGACAATGATCCTATGTTGACCCCCCGCGAGGCCTCCCGGTTCCTGGGTGTCCATCCCAATACCCTTCGCAGGTGGAGCAACGATCGGCTCTTGAAAACGTACAGGATAGGCTCCCGGCGCGACAGGAGATTCAGGCAATCAGAGCTTGTCCGCTTCCTGGGAGAAGCGGTCGAACCATCTGCCCCGGAGAAATCTCAATGAGAGGAGGGCCAGCCACGATATCCGCAGTCAGCAAGCTCCGCAACATCACTGCCCTCCGGGGCAGATGGTTCGAAAAAAGGAGGTGAGATGCCAATACGAGGAGTCTCAAACGTAATGCGCCTGCCCCGTCTGGGCAAGATCAAACTCGGTACCATAGTCGGTGAAGGAGATCGCAGTTACCCCCAGGCAGCAGATCACTTCATCTGCCCCACAGAGGTCAGCCAGGTCTATGGGGTGGCGCCCACAGAGCTCGAGGTCCTGTTCCCGGTTGAGGACCCGTCCATATTCGCCCAGCAATGGCTCCGGGCCTACTCAAAGACCCAGGGGCTGATCTGTATCGGCGACGGGATATCCTGCCGGCAGAAGGTCGACACGAAGACTATGAAGCCAGCGAGTCACGAGACAGAGAAGTGGGAATGGACCGAGGGCCTGATCTGTGACCCTCAGGAATGCCCGCTCTACGCCAAGAAGCACTGCCGGCGGGTGATGAATCTGCAATTCCTCCTGCCCCACGTACCCGGCCTCGGCGTCTGGCAGATCGACACCACCAGCTTCTATAGCATCGTCAATATCAATTCCATGCTGGAGCTCGTGCGGTCACTATGCGGGCGTGTGGCGATGGTCCCTTTGACACTCTGCATCGGCCCAATTGAGGTCAGTCCTCCTGGAATCAAGAAGAAGACTGTCTATATCCTCCACTTGAAGCAGGATATCCGGCTGGCAGATCTGCAGCGCGTGGCGCTGACCCCGGGTGCCCAGGTGTTGCTGCCAGAGCCAGACGTAGAGGAACCACCATCTGACCTCTTCCCGGATCTCGCAGAGACACCCGCCCCGGCCCCGGCGCAGCAGGCTCCAGAACCGGTGCAACAGGCCCCGGCCCCGGCACGCGCCAGGGAGGCACCCTCGAGCGAGCAACTGGAGTGGGGCATCATTCGCACCCTGCAGCGCAGCTGCAACCTCGAGGACGCGATGATCAAGAGTGCCTTCAGGAGTGCCAACCCGGAGCTGAAGGGCAGACTCCGCGCAGACCTGACCGACGAGGTCCCGGCGCTCTTGACCCTGCCCCAGCTCACCGCGATGCGGCAGCGGCTTGAGAAGTACCAGGCCGGGCTCACGATGCTGAAACCTCATGAGGAGGCACAGCAGCCCCAACTACAGGAGCGTGACGACGAGGCCCTGCCATTCGGCCCACCATCAGAGGAGCCACCAGACGACATTCTCGACATCTAGGGAGGGACTATGGCAGGCCCACCGCCGGAGAGGCTGGCCGACCTCCTGAAGCACTTCATCGGCCGCACGGATCGCTACGCGGTCCAGCAGGAGACCGGATCATATTCCGCTGTGAAGCGGGATCTCGGAGACGCCATCCTGTTGGCCCACTGCCGCGGTCAGGTGACAGTCTCTGCATACTGCAACAATAACCTGGGCAACGTGGCTGCCGCGGCCCTGGATATCGACTCAAAGGTCGATGAGGCCAAGGAGTTGGGCCACTTCGTCCGGCACTGGCTCGCTCACTTCGAGCTCCCCGCACACCTCGAGGCGAGTGGGTCCAAGGGCTACCACCTGTGGCTCGTATTCAAGTGCTTCGTCCCCGCGGCGAAGGCCCAGCGGCTGCTGATCCTGGCCCTGGCGGAGTGGGAAGTCGACCACGGGAAACCGCAGTTCGGGGTCGAGGTGTTCCCGAAGCAGTCGGGGCCCACGAGCTTCGACAGCCCCGGCAGTTCGATCAAGCTCCCCTGGGGGCGGCATCGGGTGACAGGGAAACGGTGCGTCTTCCTCAATGGCAACATGGCACCCTTCGAAGACTGGGGCCTCGCGGCTATTGAGGGGTCGCGCCGTGTGACCGAGGAGGACCTCGACATGGTCCTCGCGGAGTTCCCCGAGCCGGCGCCGCCCCCCACGAGCGCGGAGAGGCGTACTACCGCTTATGGCCTCCCGTGCTTTGCCAAGATGATGGAGGGCGTGCCGGAGGGTTTCCGGCATACGGCCTCGTTTCGCCTCGCCGTCCAGCTCTACCGCCAGGGGGTCTCAGAGGCGCGGGCAGTGTCCATGCTGCTCGAATGGAACAGAGAGTGCGCGCCCCCCCTTCCGGACCGCGTGATCCTCCGCAACGTTCAGGATGCCTTCACTGGGAAATACAAGTTGGGGTGCGCGGACATAGAAGCGGCCGGGTTCTGCGACAAGAGCTGCCCGGTGCTGAATAAGAGGATCCTGGAACGTGATGGAAAGGTGGCAGCGCCTGCCGAGGAGATCATCGACAGCCTGATTAAGGTTATGAGCCGCCCACCAACGTATCGAGCGGTCGTATTGGGTCACCAGGTCCCCCTCACCGTTGATCAGCTGTACCGGATGAGCCTCTTCCGCAAGACGGTGATGGCCGAGGTCGACTTCATCCCCCATATCGGCATGAAGCAATCTGAGTGGGAGCAACTGGTCAACAAGTGGCTACGTGACAAGACCGTGGAGGAGGCCCCCCCGGATGCTGCTGACGAAGCCGAACTCCTGGGGCTCATCTATGACTGGCTGGAAGAATCGCCCCTGGCGGAGCTGGCGGAGGATGTGAAAGCCGGGCGGCCTCTTCTCCGCGACAGCGCCTGGTACTTTCGTGTGAAGGACATCGTGGCCTATTTGCGGAACAAGCACCGTATCACAGCCAGGCAGGCCCAATTGTGGCCGACGATCAAGGGTGGAGGTGGCACCTCCGAAGTGGTACGGGTGCGGGGACAGCTGTTCAGGATGTGGCGTCTGCCAGCCAGGAAAGAGGACAGCGGCGATGGGGATGGTGGCGAGGGCGATGGTGAGATCAACTTCTAAGCCTGTTACAAAGAAACGCCTATATATATATAGGGCGTTTTCATCGACACATCATGACGCAAACCAAGGTGTAACAAAGTAACCAGAGCTAATTTAGTCTGTACTTCAATGTTGTAACAACTGTAACAAATTAGAGATTTAGCTACGAAAAATGTTACCGATGGGTTTGGGTTGCGCTTGCTAATTTAGCTTAATTAACGAAATTACAAACGCCCTATATATATAAAGGCGATTTCTAATTTTAGCAGGGGCGCTAATTTTAGGGGGTTGGGATGATCACAGAGAAGATAATCGGCCCGCCGGGCACAGGGAAAACAACGACGTTGATAGCGAGGGTGGGTCACGAGTTGAAGTCTGTGGACCCGGACCGGATCGGTTACTACTCCTTCACACGGGCAGCCTGCACCGAGGCAAAGAAGAGGGCCCTGAAAGAGTTCCCGGATGTTTCGTATGGTGATTTCGAGCACTTCAGGACAATCCACTCTGAGTGCCTACGGCTCCTGAATCTGACCAAGGAGCACCTGCTGGCGGGTAGCCGGCTGCGGGACTTTGGGCATCAGTATGGGTACACGTTCTCCAATGATCAAAAGGAGGAAACCGATCCGGAGGACTCAGAGCAGAGGGAGGTGGCCCTCCAGACAGATGGCGATTGGTTGAGCTTCTTCTATGACTGGCGCCGCAACCTCATGCTGGAGTTCGAGCCCGCCTATGAAGCGTTCTGGGATCTGAATGGGTCGGCCCTGCCGGCAATGATGACATCGGGTGTGGTTGCTGCATTCGAACACCGGATTGAGGAGTACAAGAGAAAGGAGGGGCTTCTGGACTTCCCCGATCTTCTCCTGGCCGTTCTGCAGAACGGGCTGCGGCCGAAAATCGATGCCTTGATTAAAGATGAAGCCCAGGACAGCTCCCCACTTCTGTTCAAGGTCCTCGAGCAATTTCTCCAAGGGGTCAAGCGGTGCTATGTCGGTGGTGATCCGGACCAGGCGATCTATACGTGGCAGGGAGCCAAACCCTCGCTTCTGGCAGGGTGGGCGTGTGATAACCTGACGATCTTGTCCCAGAGCCACCGTCTGCCGGTCCAGGTCCATGACCTGGCTCGCCGGGTCTTGAGCACTGTTGAGTATTATCCCAGGCCTGCACACGGGCTCGTAGACTCTCTACCACTGCCCTACTTCCTCGAGGACGCTGATGACTATCCGGGGTCTATCTTCATCCTCGCGAGGAACCGATATCTGCTCAAAGACGTTATCGAAGATCTCTATAGGTGGGGACGGCCGTTCCGCAACCTCCGCGGAGAGTCACCCTACTCTGGTCTTGACGCACTGCGCGTGTTGACAGCCCGGCGCCTCCTCCGCGGGGAGCCGGTTACAGCCGATCACCTCCACCACCTGGTCCAGAATGTCGAGCAGAGAAACAACCTGCAGCGCGGCTTTAAGGCAAAGATCAGGAAGGCGGCCCTCGAGGCGCCAGAGTTCACGTTTACTCTTGGTCAGCTGAGGGATGTTCTCCTCCCCCCGTTCCTGAACGATCCCCTGGCCTGCTTGAAACTGAAACCGCGGAAGCTCGCGTTCTACAAGCGCGTGATTGACAGCCAGGGAGAGAAGGCCCTTGAGGCAGCCCCTCGAATTACCCTTGGCACCATTCATTCAGTGAAAGGGATGGAGGCAGACTGGGTTGTGGTCCTCAGCGATATGAGCCGGCGCACCTGGGCGGGTGCGCAGAAGGAACCCCTCGACGAGGCGCGTGTCTGGTACACCGGGGCGACGAGGGCACGCCAGGGGTTGTTCCTGGTTCCTGCCACAGGACCTTACTGCTGGGAGTGGCCCAGGAATAGAAACGATGGAGGCAGGTGATGGCAACGCAGGAACAGATGGCGCTGCGACTCTATGACGCGGGAGGCGTACTGGGTCTCTTGGACCAGGGTGCGGACGTGACGGCAGCCCTGGAGCTCGCTGCGCGGATCCGGGATGGCAGGGAGAAGATCGGGGACCGGGTGGCTGCTCTTGATTCCCTGCCGGCAGAGAAGCGGGAAGCGGAGTCTACCGTGATCGACAGGGCGATGGATAGGCTGTTCGGCCTGGGCGACGAGCTGATGCAGACAGGGTACCGGGGCTGCATCTACGGCTTCAAGAAGCCGAAGCACGTCTGCCTCTTCTGCACCTGCTGGGAGCGGTACGACGAGGTAAGGCCCCGGTGCCCCTGCGCGGGCATGACGCTGGAGGAGTGAGTGATGCTGGTAGAGATCATCTTCAAGGTCGACGGCGAGACCATGTGCTCTGTGACAGTAGACGAAGGGGAGTGGACACGGTCGGCATTCTACCCCAATGAGCAGCAGACTGCGTTTGTCAGAGGGGATGTGTGGTCCCCTGCGAGGAAGGGCAAGCCTCAGATGGGAGACAAAAGCCTCTTTGAATACTCGGTGTCTCTGTACAGGAATACCCGGAAAGGTGCGAGCAATTGAGGCCCACTTTAGAAGAGCAGATAGAGGTCCAGAAGAAGATCTCCACAATGACCGACGAGGAACTGATTGGTGTCCTGATGGGGTATCGGTGCAGGCTGCAGGGGCGGATTGACCTGGCGCTGTTCACGCACTGCAAGGTGCTGTGGTCGATTATTCATTGGAACTGGTACTGCCCATGGTGCGGGCGGAGCCATTTCAGGATCAGAGACGATGCGTGTCTGCGAAAAAGGAGAGCGCGGGACTGAGCATCCATATGGTTGAGTGTGTTCATTACGAGAAGATCGAGAACATCGACGGGGTCGAGTACGGCACCTGTATCAAGTGCGGGCAGGTCAGGCGCTACGAGCGAACGCTCTGGTACGGGAGCCAGATGAAGACCGGTTCTCATACAGTGATCAGGCCCGGACGCCCAGATTATGAGCACAAGGAGGGGACCATGACCGAGACCGAAGCACCGCCGGCGCCACGCGCCGGCACCAAAGGCCGGTTGACCAACAAGCAGCGGGCGGAACTCGCGGAGATCGGCGTCGATGCATTCATCGAGCGGTATGGCTACACCAGGCTCGCGAAGAGCGTGCTGACCCAAGCCCGGAACAAGTACCTGGCGCGGCAACAGCCCGCCAAGCCTGCCTCTGGCAGGGGGCCGCACGGGCGACTGACGAACCAGGAGCGATCGGAGCTTCTCAGGATCGGGGTTAAAGCCTTTGCTGCGAAGCATGGCTACAAAGCTACCGGAGCGTTGAAGGCGGCGCGAAACAAAGCACTTCTCCGAGCTAAGGAGCTCTCCCGAACAACAGCGACTGAGGAAACCCGCCCGCGATCACTTCTCGAGGTTCTGATCGAGCACCTGCCGGCACCGGGAACCATCCTGGACGAGAGGGGCCGCGACGCGCTTTGCGGCATGCTCGCCGGCGCCGTAGAGCTGAGCTACAGGTCATGCGACGCGGAGTGAAGCCCGGATCCCGGCAATGGAACATGGTTTACGCGGCCACGTGGGGCAGGCAGGGCCCCTGGTGTGATGGATGCCAGCAGTTGCTCGGCAGCCTGCACACCCAGCACGGCAAGAAACGGTTGTGCCGTAAGTGCGCGAGCTTCAGCTCCCCTCGTAGAGTTGAGGGGAAAAGTTGAGGGGGGTGATAACTGTGAACCAGCGTCTTCATGCTGAGGTGAAGAAGGTGCGTCTGGCCTACTGCATCAGCTTGGGAGGTTTCTTCGGCTGCGTATTCGGCCTGCTGCTGTTGCTGGCCGGCTGCATCTACCAGGCGGTGAACGGGTGAGGCCGCGGGCTTGGCAGAGCCGGCTCTGCACCTTAACAACTAGATATCGAGGTGGAGAGAAGGAAGCGCGTCGGGGGACGTGTAAGCCGGGCCCGCGGCCCAAACGGTGGCAACAATGTACCTTCAGACCCTGAGGAAAGGTTTTGGCACCACGGGAGAGCACCTGCATCGGATGGACGGAGCAGAGGGGCGTCACTACTGCTATCGGTGCGGGAAGTTGATCCGAGAGGGGCAGTTATTCGTGGTGACAAAGGAACCAGAGCCGTTCCGGAGGCGCACCCGCAGCAGCTATCGCCACTACGAGCCTCCGGAAGAAAACGAACGGA
>Ga0180432_10011784_pt1 | contig 10267 bp, 7 predicted proteins | sample SS_ome_10_FD_132414 | JGI IMG/M metagenome (GOLD analysis project Ga0180432, IMG submission 132414) | Hypersaline lake sediment archaeal communities from the Salton Sea, California, USA - SS_1_MS_2 metaG | ecosystem: Environmental > Aquatic > Non-marine Saline and Alkaline > Hypersaline >...
CGACGTGTGGAGCCCGGGGAGTTGAGGTGCCTGGCGATTTGTGGTGGGCGACGGGGCCTGCCGGTTCGCCCATGCGAATAATCATGGTCTAGGCCCCGGCGCCTGAACCATGAGCCAGCGCCTCACTCCCCGGGCTCAACCCGAGCCAGGGCGGCGAGGCAAGAGCACCCGGCGAGGGGGAAGGGAGGAAAGCCGGTGCCCGGGCAACCGTGGAGAGGATCCGTGCCACGAAGTATGCTAACCTAGCGATGTCCGCCAGCCAGCCGCGGGGACGGAGAGGGGGCCTCGACCATGACCATTCCCGAGTGGACCGGCGTCGCCGGCTTCCAAGATATTCGATACGAGAAGTGTTCCGAGGGGATCGCCAAGATCACCATCTGCCGGCCGGATGTTCGGAATGCCTTCCGCCCCCTCACCGTGGCCGAGATGAGCCGGGCGTTCGAGGACGCGCGAAACGACGAAAGTGTTGGCGTGGTCATTCTGACCGGCGAGGGAGAGAAGGCGTTCTGCTCCGGCGGCGATCAGAAGGTGCGTGGCGAGGGGGGATACGTGGGGGACGACGGGGTGCCGCGGCTGAACGTGCTCGACCTGCAACGACAGATCCGAACGCTTCCCAAGCCGGTCATCGCCATGGTGGCGGGCTACGCCATCGGCGGCGGGCACGTGCTCCATCTGATGTGCGATCTGACCATCGCCGCGGAGAACGCCCGGTTCGGACAGACCGGCCCCCGCGTGGGAAGCTTCGACGGAGGCTACGGCGCCGCCTACATGGCGCGCATCGTCGGCCAGAAGAAAGCGCGGGAGATCTGGTTCCTCTGCCGCCAGTACGATGCCCGCCAGGCTCTCGACATGGGCCTGGTGAACGCGGTGGTTCCTTTGGACCGCCTGGAGGAGGAGGCGGTGCGGTGGTGCCGTGAGATCCTGGAAAACAGCCCCACCGCCATTCGCTGCCTGAAGGCGGCGCTGAACGCCGACTGCGACGGCCAGGCGGGGCTCCAGGAGCTCGCCGGGAACACCACGCTTCTCTTCTATCTGACCGAGGAAGGGAAGGAAGGCCGCAACGCTTTTGTCGAGAAGCGGAAACCCGACTTCCGGAAGTTCAAGCGTCTTCCATGAGCTCGGAAAGTATTTCCATCCGCCCCGGTTCCGTCCGGGCGTGGATTGTGGCGTCCCGCCCGGCGACCCTCACCGCCGCGATTACCCCGGTGATCGTCGGCACGGCCTGCGCCGTCTACGCCCGTTCCTTCCGCGCCGGCCCCGCGCTCGCCGCCCTGGCCGGAGCGATTCTGATTCAGATCGGATCGAACCTGGCCAACGACCTCTTCGACTACGAGAAGGGGACGGATCGGGAGGACCGCATCGGCCCCCTTCGGGTCACGCAGCACGGGCTCCTCACGGCGAAGGAGATGCGCGGAGGCTTGATCGCCGTCTTCGCCCTCGCAGCCCTGGCCGGTGTCTATCTCGCCGCCACGGCCGGATGGGTGGTGGTCGCCATCGGCCTTCTCTCCATCGCCGCGGCCGTCGCGTACACCGGCGGACCGTACCCCCTCGGTTACCACGGGCTGGGAGATCTCTTCGTCTTTCTCTTCTTCGGGTTCGTGGCGGTTTGCGGGACGACCTTCGTGCAAGCCCGGTCCGTTCCGTTCGTGGCGTGGTGCGCCGCCATCCCCGTCGGCGCTCTCACCACGGCCATCTTGGTGGTGAACAACGTGCGGGACTGCGAGAGCGACGCCCGTTCGGGCAAACGGACCATCGCGGTTCGCTTCGGCCGCAGGGCGGCGCGATGGGAGTACGCAATCCTTCTCCTCGTCGCATACGCCGTACCCGTCCTTCTCGCGGTGGGGCGCGCCACCGAGCCCACCGCAGCCATCACCTTGGCCACTCTTCCCCTCGCCCTCCGGGAAGGACGCATGATCTTCCGGGTAACCGACGGGCCCACTCTGAACCGAGCGCTCAAGGGAACGGCCCGGCTCCTTCTCTTCCACGGAGTCTTGTTCGCCTTCGGAATCGCGCAGGGTCCGCCGGGCCCGTAGGAGGTGGGACCGCTGAAGATCGTCGCCAAAGAGATCCTCCCCATGGGAGGCGAGCTGCGAGGCGAAGCACGGAACGCGCGCGTTTCTTGGACGTCCCGCGAAGGCCTCCTCCTCCGCTTGATCGACAACGAGGGACGATTCGGAGTGGGCGAGGCGTCCCCCCTTCCCGGCTACTCCCGCGAGACGCTCGAGATGTGCGCCGACGCGCTGGAACGGCTCGATACCGGCGGCCTTCCTTCCTCGCCTCCGGACACGCCCGCCGCCGAATGGCTGCCCGAGATCGGCGGCCTCCTTCCCCCCACCGTCCCGGCAGCCACATTCGCCCTGGAAACGGCGTTTCTCGATTGGGCGGGGCGGAGAACCGGGCGATCGGTGGCGGAGATCCTCCGTCCGGAAGGGCCTCACAACGACGTCCGCCTCGCCGCCCTCATGCAGGGCAGAACGAGAGAAGAGATCGCCGATGAGGCCCGCGCCGCTTTCGCGCGCGGCGTCGAGACGATCAAGGTGAAGATCGGCCGGCCGGGCTGTTTTGATCAAGAGATGGAACTCCTTCATGGGCTAAGGAAAGAGCTCGGCGATCGATTCGCCCTTCGTCTCGACGGGAACGGAGCGTGGAACCTGTCCGAGGCGGAGGAGAGGCTGCCTTCCCTCGCTTCGGTCCGCCCGGAGTTCGTGGAGCAGCCGGTGGTTCCTTATCTGCTCCTGAAGCTGGGGGACTCGCCCGTCCCCGTCGCGGCGGACGAGACCCTTCTCTTTCCCGGAGCCGCGGAGAGGCTCTCCTCGGTCCGGGCGGTGAGGGTGTGGGTCTTGAAACCGATGGCCCTCGGTGGAATCGCCCGCTGCCTCGCGGTGGCGAAGATCGCCAAGGCGCGCAAGATCGGCCTCGTGGTCAGCCATCTCTTCGACGGGCCGGTGGCGCTCGCCGCGGCGGCGGAGCTCGCCCTCGCCCTCCCCACTCCACCCTTGGCGTGCGGCCTCGACAAGCATGCCGGCCTGTCGGCATGGCCCGGTGTTTCGACACCGCAGATCGGAGGAGGAACCGTTCGCCCGTCCGGCGCGGCCGGTCTCGGCGTTTCCCTCCCCGGAGAAGGATGATGAAGCTCTCCCTCCGAAGCGCCGCTCGGGAAGAGCCGGAACGGGCCGCTCTGATCGACGAGCAGGAAACGCTCTCGTACGCCGGGATTCTCCGCCCCCTTTCCCTTGCGGCGGGCGTGCTTCTCTCCCGTGGCTTGACGGGGATCGAGGAAAGGAGGCCTGTCTCTTTCACCGCTTCCATCGAACGGGCGACGCTGGTGAAGATGTGGGCGTGCATCGAGACGGGCGTTCCCTTTCTTCCGCTTCACCCGGGGCTGACCGCGCGGGAGAAGGCCCGCCTGGTCACCGCCGCCCGTTCCCCGTTCGTATGGGAAGGGCCTTTTTCCGGAAAGAGGGATGGACCGGCCCGCCTCGAGGAGCTGCCGACGATCCCGGACGACCGGCGCCCCCTGACAATGGTTTATACATCAGGCACATCGGGAAGGCCGAAGGGAGTCGTTCTGAGCCGAAGCGCTTTGGTGGCGTCGGCCGAGGCGAGCGCGCACAACCTGGGCTGGGAGGAGAATGACCGCTGGCTCCTTTCCCTTCCCCTCGCTCACGTGGGCGGTCTTTCCATTCTGACCCGCTGCCTGATCGCCCGCCGAACGGTGGTGCTCTGCCCGAGCACCGATCCCGCCGAGATCGTCCGATCGATCGCGCGCCATCGTGTGACGCTGATGTCCGCCGTTCCCACGGTGATCCAGCGCTTACTCGCCCTCTCCCCGCCGTGGAGCCCGCCGGCGCACCTGCGCGCGGTGTTGATCGGAGGCGGACCCGTTGCGCGGGCGATCCTGCGGGAGGGGAAGAAGCGCGGTCTTCACCTTCTCCCCACGTACGGGCTTACCGAGACGTGCTCGCAGGTGGCCACCTGGCCGTACGGCCAGGAGCCGCCCGAGGGAGGAGCGGCGAAGGCGCTCTCCGGGATCGACATTCGGGTACGCGAAGGGAGAATCGCCGTGCGCGGCCCCGTCCTCTTCACCTCGTACTGGCCGGAGGGGGAGCGCGGCGCGGATGTGGATAGGGAAGGGTGGTTCGAGACGGGCGACTGCGGCGAAATCGACAAGGAGGGTTTCCTTCACGTGTGGGGGAGGGCCGACGACATGATCGTGACGGGAGGGGAGAACGTCAGCCCCCACGAGGTGGAGGAGGCGCTCCGCGCCTTTCCGGAGGTGCGGGATGCGGCGGTTTTCGGCGTGCCCGATCGGGCGTACGGGGAGGTGGTGGCCGCCGCCGTCGTGTGGCGGGAAGGCACTCCCGAAGACCTCGGCCTCCTCGCCGGCCATCTGGCGAAGGAGATCGCTTCCTTTAAGAGGCCCCGCAAAGTCGCGATCGTGGAGGCGCTCCCCCGGACCGCGGCGGGCAAGGTCGACCGCCGCGCACTCGTCCGCTCCACCGCCGGCAAGCTGCGCCCCCTCTCCTACGATTGACCCGACTTCCCTCCCCCGAGGGGCACCTGACGCACCGGGAACCTCGCCGCCCTGTGGTGGGCTAGGCCTGGGCACGCGAGGCGCTGGCTCATGGCTCCCCGCTCGGGCTTCCGCCCTCGCGGGACTCCTTCGGCCCCCTGCGGGCGGTTTCCCCGCCCGCAGGAACCGGCCTCAGTCGCAGTCACCACCGCATGCACCGGGCCGAGGCCGGGGGCCCACCTGAGGCGGAGCCGCAGGTGGGCCCCCCTCTTGGTTGCCTCGGGGGAGCACCCGGTGGGGTGGGAAGGGAAGGGAGGGGGAAGCGGGGGCCTTGCGCTGGCGGCCCCAATCGCGCTATCTTCCGGCCACAACCGGTTCTTCATTCCCGCCCGCCGGGCGGCCTCGACCAAAGGAGAAAACCAATGAAGCACCTTCTCGCCTGCCTGCTCCTCGCCGCCGCCGCGCTCTTCGCCGGCTGCGTCGACTACGACGAACAGATCACGCTGAACAAGGACGGCTCCGGCCAAATCGAGATGCGCATGGCCATGGACAAGGAGTCGTACCAGATGATGGAAGAGATGTCCGCCGGAGTAACCCAGGCCGACGGGCCTTGGAGCTCCTTCTCGAGGGAGGAAATCGAGAGCTCCCTGAAAGACCGCGATTCGAAGGCGAAGCTGCTGCGCTACTCCGAGTCGGAGGAAGGGAAGGACAAGGTGTGGGAGATGGCCTTCTCCTTCACCTCCTTCAAGGACCTTGCGGACATCGGCGAGGCGTTGGACGAAGAGAACGAGCCGGGGGAGACACCCTTCACCTTCGTCGAACAGGGCGATGGCACCTGGCTCTTCACCCGAGCCCTCGACATGGATGAGCAGAAGGCCGCCACGCCGGGCGCGGGAGCCGAGCCGGAGATGACCAGCCAGATGCCGCCGGGCATGCAGGAGAGCATAGAGAACCTCGATCCGGAGGCGCTCGCCGCCCAGATGCAGGAGCTCGCCAAGTCGATGGAGAAGATGGCGGCGGACATGGAGAAGCAACAGGCGCGTATGGAAGAGGAAGGCTCCCAGAGAAAGATCCGCTTCCGCGCCACCCTGCCCGGCGACATCGTCGAGTCGAACGCCACCCGCGTGGAGGGCAAGACCGCTGTCTGGGAGTACTCCTTGGAAGAGCTCTTCCAGATGGAAGGGAAGATGCCCGCCCTCACGGCCCGGATCAAGAAATAGCGCCGGCGCAGGGATCGCCCGGCGCAGGACACGCGAAAACCGGCGGGACGTGAAGCCCGCCGGTTTCCTTTATGCAAAAACGATCTGCGCCGCAGCGCCGCCTACTCTTCCTTCGCTTCTTCCCTCGGGGGAACAGGGTGGGCGATCTTGGCCGCGAAGGTCTTGTAGTCGAACGGCTGGTACGTGGGCGACTTCTCGTTGTGGCAGGTCTTGCACAGCTTCTCGTCCGGCACGACCAGGCCGACCGAGGCGGGCTCGATCTCACCGGCGAACAGCTTCTTCATCGCCGTCATCTTGTAGTAGTCGCTGCCCGGGCCATGGCACGCCTCGCAACCGACGCCCTCGTCGAAGGCGAGCTTCTCGCCCCGCACCTCCGCCGGCTGGCCGTAGGCGGTCACGTGGCAAGAGAGGCATTCCGGCGCCTCCGCTGCGCACACTTTGAGGCCCTGCGCCTTCGCGATCGAATCCGCCTCGGCCGTCTTCAGTGTTTCGAACGCCTTCGAGTGGCGCTTGCTTTCCCAGATCTTGTACTGCGCGCCGCTCTTCTCCGTGGAGTGGCACATCTTGCACTTCGCGGCGCCCAGATAGGTGAACTGCGGCGCAGCCTTCTCCTCCTTCGCGCCTTCCTCGGCCATGGGCTGGCCGAAGAAGAGGAGGAGGAAGATCGCCAAGAAGCCGACGCCCAGAACAGCCGCCGGGGTCCGGGTTTTCCAACTCATACTGCTCCCTCCCTGTTGCGTAATCGCATGGGATACCGATTCTTCCGACAGGGCCGCGGGATCCGGCCGCTCTCCGGGAGAAGGGAGTGCTCTGTGGGGGGTCCCTTCTTTCACTCTCCCGGGGCCGCGTCGGTTCCAGATGACGGGCGTAAGTCTAGCAAGCGCCCGGCGCCGGCGCTAGCGAAAAGCCTCGATGCCGGTCAAGTCGTTGCCCAGAACCAAGGTGTGAATGTCGTGGGTGCCCTCGTACGTCTTGACCCCTTCCAGATTCAGCATGTGCCGGATCACGTGGTACTCGTTCATGATCCCGTTGGCGCCGAGCATGTCCCGGGCGGCGCGGGCGCACTCGAGGGCCATGTGCACGTTGTTCCTCTTCGCCATGGAAACATGGGTGTGGGAGGCGCGACCCTCGTCGCGCATGCGGCCGAGGCGGTACGCCAGAAGTTGCGCTTTGGTGATCTCCGTCGCCATGTGGGCGAGCTTCTCCTGCACCAGCTGGAACGACGCGATCGGCTTGCCGAACTGGATTCTCTCCTTGGCGTAGCGGAGAGCGCGGTCGAAGCAGTCCATCGCCGCCCCCACGGCCCCCCACGCAATCCCGTAGCGCGCCGACGTCAGGCAACGAAGCGGACACTTCAAGCCCTTCGAGTTGGGGAGGAGGTTCTCCTCGGGGATTTCGCAATCATCCAGGATCAGCTCCGACGTGTCCGACGCACGGAGCGAGTATTTCACGCGCTGCTCCACCGTCGTGAAACCGGGTGTTCCCCTCTCTACGAGAAAGCCGAAGACATCGTCCTCCATCTTCGCCCAGATCACGGCGATATCCGCCAAGCTGCCGTTGGTGATCCACATCTTGGCGCCGCGAAGGACGTAGCCGTCGGATATCTTCTCGGCGCGCGTCTCGATCCCGCCCGGATCGGAGCCGTGATCCGGCTCGGTCAGACCGAAGCAGCCGACCACCTTTCCCGCCGCCATCGGCGGCAGCCACCGCTTCCTCTGCACCTCGCTCCCGTAGTCGTGGATCGATTTCATCGCCAGTGAGCCTTGCACGGAGACGAAGCTGCGAAGGCCCGAATCGCCGCGCTCCAGCTCACGGCAGATGACGCCGTACGCCGTTTCGCTCACGCCGGCGCAGCCGTACTCCTCGGGCAGATACGCACCCAAAAGACCGAGGTGGGCGAGGTGCGGGATCATCTCGGTGGGAAAGGTGTGTTTCTCGAAATGCTCCTCGATCCGGGGGAGGAAGCTCCGCCCGACCAGGTCGCGGACGGCGTTCCGGATCAAGATCTCCTCCTCCGTGAGGAGTTCATCCACTCGGTAGTAGTCGATCGCCTCGAACGAGGACATGGGGACGGCGCTCCTTCCGGCGCGGGGTAGCCGCCGGCATGCGGAAGACTCCGGACGGCGCGGCGAACCGCAACGCGTTATTCCGCAACTCATTGTAAAGGCAGGGCGCCGGGGGGTCAACGTCCGGCGGTTCGCGCCGCTCCTCTCCCCACCGATTCCCGCCCCCAGGGAGGCGAGCGCCCTTTGAATCGGGCCACACCCTTCCTATAATCCAAGAAGCCCCTCTGTCGGGGCTCGAAAGCGAGGTACTCATGTTTCGATCTGGTCTGCATGCTGCGCTTCTCGCGGCACTTCTCGTACCGGGGATGCTCGCCGCGGGGGAGCCCACGCTCGCCCGCCTGGAGAACGGGCTGGAGGTGGTTCTGATCGAGAACCACGGCAGCCCGATGATCACCGCCACCATGATCGTTCGCACCGGCGCGGACAACGAGACCGCCGCCTCGTCCGGCGCCAGCCACATGATGGAGCACCTGCTCTTCAACGGCACCGAGCGGCGCACGCAGAAAGAACTTTACGACGAAACCGATCTCTACGGCATCTACAGCAACGCCGCGACCCGGCGGTTTCACACGGACTACTTCGTCTTGGTCGCGCGCGACCGCATCCGCGAGGCGATGGACATTCAGGCGGACATGCTTTTTCACTCCACCTTCCCCGAAGAGAAGTTCGAGAAGGAGCGCGGCATCATTCTCGAAGAGATGGGCAAGGACGAGCAGGATCCATCGCGGGCGGCGGAGCTGCTTTTCCGCGGCATCGCCTTCGCCGGAACGCCTTACGCGCGCCCCGTGCTCGGCACGCGCGAGTCGATCGCGGCCATGCCGCGGGAGGACGTGGTCGCCTACCACCGGGCGACGTACGTTCCGAACAACATGGTCTTGCTGGTGGTGGGCGACTTCGCGACCGCCGAGATGCTCGATCTCGTTCGGGAGATCTACGGCGGCGCGCCCGGTGCGGGCCTTCCCGAGGCGGTCGGGGTGGCGGCGCCCTCCCCGCCGGCGGGAGGGAGCTACCATCTCTTCCACGGCGGCGTCGACAAGGGGCACCTCACCATCGCCTGGGAAGCCCCCCCTTACGGCCACCCCGACTCGCCTCTCTTCGAAGCACTCACGCTCTTCGCGTCGAACCGGCTCGACGCCGATCTCGTCTCCGGCGAGACGCCCGTGCTCTTCGAGGTGGGCGCGTGGTACGAGCGGCGGAACACTTTCGGGCGGCTGATCGTCTCGGCCGCCTTCGATCCCGAGAAAGACCCCCGCGAGGTGGAGGCGGCGATCACCTCGAGCCTGGAGCGGCTCGCCACGGAAGGCGCCGACCCGGACGAGGTGAGGCGGTTTCGCGTCTCGCTCCGGACCGACGAGATCTACACATCGGAGAAGCTCCACCATTACGGCCTCATGAAGGCGGAGCATTACGCCCTCGGAGGGTACAGCGCGGTGGAGGCGTTCCTCTCCGCGGTGGACATGTTGGACGCGGCGGACCTGCCCGAAGCGTTCGCCCGGCACCTCCACATCGACCGGCGCGTCGCCGTCGCGTTCCTACCGGGAGAGGAAGACTTCACCGAAAGCGACCTGGCCACCGTCATTCCCGGCGAGGCGCCGTTCTGGGAAAGAGATGCCGCGCCTTTCGTGCCGGGCGAGTTCACACTCCTCCGCTCCTCGGACGGCGGCGAAGAGAAGAGGGAGGCCCGCGAAGAGTGGGCGGACACCACCCTTTCCAGCGGGCTCCGGGTGATCGTGAAGTCGAACGACGACTCGGAGGTGCTCGCCATTCATCTTCTCGCGAAGCATCGGTCGTGGCAGGAGCCGGAAGGGAAGACCGGATTGGCCGACCTTCTTCACCGCCTCCTTCTCCGGGGAACGGTGACGGCGGACGCGCTCGAGCAGAAGGCCGCCCTCGAACGGATCGGAGCGAGCGTCAAGGTGTGTGACGCTTCGTTCATTCCCTTCGACGACTACTACACCACGCCGGCGTACTCCTTCGTCCGTTTCACGACGATCGGCGAGTTCGCCAAGAAGGGGCTCCAACAGTTCGCTCAGATGGTCCTTCATCCCGCCCTTGCCGACGACGAAGTGGAGGCGATGAAGAAGCAGATGCTCATGCTCGCCCAGGGCCGTTCCGGGAAGGCGAGCACGCTCTGCCGCTCCCTTCTTGCCGGAGCGCTCTACAAGGACCATCCTTTCGCGCACGATCCGGAAGGAACTTTGGAGTCCATACCCGGCTTGACGCGGGACGACCTGGCGCGCTTCCACCAACGCTACTTCGGCGCCGACAACCTGATCGTAACGGCGGTGACATCGCTACCCCCACGCGCGGTGGCTCGTGTGTTGGCCGAGCCGTTCAACGGCCCCCTTCTTCCGATCCAACGCAAGGGGCCGCCGCCCGATCCCGCGCCGACCACGGAAGACAGGCGCGTGGAGGGGGAGCTCGGCGGAACACAAGGAGCGATCCGGCTGGCGTATGTCGCCGCCGTC
>Ga0180432_10011785_pt1 | contig 10266 bp, 8 predicted proteins | sample SS_ome_10_FD_132414 | JGI IMG/M metagenome (GOLD analysis project Ga0180432, IMG submission 132414) | Hypersaline lake sediment archaeal communities from the Salton Sea, California, USA - SS_1_MS_2 metaG | ecosystem: Environmental > Aquatic > Non-marine Saline and Alkaline > Hypersaline >...
TACGCGCCGCGGGGAGCGTGCCTGTTCCGCCGCACGCGCGAGGCACGGACGAGGGGACAGGACTCGCTGCTTGTCAGCCCCAGGTGGCCTGGCTCAGGCCTTGCCGGGGTGTGGGATGACGTCGTCGGGGGGCGCCTGGACCTTTCCCGCCTCGAAGTCGGCGGCCGAGGGCTTGAGCTCGAGGTTGTAGAGCTCGGGCTTGCCCTTGTCCTCCACCAGGTGTCGCCACTCGATCCGCTTGCCGGTGTAGGCGGCCACCCTGCCCATGATCGCGGTGAGGGTGGCGTCGGTGACGCCCACGGTGTCGTTGTAGGCCTTCTCGTGGAGGATGCTGTCGAGCAGCACCACGTGCTCCTGCACGTACATGCTGCGGTGCCACTTGAGCTCGGGCACGGGGAGCTTGGAGCCGTCCCACAGCACCACGCCGCGGGTGCCGCTGCTGTAGCCCTTGTCGCCGTTGAGCTCGAGGCCGTTGCCGCGATTCCAGCACCCGTTGATCTGGCGGGAGATGCTGTGGACGTGCACGTGGTTGGGGTATTCGAGGTCGACGCTGAAGAAGTCGAATTGGTTGCCGGTCTTGCGATGGTGCCGCCCGCCGACGGCGACGGCGACCAGCGGGGTGGCGCCCAGGGTCCAGTTGAGCATGTCGAGGGTGTGGACGTGTTGCTCGACGATGTGGTCGCCGGAGAGCTGGCTGAAGTTCTGCCAGTTGCGCACCATGTACTCGGCGTCGCTCCACTCGGCGGGCCGCTTGCGGAAGCCGAGGCGGCGGGTGCAGTAGTACACGGTGCCGCCGAGCACCCGTCCCATCATGCCGTCGGCCACGAGGGTGCGGGTGCCGGCGTAGCCCACGTGATGGCGCAGGCAGGTGCCGGGCATGACCGACAGCTTCTTTTTCTTCGCCAGCTCGCCCGCGGCGTACACCCTGCGGCAGCCCACGGGGTCGACGGCCACCGGCTTCTCCATGAACACGTGCTTGCCGGCCTGCACGGCGGCCTCGAAGTGGGGGGGCCGGAAGCCGGGCGGCGTGGCCATCAGCACCAGGTCCACGTCGGTGTCCACGAGCTTCCTGTAGGCGTCGAAGCCCACGAAGCAGCGCGCGTCGTCGACCTCGGAGCCCGCCTTCTTGATGCGGTTGCGGCTGCTGGCCAGGCGGTCGGGCATGGCGTCGGCCAGTGCGGTGAAGCGCACGTCGATGCCGAGCTGCTTGCCGGCCTCGATGCAGTTCACCGCGGCGCCCGTGCCGCGGCCCCCACAGCCGATGAGGCCGGCCTTCAGCACCTTTGTGGCCGCCTGGCCCCGCGCGGAGCTGGCTCCCAGAAACGTCCACGTGCCCGCGGCCGTCGCGGCCGCGGCCCCGAGGAAGCGTCGCCTCGACACCCTGTCGGCGTCTGTCGTCACGTCTGCGGTCCTCCTGTCGTGCCGTGGGCATGGCGTCGCTGCTGCACCCACGCGCAGCAGCCTCGGCCTGCCGACCATAGGAATTGGCCGCGTGCCTGTCAAGTGCTGTTGCCGCGCCAGGGCCGAGGGAGAGACGCCGCAAGTGTCGGAAAAACCGCAACCTGACCATTGCATGGCGGCGCGCCATCTGCTATACTTCCGGAGAAGTGTACGTCGCTTTGTGCTTTTCGTAGGGGCTGGGCTAGCTGGAGGGTTTCGTGGCCCCCGCGGGGACGCGGGCGACCGGCTTTGGGCACGCGCAGGCGGAGGGCGGGCTGGTTGGGTTGATCCCTTCTCTGGATTGAGTCGTAGAGGCAGGGCTGGGGTGCGTGCGCGGCGCGACGACCTGCTGCCCCCCAGTGAGTAACGAAGTCCACCGAGGAGGAGTCATGCGTGCTCGCCACAGCCTCGTGTTCGTGGTGGCAGTGACGATTGCGTCCACTGCGCCAGGGGTGGAGCTGGTTCGCGATGGGAAGGCGGTGGCCCGCATCGTGGTCGCGGCCGACGCCCCGCGGGCGGAGCGATTCGCGGCGACGGAGCTCCAGGCTCACGTGGCGGCGCTCAGCGGAGCGCGGCTGCCCATCGGCCACGACCTGACGGGAGCGCCCCAGGCGTTGGTGCTCGTGGGCCGCGGCGCGGCGGGCCTGGCGGGCAAAGCCGTGGTCGAGGCCTCCCAGTTCGGCGAGCTGCGCGACGACGGCTACACCACCACCGTGCTCTCCCGCAACAACCCGCCCTGCCTGGTGCTGGCCGGCCTGAAGCCTCGTGGCACCCTGTTCGCCGTCTACAACCTGCTCGAGAAGGTGTTCGGCTGCGGGTTCTTCATCGACGGCGATCGCCTGCCCCGCCAGCGCACGCTGGTCGTGGACAGACCGTCACTCGTCGGCAACCCCGCGTTCGAGCTGCGGCCGTGCAGGGTGCTCACCCGCTACTACGGGCCGAAGCGATTCCACGCCACGTTGTGGAACCTGGAGGACTGGAAGCAGTTCCTGCGGTGGATGGCCAAGAAGCGGCTGAACTGCCTGGCCCTGGAGTTCAGCGGCGACACCCGAGCGTGGGGCGATGCCTTCGACCGTGCCTTCCCCGAGACCAAGCCGCTCAAGCGCGAGACCATCGTGCCTGCCGACGAGCCGCCCACGGCAGGGCCCACCGTGCGGATGGGCTGGGGCCTCCACCCCACCACCGTCACGGCGCTGTGGAAACAGGTGTTCCGCTACGCTCGCGAGGACCTTGGGCTCGAGATCCTCTACATCCTGCACTACGGGGAGTACGAGCTGCCCATGCGGCTGGCGCACCCGAAGCTCAAGTGGCTGCCGGCCGACGTGGGCTGTTTCGTCGGGGTTGCCGGGCAGACGCCCGTCCTGTCGCCCACCGAACCGCAGGCGCGCGAGCTCCAGAGCCGTCTATGGAAATCGATCCTCGACACCTTTGGCACCGACCACCGCTACCTGGTCAACTGCCATACCCACCGCGCGGCGAACAAGCCACGAGCACCTGCCTCGCACCCCGTGCTCGCCGCTGTCGACATCCTGCGGAGCCTCGACGCGAAAGGCCAGATGCTCATATCGACGGCCGACAACGAGCTGTGGGGCAGCACCCAGGAGCAGAAGGCCGACTTCCTGCGCAAGTTGCCCAAGGGCGTGCAGGTGCTCTACGCCCAGCGGTCGTTCCCCGGCGACGAGCTCTACCGCGCCACCGCCAAGTTCGCCCAGCGTCCCTTCCACTACGCCAGCCTGTGGGGCACCGCCAGCGCCGACCTCCTGGAGTATTGCTTCGACTGCATCCGCACCCAGTCGTACCATTTCGGCGCCTACCCGCCCCACCCGAACGCCGTCGGCTTCTTCAACTGGGCCGACATCCGCGGAGCCAACCCGCTGATGGAGGACCTGCTGGCCGAGTACGCCTGGACGGGGCGGAACACCTGGCGCAGCGAGGGGGCCTCGAACAACCCGCAGACCCGTTTCTACCTGCGGCGCCGCTTCACCCCCGATTCCTGGTGGCAGGTTGCCGAAGCCTACAAGCAGGCCCTCCGCGCGGTGCCCCGCGCCGACGCCGCGATCAACTACCGCACCTACTCCCGCTGGGCAGACGTCGCGGTCGGCGGCACCGCCGCCGCCCGTAGCGCCGTGGTGCTGGCTCTGAGCTCCATCCCCGCGGGCCAGGCGGAGCAGCGCGACCAGTTCAGAGCGTTCGCCCTCGTACAGCTCGGCCGCATGTTCCTCCACCAGTACATCGCGGAGCAGTACGCCGAGACGGTGAAGCTCGTGCGGGCCAGCAAGCGCGCCGCGCGCGACAGCGCCTACAACCCCCAGGCCAAGGCCAGAGCCCTCGAGCAACTCAAGACCCTCGACAAGAACATCCGACTCGCACACACCACCCTCACCCGCCTCATCGCCACCCGCAAGGACATGTGCCTCGACGAGGCCATCATCGAGGCCACCGCCACCAAGGGAGCCAACCGCAACCTCGCCCTGGCCATCCGCGAGCACCAGAGCGGAGCCTTCTTCGAAGGCAACTGCCTGGTCGACTCCATCGAGTACCACCAGCAGGTCAAACGCCCCCAGATCGAGGCCTTCCTTCACTATGCCCGCAGCCAGGTCACGGCGCCCTCCGCCAAGCCGGTGCCTGCCTGGCGGGAGTTCGACTTGCGCGCCACCGACGACTTCATCCGAGGCCCGAAACCCCAGCCCTTCGACAAGAAGGCCGAGAAGGAAGACCCCGCCGCGATCCTCGAGCAGTTCCTCAAGAGCGTCGACTGAGCGCCCCGCGCCGCCGTGAAGCCAGCCAGCCGCCACCACAGCGGTGCCGTGAATCTCCTCACGGCGCCCGTCCCACAGAATGATGAGCTCGGCACGGCTGAAACCACTGGATCTTGTGTGCGCCAACGGAAAAAAGGCTTGCGCTCGCGAGCCTTTCGTGTATCATGGAGCTAGCGTTGGCCGAGGTCCGGCGACGGGGACCCCGGCGCCACCCTGGAAGCGCCCGACGACGTGCTAGCACCCGCACTAGCCACGGGAACCCAGCCATGAAGCAGACTGTGCTCGACGGAGTGATGGATATCGAGGCCAAGGCGGCCAAGCTGGTCGAGGATGCACAGGGACGGGCCCGCCAGATCCACCAGGAGACGGAAGCCGAGCTGACGCGGCTGGCGCAGGAGCTCGACGCGCAGGCTCAGCAGCAGAGCGACGACTACGCCCGGCACGTCGAGGAACAGAAGACCGAGGCACTGGCCGAGCTCGACCGTCAACTCGATGCCGCCCTCGCCGCACTCCAGACGGTCAAGGCGGAGCGTGTCTCAGCTCTTGCCGAAGAGGTAGCGCGGCTCTTGGAGCAGCGAGTCGATGGCGATTGACCGCGTCAAAAAGGTCTGGCTCATCAGCCCGACCGCCGACGCCGCGCAGATCCCGCAGCAGCTCGCCCGCATCGGCCTCATGCACGTGGCCGAGGTGCCCAGCGACCCCGAGCACCATGCCAGCGCCCTCTCCCGACTCTCCGCCGACACCCGCGACATCGAGTCCCGCATCCGCAAGCTCTCCGAAGCCCTCGACATCCTCTCCCCATACGCACCCACCCAGGCCGATCTCATCGCCAACTTCATCCCCACCCCCCTCGAGACCACCCGCGACGAGCTCCGCCAGGCGCTCGAGGCCATCGTCGTCGACCACGTGCACACCCAAGCCACCGAGCTCGCCTCGCGCCGCGACGCGGCCCGCGCCGCCGCCGAGCGCGCGCAAGCCCAGCTCCACACCCTCGACGCCTTCCGCCAGCTCCACGTCGCCGTCCCCGCGGCCGGCGCCCTGCGCTGGACCCATGCCGCCCTGTGGCTCGCCCCCACCAAGCAGGCCCGCAGGGTGCTCGACCGCAAGCTAGGCCCCGAGCACGCCATTCTCGAGGAGCTCGGCGCGCTCGACCGCACCACCCTCGTGGCCAGCGCGTGCCTGTGCGAAGAGGCCGAGTTCACCTGTCAGCGGCTGGCCGACCTTGGCTTCGAGCCCGTGGCGCCGCCGCAGAGCTCGACCACCCTCGACGCCTACGTCGACGCGATAGAGGCCGAGCAGCGCCAGGGCACCGAGGCCGCGGAGGCCGCCAACGCCGACCTGGCCGAGCTCGCCACACGTCGCCGCCAGGTGGAACTCGTGCTCGGCCACTGGGAGCGAGAGCTCGATTCGGCACGCGCCCTCGACAAGATGGTCGCCACCGGCCGCGCCACCGCACTCACAGGCTACGTGCGGGTCCGCGAGCTCGAGCGATTCCAGGCCGCGCTCGCCCGCGACATGCCCCACGTGTCCGCCGTGGCCGAGGACCCCGAGCCCGGCGACAACATCCCCGTCTCCCTGTCCGGCCCCGCCGTGCTCCGTCCCGCGCAGTTCCTCGTCTCCATGTACGGCCTGCCCGACTACTTCGAGTTCGACCCCTCGGCCTTCCTGTTCGCCAGCTTCCTCATCTTCTTCGGCATGTGCCTCGGCGACGCCGTCTACGGCCTGCTGGTGATCGCCATGGCCCTGTGGCTGATGCGTCGGTTCCGCGAGTACCCCGGCATCCGCGCGCTGTTCGAGCTGCTGGCCTACGGCGGGGTCAGCTCGTTCGTCGTCGGCGTCCTCACCCGTGCCTGGGCCTCCGACCTGTGGAAGAGCCAGTACCTGGGCGAGGGCAACCTGCTCGCCACGATCTCGCAGAAGTACATCGGCGACCCCCTCGACAAGCCCATGGTCGTGCTCGCCGTGGCCCTGCTCATGGGCATCGCCAACCAGTTCTGGGGCATCACCGTCAAGATGTATGGCAACTGGCGGCGCGGCGAGCGGTGGGGCGCGATCTTCGACGGCGGCTTCTGGCTCGTTCTGCTCCCCGGCCTCATCTTCCTGGCCACCCCCACCTTCGTGCCCGGCGCGCCCGAGTGGCTGATACCCGTGGGCAAGTGGCTCGCCATCGCCGGCGCCGCGGGGCTCATCCTCACCCAAGGCCGCCACGAGAGCTCGCTCGTGGGCAAGGCCGTCGTCGGCGTCATCAGCCTCTACGGCATCGTCGGCACCTACGGCTGCGTGGCCTTCATCTCCGACATCCTGTCCTACAGCCGCCTGCTGGCGCTCGGCCTCACCACCACGATCGTGGGGCTGGCGGTCAACATTGTGGCGGGGATGCTCAAGGACGCGACCAGCATGGCGCTGCTCGGCGGCGTGTTGTTCGCCCTCGTGGCCGTGCCTGGCCACATCTTCAACCTGTTGATCAGCGGGCTCGGCGCGTTCATCCACTCTGCCCGCCTGATTTTCGTGGAGTTCTTCAGTCGCTTCTACGAGCCCAAGGCCGAGCGGTTCGTGCCGCTGGGTGCGGGCGCAGGCCGCATCCGCGTGCTCGGCTGACGGCCTGGCGGCGCGCCAAGGAGGAGAGAGACGATGGAAGGCTTTTGGCAGGCGTACTTCGTGCAGAGCGGAGCCGGGTGGGCGGTGATCGGTGCGATGCTGGCCGTCATGTTCGGCGGCTGGGGCTCGGCCAAGGGCATCCGCATCGCCGCGGGACAGGCCGCGGGCGTGCTGAGCGAGAAGCCGGAGCTGTTCGGCAAGCTCTTCGCGCTCATGGTGCTCCCGGGCACCCAGGGCTTCTACGGCCTCATCGTGGCCATCCTCATGGCCGTGCAGACCGGCCTGGGCGGCGAGGGCTTCGTCATCGCTACCCTGCCGCCGATCAAGGGCATCGGCCTGCTGGCCGTCGGCCTGTGCTCCGGGGTCGTGCTGTGGCGGAGCGCCATCCACCAGGGCGAGGCATCGGCCGCCGCCGTCAGCCTCACCGCCAGGCGCCCGGAGCAGTTCGGCCGCTCGCTGCTCATGCCGGCGCTCGTCGAGACCTACGCCGCCGTGGCCGTCCTCGCCTCCATCCTCTTCATCGGCTGGATCGTGGGCATGCACATGACCCCCGAGGCCCTCGAGGCCGCCCGCAACGCCGCCGAGGCCGCCACTCCGTAGGAGACACTGGCCTTGTCGCTCGAAGACGTGGAAAAGAAGGTCATGGCCTCTGCCCAGCAGGAGGCCACCCAGCTCGTCGAGAAGGCACAGGCCGAGGCCAAGGCTGAGCTCCAGCGCCGCGGCGACGCGCTCCGCGACGACCAGCGACGCAAGATCCAGGCCGCCAAGACCGACGCCGATGCCGCGCTCGAGCGCGACGTCTCCTCCCGACGCGCCGACCACCGCATGAGTATTCTCCAGGCCAAGAACGACATCCTCGACGCCATCTTCGACCAGGCCCGCGACCGCGCCCTCGCTTCCGAAGGCTTCGACTACGGACGCTGGCTCGCCGCCCAGGTGCGCCTCGCCTGCGCCAAAGGCCCCGGCACCCTCCACTGCAACGAACGCGACCTCGCGACCGTCGAGGCCGTCGTCCGCGAGAGCGGCGCCGCGGGGGTGAGCCTGGCCCCCGAGAACGCCGACATCCAGGGTGGCGTGCTCATGGTCGGCGAGAGCTTCGACCTCGATCTCACCCTCGAGGCCGCCCTGGCCGACCTCCGCACCGAGCTCACCGTCTCCCTGGCCGAGCGCCTCTTCGCCGATCTGCCGCCCATGGGCGAGCACAAGGAGTCGTAGCCGGGGGCATCCGCCCGGCGCCGCCTGCGTGTGAGGATCCTCTCGTGGCCGTCGCTGCCACCACACCCGCTGCCCACGACCCCGCGGCCTGGACCTATGCCAGCGGACTCGCCAGCGCGCTCGAAGGTCGGCTGCTCACCCAGCGCGCCACCCAAGAGCTGCTCGACGCGCGCGACCTCGACGACCTAGTCACCCGCGTGCGCCAGAGCCTGCTGTTCGCCGACCTCGCCGAAGGCACGGCCGCGCTCGACCTGGCCGAGACCATGGAGGCCGCCTACGCCGCAGGCATCCGCACGATCCGCGACGCCTGCCCCGCCCCCGCCGTGGCCGAGCTGTTCCTCCTGCCCATCGAGTGGCAGGCATACCGCGTCTACCTGCGCGAGCAGGCCCTCGGCGGGCAGCCCGTCGACACCCCCGGCTCCGCCGTCCCCCGCGAGGCGTGGGAGCGGTGCTGGGCCACGCCCGACGTCGAGCCGCGATGGGCTCGCTTCGCCGCCGCCGCGCTCAACGTGCGCGAGAAAATGCCCCGCGAGAAGCACGACGAGCGGCTCGTGGACGAGATCTCCGAGGTCTACCAGGCCCGCGACATCACCCACGCGGCCACGCGCCTGGGCAACCCGCAGATCCTCGCCTGGGTCACCACCTGGCTCGAGCTGCGCCTCGCGCTCGCCCTGCTGCGCTGCGCCCGCAACGACTGGGGACACATCCGCTACGTCGACGCCCTCGACGACTTCGGCGTCGGCCAGCAGGAGATCCTCGCCCTCGTCACACCCGACCGCGGCGACTGGCGCACCCCCTTCGCTCACCTCGGCCTGCCCACCATCCTCTCCGTGCCCGACGACCACCGCGACCCCGCGCCCACCGTCGCGCGACTCATCGACGACCGCGTGACCGACCTCGTCCGCGACGCTCGCGGCATCCCCTTTGGCCCCGAGCCCGTCTTCGCCTTCCTGTGGGCACTGCGGGTCGAGGCCGTGAACCTCAAGCAGATCGTCGCCGGCGTGGCCGCCGGCCTGCCCGGCGACGCCATCGCCCAGGAGATGCGAGCGCCCTATGTCTAGCGCCGCCGCCATCGGACGCAGACACTTCGTCGGCTGCTTCGCCGCCGTCGGCGCCGACACCATCCCCTGCGAGAGCCCTGAGGCATTCGAGCAGGCCGCCACGGAGCTCCTCGCGGGCGACGTGCCGCCGCTGCTGCTCGTGGACGACCGCTTCGCCGAGTGCGAGGAGAGCATCGAGACGCTCCGCCAGCGCGGCGGAGCCGCCGTGCTCCTGCTCCCCGCACAGCCCAGCGACAGACACCCAGCCCTCGACTCGATCCGCTCCCTCATCGAGCTCGCGGCCGGAGCCAATATCCTCGGCGACTACTGAACACAGTTCGGGAAGGCGCTTCGATGAAAGAAGGCGTAGTCAAGAAAGTGGCAGGGCCCCTCGTGGTCGCCACCGGTCTCGACCAGTCGGGCATGTACGAAGTCGCCCGAGTGGGCGCCGACAAGCTCTTCGGCGAGATCATCGAGATCCGCGGAGGCGAGTACTCCATCCAGGTCTACGAGAGCACCGAGGGCATCGGCCCTGGCGACCCCGTATTCCCCACGGGCCAGCCGCTGACCGTCGAGCTCGGCCCCGGACTCCTCACCTCCATCTACGACGGCATCCAGCGACCGCTGGCCGCCATCCGCGAGGAGTTCGGCGACTTCATCACCCGCGGTGCCGAGCTGCCAGGACTCGACCGCGAGAAGAAATGGCCATTCGTCCCCACCGCCAGCGAGGGCGACGAGGTGGGCCCCGGCGACATCCTGGGCACCGTGCAGGAAACCGCGCCCGTCGCCCACAAGATCATGGTTCCCCCAGGCATCCACGGCCGCGTCGCCTCCATCCAGGAGCGCGAAGCCACCGTCACCGACACCGTGTGCACGCTCGACACGCCCAACGGCACCGTCGAGCTCACCATGATGCAGAAGTGGCCCGTCCGACAGGCCCGACCCGTCGTCAAGCGCGTCCCCCCCACCGCCCCCCTCATCACCGGCCAGCGCGTCATCGACACCCTGTTCCCCGTCGCCAAGGGCGGCACCGCCTGCGTGCCAGGCCCCTTCGGCAGCGGCAAGACCGTGGTGCAGCACCAGCTCGCCAAGTGGGCCGACGCCGAGATCATCGTCTACGTCGGCTGCGGCGAGCGCGGCAACGAGATGACCGACGTCCTCCTCGAGTTCCCCGAACTCGACGACCCACAGACCGGCCGGCCCCTCATCGAGCA